>Ga0315306_10000772_pt1 | contig 15443 bp, 18 predicted proteins | sample TDP1_MG_FD_203803 | JGI IMG/M metagenome (GOLD analysis project Ga0315306, IMG submission 203803) | Freshwater sediment microbial communities from Lake Towuti, South Sulawesi, Indonesia - TDP1 | ecosystem: Environmental > Aquatic > Freshwater > Lake > Sediment | place: Indonesia: South Sulawesi... | reverse complement strand
GGCGCACATGCGTCACTTTCTGCACTCTGAGAGCAAGGAACGCGACCGAATTATGCGCTCAGTTGGTGAACGAATCTTTCGACCAACCATTTACGGAGTTGGTGACATACGCTTAACCTGCCTAGGCGGATTTCAAGAGGTGGGAAGATCAGCCATACTTGTACAAACTAGGGAGAGCAATGTCTTACTTGATTGCGGCATCAACCCAGGCGCGATAAATCCCGTGGATGCCTTTCCTCGTTTGGATGCACCTCAGTTTAGTGTTGACACCTTAGATGCCGTGGTTATCAGTCACTCGCACCTTGACCATTGTGCTGTTCTTCCATTCCTGTTTAAGTATGGATATGACGGACCTGTCTACTGTTCTGCTCCTACGTCGAGTTTGATGACTCTGCTTCAACTCGATTACCTTGATGTCATGAGCAAGCAAGGTGTGATGGCTCCCTATGATCAGAAAGATGTGCGCGAAACTGTGCTTCACACTATTCCTCTTCGTTTTGGTGTTGTGACCGACATTGCGCCTGACATTCGTTTGACATTGCACAACGCAGGTCACATTCTGGGCTCGTCTATTGTTCACTTGCACATCGGCGAGGGATTGCACAACTTAGTCTATACGGGTGATTACAAGTATTCGAAGACCATGTTGTTGGAACCAGCGGTCACACAGTTTCCGAGAGTTGAGACCATAATAACTGAGAGCACATACGGCGCCCCGCAGGATATTATGCCTTCGAGGATTGAAGCTGAAGAAAGGTTGGCGTCAATTGTAAATCAGACTTTTGAAAAGGGCGGCAAGGTTTTGATTCCGGTTCCCGCTGTTGGTAGAGCTCAAGAAATAATGTTGATTCTGGATGGGTATATGCGGCGGGGAGCGATAAAGGAGGCGCCTGTTTTCATTGAGGGCATGATTTCTGAGGCTACGGCTATCACCACGGCTTATCCTGAGTATTTAGAGCGTGACGTAAGAAACAGCATTCTTCATGAGGGAATTAATCCGTTTCAATCTGACTACTTCACAATAGTAGAGCATCCCAGCGCCAGACAAGAGATAATGGAGGGCGAACCCTGCATTGTGATAGCAACGTCTGGTATGCTTGAGGGAGGCCCAGTAATCGAGTATTTTAAGCACTTGGCGCCTGATGAACGCAACACCATAATCTTTGTTAGTTATCAGATTGAGGGAACATTAGGGCGGAGGGTGCAGAAGGGTTTAGCCGAGACGCCTATTATGAACAGTGAGGGAAAAATTGAAATTTTGAAAGTGAACCTTCGAGTGGAATCCATCGAAGGATTTTCTGGGCATTCTGATAGAAGGCAGATTGTTAATTTTATTCGGCGGGTTGCGCCCAAACTGGAAAGGATTATTGTTGTTCACGGTGAACGGGCTAAATGCCTTAGTTTAGCTGGCTTCTTTCAAAGAGCCTACAAGACTGATGTGCTAGTGCCCAGTCTGTTAGAGACAATTAGGCTGCGGTAGGCAGGGCTCCTGTGGTTGCTGTAGTTTTTTCTCTCCAAATCTTAATGAAAGAAGGCGTAATGACCACTCGTTCTTCACCCAAACGAGCAATGTCTCCGCCTACAAGTTGAGTGAATTCGAGCAGTTCGCTTACAGCCTTTTTCACATCGTCGATGCTCTTTTTAGCCAAGGGACTGACCTTCAAAATAAGAATGTTGCCCTCCTTAACTTCACGTTTAACCATGTCTACATCTTCTAAATCGCGAAGGGGCAGCGCCTTCAAATAAACCTTGCTCGGAGGACTAACCTGAGCTGCTTGCGCTTCTGCTTCAGCCCCTTTTTCCGTTTTCTTTATTTTTGTCATCACTTTTCCAATGGGATTACCCATTTTTGCCAAACCTTTCATGCTCCTTCATACTTTGAGAATCTACACTACTTACGTTTCTTGATGTTTAACTGTCCGGTACAGACACATGTGGTTCAATTAAGTTCTTAATGCTTGTGAATCAATGTTCGATGCGTTTTAACATACAAAAATGAGTTTCCGCTTGATTTTGCTCTAACTGATAGGATGAGAGAAGTAAACAAATGTTAAAAAGTAACAATCTGACGCAAACAATAATTTACATTTTTCTAACAAAATGGGTAGCAGAGTTGAATGTAAACCATGGTTAATGGGTTCTACTCTCTCTTTTTTTAGCCTCTATCAATTTCCTGCATTTGTCGGCGTATTCGCACCAGTCTAAGCATGATTGAACCTTGCCTCTAGAGACAATGATTCCACAGGTTGGACACTGCGCCTTCTCTTCATCGCTCCATATCTCAACATCGCCACCACATTTGGGACACTTTAGATACGAAGGCGTAAGTCTCATAAACTGCGATATGCCAGGGCACGACGCCGAATTTTTCGACATGAAAGCCAGCCCGTTTACAAGATTTGTATGAGATTTAATACAGTTAAAAACGTTCCTTTCTTTCTCAGCTGGCTTTTTTCAGTTGATTCCAAAGGTTGTCGCCTACGTAGTGAATGTTCTTTGCGATTTTCCCATGTTGCATTTTTAATGCGGTTTGGGAATCTGTAAGCGCAATGGCTAAGGCTAAGGGTTTGCCATGGCGTTCGTCTACAACAATTACATAGTCGTTTGTTTTGTACTCATTTTCAATTCGGACAACGCCTGGCGCCATGACATCTGCACCGTTGCAGATGTGGGGCACTGCACCCATGTTTACAACGATTTTTGGGAGCAAACGTAAGGCTTCTTCAAAGAGCAAGGTGGGCAAGAGGCTGCCGTTTAAAATGGCTAGGAGTGGTCTGTTGTTTGCGAAGAATATTTTGGCCGTTTGGGTTTCGGCTACTTCAATTTTGGTTTTGGTTCCCAAAAGTTGTTTGATGTCTAGGTGGAGTTTTTGTGAGAATTCGTCGAGTAATTGTGTGGCTTCTCTCTCACTTAGGAAGTGTCTTCGCTTGGCTTCAGACATTGTTGTCGGACTTCTTTAACTGCAACAACCTTTAAATTATATTGTTATTACCTATAAAAGACGAGACGTTAAAAGAAAACTTGTGAAGAAGGCGTTGTCTATGAGCGAAATGACTACACAGATATTGGAGGAAAGCCTCGGAAAAACTGTTCTAGTTCGCTTGAAAGGCGGCAAAAGCTTACGTGGAAAACTCAAGGGTTATGATCAACATTTAAACCTAGTTTTGGAAGAAACTGAGGACACAACGAGTGCTGAGAACGTGAAGAAGCTGGGAGTGATCATTGTTCGAGGCGACAACGTCATTCTTATTTCTCCACCTCCACGCTAGAAGTGTAATAATTTGATGTGATGGTGAAACTTAGCTTTGCCAAAGACCAGTAAGGGCACGCCTTCAATGGGTAGGCGCATGGGTAAAACTGTTCACATTCGATGTAGGCGGTGTGGTAGAAGAGCTTACAATGTGGCTAAGAAACGTTGTGCCGCCTGTGGTTACGGAGAATCGCCTCAGATTAGACGTTACGCTTGGCAGAATAAGAAATTGACTGGAGAAAGATTACGTTAAATCTCTTACAAGTTTGTTCTTAGTCTTTGCACTTTGTCATACTTTTGTGTTGGGTTTTTCGCCTGCTGGAGAAGGTCTGGCAAAGAGTCTATGTTTTTTATGATCAGATCAGGTTTCTGCTTACTCAACTCTTTACGAGTGAAAAGCCCGGAGAGGACAGCGATGGTTTTTGCCCCAGCAGACTTGCCTGCTTGAATGTCCACTATAGAGTCGCCGACAATGGCGCATTGGTTAATTGGCACACCGAGTCTTTTTGATGCGGTTAAAAATGCTTCTGGGAAGGGTTTTGGCTGTTTTACGTCAAGTGCAGTGACCACAGTTTTGAAGTATTTCGTGAGCCTTAGGTGTTTGAGTTCCTCTCTCACTTGTTCCCTTGTAACATAGCGAAGGGTTATGAGTGCCAACGGAAAATGTTGTGAAAGCTTTTTTAGAGTTTCTTTAGCGTTTGGTAGAGGTTTGCTCTTTGTCAAAACGGCTGAGTAATATGCGTTAAGGTAGGCTGGAAGAAAACGCTCTTCCATTTCTACCTCCATATGAAATTTTGTGAATAGGTCATCTATGGGCTGGTTCTGCTCTAATCGACGTGCAACCTCGAAGGCGGTTTTAACATCGTCACGGTTGAGTCCAATGGCGGCGAAACCTGCTTTTCCAGCTTCTCTGTAGGCTTCGGTGGAATCAACCAGAGTGCCGTCTAAATCAATGAGCAAGGCTCTTACTTGTAGTTTGCGCTGAACCATTTCTAGACGCCAGCGGTAGGTTCAAATAGCCTCTTTAAGATAGTTGTGTGCCAAAAAGTATTTAAAACCTAGAATCTGGCGATATCTCTCGCAAATTCCCCCCTCGGTATTGGAAGGACATTGTGAATTTGCGAAAGGGAAATGTGTGTGAACTGCGCATTTGGAGTTGGTGTGGGTTTGAGTCGGTTGATTTTTGCGAGGATTTTGACTGATGTTTTAACTGCTACAAGTTCTGACCTAGTTCTTAGTGAGAGCGATAGGGAACAATTGTATCAGGAGCTTCTCTACTATTTCGGTTTGGTTGGCGGTTTGAACGTTTGTGAGGCTCTAGAGCATGCTTGGCGAGATCCCTACAACAGAAGCGAGATAGAAGACTTCATTATTGCTTGGCTCAGGAAAAGGGCTAAGAAGAAAGAAAAAGCCCCAGCTGGAGTGGTCTAGAACCCGATTGCACTGCACATTCTGGGAAAAGGCATGGAAATATTGGCTACATTCGCCGAAATGTTCACGATGAGGAGATATCCCCCGCGTAATCCCTTTTTTTCTCATTTTTTGCGTTTTATGATGTATAGCATGCACTTTTTGTGTGGTTTAGCCTAGGCTAAGTGGTGAAAAGTCAGCTACTTTTTCCAAGCCAACGCGTAAAAGAAGTATATAGATAATCTCAGAGCCAAGGGATGATAAGCTTATGCTCAAAATTTAGGTATTAAATGCAGAAATTAAGGGAAAAGTATTTAAAACCATAAAAGTGGATTAAAGGCAACTTCAAACGGAGAACTAAGGCGATGGCTAGAAAAGCAAGGATTCGCTTGACCAGCACCGACTTCAAAAAATTAGAAGAGGTCTGCGGTGAACTCAGAGCCATCGCTGAGAAAACAGGTGTCAAAATGACTGGACCTGTTCCCTTGCCAACTAAGCATCTGCGTGTGCCTGTGCTCAAGAGTCCTTGTGGAGAGGGCACTCAAACATGGGACAAGTGGGAGATGCGCATCCACAAACGATTAATAGACATAGATGCTGAAGAGCGGGTTATGCGGCGTATCATGCGAATTCGTGTGCCCGAAGAAGTCTACGTGAGCATCGAACTCTTGTAAGAATTTTCACAATTTTCTGCGTTAAAAAATATATCCGAATGTGACAAGAGTCACTGAAGCAGACAAGGCGAAAGTCATGCCCCAAATTATCTTGTTCCACTTGAACACTTTCAAACCGTCAAGCATGGCTACAGGTATGAGGTTGAATAAAGCTATCCAAGAGTTAAAGGCAGCGCTCAATATAGCTACTTCGTGTTGCACCGATTGTACTGGTAGCAAAAATGCAACTGTAAGCGAAATTAATGAAAGCGTAATGTTTGTCAACGGACCCGCAACCGAAGTCTTTCCCACAATGTCTTTACTTGCAGAGCCAGCAATCATAACTGCGCCTGGTGCAATAAATTTGATGGGAGAAACCACAGAGAATAAGGTTAGAAGAACGCCGATTAAGAACAGTCGAAATTCAGCCCACAATCCATAGTGTTGAGCTACCAGTTTGTGGGCTATTTCATGAAGAAGAAAAACCGATGCAAACACCAGCGCAAGAACCACTAAAAGGGCTGGGTTGGTATACAAATAACTAACACTATTGTTGCTTTCCCATAAAATTGAGAGACCGACGCCTATCACCAACAACGCGCTTATTGTCAAATGCTTGATTTCGGTGGAGCTGAACCCAAACTTGGTTAACCGTGGCGGCGTGTAAGTGACCTTGTATTCGAACGGTGCTTCTTCCCGTGGAGCCCTTGCTTTTTCAGCCAATGGGCACGCGTGGTTTTCAGGCAGTCTGTGCTCAGCGCAGAAGAACCCTTGACAATATTGGCACTTAAAAGGTAGGACTTCGTCTTTGCCGCAATATTGGCATTTCACTGTTGACTCTCAACTCTACTGTTTATGATTGAACCTTTTTCATGAAGCTTTCTATTATAAATGTTTAGCCTTCTGGCTTTGTTTTACCCCTCAGATTCCATTCTTTGGTTAAGAACTTGTCCATGCGGAGTTTCTGCGCTAGTTTTTGTTCGTATGAGGTGAGTACCTTTTCCCTCAATTGTACATTCAGCGCTTTTTCAAACCCTTTCACCAACGCTCGATAGGCTTCCTCTGTGGACACCTTTTCTCCAAGCTCGTTTTTGATGGAAGTCAACTTAGCCCATGGAATCTGCAGAAAAGTGAACATCTTCTCTAAGTCAGCTTCAAGCAGAAACGTGCCGTGTTGAAGTAGCACGCCGCCTCTGTGAAATTGGGCGCTTCCAGAGATTTTTTTTCCCTGAATGGCTATGTTGGGACAGTTTTTTGGGTCGCCTGGGTTGAAGTCAGCTTTTACGCCTAGAATTTTGGCTGCTTCTATTAGTCCGTTGCATATGATGTTGTAGGCTTGAAACACGTCGGTGGTTCCGAAATCTTCCTCTTTAGCTATGACGCTGTATGTGATTTCGCCTTGGCTGTCATGGTAAACTGTTCCTCCGCCTGTAATCCTTCTGACTATGTCAACGCCTTTTTGTCGGCAGTTTTCTATTTGAATCTCTTTGGAAACTTCTTGAAAACGCCCAACTGAAACAGCTGAGGGCTTCCACTGATAGAAGCGCAGAGTGTTGGGAACCAAATCCTTGATTCGAGCGATGACTATGGCTTCATCAATCGCCATGTTAGTGAAAGCATCGTTTACCTCCAACTTCAGCAGTCGCCAAGCAGTCATTTTTTGTTCACTTCGCCACACTGACCCGTGTCCACTTTAGTTAAGAAATATACTTTTAAATGGTTCTTAAACTTGTTAACCCTTGAATGAAGGAAACCACCGACAATGAGTCTCAAAAATGAAGTATCGATTCCAAGAGAAATACTGGTGATGCTTCTCGAAAGTGCAAGAACGCTTCATCCCAAAGAAACAATATTTCTTCTGAGGGGAAAGGCAACTAAAAACTCAATGATTATTTCTGAATTGATTATTCCTCCAGCAGCAACTTATGGAAGAGGATTCTCTACTTTCCCAATGTATATGTTGCCCATGGATTTTTCTTTAGTTGGAACCGTTCATTCGCATCCGTCGGGAAATTTAGCGCCCTCGTCTGAGGACTTGAACAATTCTATGGGGAAAGTAATCATTATCGTTGCTTTCCCGTATCAAGGGAAAGAAAATGTGGCAGCGTACAATCGAGATGGAAAAACGCTGGCTCTGCAAGTAACGTAACTGGTCGAATCCGTTTAGTGTGTATTCAAACTTAGCATTAAGTAAGCTTAAATACGGCTGAAGGCTGTTCAAAATAACAGCGTTGCCATGCCGCCGTAGCTCAGCACGGTAGTAGCAGCTGACTTCTAGCGCCACTAGAAGGCTGAAGCTGTTAACCAGTTGGTCGTAGGTTCAAATCCTACCGGCGGCGCCAACACAAGCGCGAGTTATATAATATGAAGAGAAATTGTTGATTCACGTGAATGTCAAGTTAAAAAGAGGGAAATTTAGAGGAGTTTCCTCTAAACTAAGGTTTGGTTGTGAGTTTCGTGCCAGTCAACAAGACGTGAGTAGGGTCAATTGGAGTAATCGTTCCCGTGATATGTATTCCCTTGTAGCTTCCCATTCCATGAATTACGAAATTGCTCGAAGTTATCACTCCAGCTTCAATGGTTATGTCAGCGGTCATCCGATAGGCCTCTTCGCTGCCTACTGTGATCACTCCTTTGACTTGTTCGTCTCCATATCCAGAGGTATCCATATTCATGTTCACGGTGATGTTTACCTGCCCGTTAATGTCTCCCGTGATGTTCGCTGTCACGACCATGCCTCGAGCGTGCATAGTTCCTTCTTCGTCTATCCACCACCGCTCAACACCTAGCGACACAATATCCTGTAGCGTAGCGGAGAACGGCTCCTTAGTTGCTGGAGCTGCCAAAGCTGTCGTTGAAGTAGATACCAATGCTAACACTGAAACCAAGACAACCAGAAAAGCCAAACTAAGCCTTTTCATAACATCCTCTCTCACAAGTAACCCTATAATCGCAACCCATAAACCTTTAGGAATATTTTTCTAGAAGAATAATACTCAAGAAAATGTGTATCCCTTGACCTTCCACAAACAATCTCCAATTTTTCTTTGAACTTTAATGTTTGACGCTTAAAACTAAAGGGTGCGATGGGAGGATGTTCACTCGATTTTGGCTATGAACAAGACTATGCCTACAATTATCAGCGCTGAGGCTACGCCTAGAAACATTACAGACTGGGGGTCAAGGCTTCCGATGTTAGTGTAAGTTGTATAGAACCAGAGTGCCCCAACTACAATCAATAGCAGACCGATGAGTTTTTCCATGAAAGTTAAGCCGATGGGCGCTTCCTTGCTCATGTCTTTGTGAACAACTCCATTCATTTATGTTATGGCTTAGATAGGTTTGAGCCAGCCGTATTTTAACTTTGTCAAACTTGTTTTCCACTATACCATGGATGTTTTCTATCACGTTTAATCTCGAAAACAACTTGATTTATTCCATCAGGGCAGGGAAATGTTGTTATGTCTCTGTTTTTGTTCCATGGAAATTCTGCTCCCCATGCAAAAGCATAAATGGTGGGCATCAATGTTGCCAGAGCGGAAAAGCATATCTTTCCTCTGACTCTCAATCCGTCGAAAACGATTTTGTCACCAACTTTGTGTCCCACATCGCATTTACCTTTTATTTCCTTAACTGTGATTGTTAAAGTATACCCGTAACCCTTCTCTCTTACCTTAACCTTCCCCACTTCTAACACATCCTTTATTGTGTGATTTTTCATTTATGACAATTCAAGTTTGGCTGGCAAGTATTTGTCTACTATGTAGGTGAGTCCATATCGGCTGAATGCCTCTTGCTCCGCCTTCTTCCTAATCTTGAAGAATGTTTTGATTTCTCGTTGCCACAGCTCTTCTTTGTATCTGGGGTCTTTCTGCAATTCATATAATCTTTTAACATCCATGTCGGTTAAGGGGTCGCTGGGCAATTTATAATCCACAATGTCAGAAGCCCAAACACCGCTCCATTTAGCGTCGGGAGTAGTCAACTCCCGCAGGTGGGCTGCGTTGGCTGAACCAGAAATAATCACCATGGCAATGTGCATTCCCCAAGGGTCACCATCAGTGAAGATGTAAACTGGCAAGTCAAGTTCCTTGTTTAATCTTTGAATAAAGTGACGCGTGGCTCGAGGCGCCTGTCCTGCAGTCAACACGAGCAATGAGTTGAACTTTTTGTGCACGTTTTCTTCTATGAACCGGGTGAAGAGACCGCCCTTCTCTATGGCAATTACGATATCAGCACTTGTCTTGACAAACTCGGCTGAAGTCAGCGCTGGACCTATCATGACGCCGTCAGGATGAGAAGTCAAGTTTAACCGTTTGCCTTCATAGCCTGGAACCGTGTACTCTATTGTTAAGTCGCCGAAAATGGCTGAGCGTTCTTCTGGAAACACGCTGAAGTCTTCTCGGGCAAAGTTAGCCACGGTTTCTAGGTCGGTTATGACATTGTTTGATTCAGCTTGATCCTTAAAAGCGATATCAAATGCTTGCGCTGAATAGTAAACGTCTCGCAAAGTGGATGTTTTCCGTTGCTGACTGAGTTCGTTGGCGAAATACGCAGCCCAGACCAGTTGAGTGAAAGGGCGAATGTGGCGAATGTTACGGGCACTTCGGCGCACTGTTTTGTCTCCTAAAACGTATTGGCGCACTTCTGGATTGTAATAGATGTTTTCTATGGAGCGGCTTGGCATCTTAATCCACGGAAATGTGCCGCTGTCCATCTGGTCATATAGGATGCTGCCAAAATTTGCCAGGTTGGTTATAACTTCTTTCTTCCTCTCTACAGCTGAACTTCTAGTCTGCTTCTTCCTCATATTTTCTCACCGTTCTCAATAACTTTGATATGTCTGGCGGGCTTTTCTTTCCAGCCAAGTCGGTTGAAAATTGAGCGATTTTGGGCAGGTATTTGGAAAAAGTTGACAACCTTTTTCTCTCTTTTTCCACATACTCTCGTTTAGTCAAAAAGTGTTGCAGTTCACGGGCAGCCTCACGAATTCCGTTAAGAATTTCTCTCTTCACCTCGGGTCTGTCAGCTATGAATTCTTTGCCCACTGTTTTATACGGCACTTTGGTGCTGCACAAGTGAACCAAGATGGCGATGGGAATTTCAGGCGTAACATGATATCTACGCCAGTTCATCGCCTTGATTATCTTCCAACTCACATCGCTGGCTTCATCATATAATAGAGGAATCTTATTCGCGAATCTGTACAAAACGAAGTCGTTTCTCTTGGGCACTTCTCCACCGTAGGCTATGGCGGCTTCAACAATGAAGGGATGCCCAGAATAAGTGGCTGGGGGACGCTGACGAACAGCTATAAACTCGGGTTTCAATTCCTTAAGAATTCCAGTCTTGAGCAAGTCTTCTCCCAGCGGTGACAGGCAACCAGCGTCCGGCGCCATGAAGCCGTCGAAACGTTTCATCATGTGTACCAAGCGAACTATTTCTTCTGGCTTTAGCTTTCGCGGGTTCTTTGTCGCGCTCATTCCAGCCAAGTCGAGAAATTTGCGCGCTGTCACCTCGCCGACTCGGTGGAAGTGGTTTCTCATGAAGTCAATCATGTTTCGGTACGGCGTGATGCGGATGAGACGCTGAATGGTTTCCACATCAACTCCGTAAGGATGCGGCTTAGTCTCCTTTGGCGGAGGCGGCATCTGTTTAGTGGCTCTGTTGAACCTGTACATGCGTCCTTTCGGGTCAATGAAGGTGATGTTGGCGTAGGGATTGGCGAGCGCCGTCTGTTTAAGATATTCTAATATGCGTGGCAGGGCTTTGATGAAGTCGCCTTCTAAGCTGAACTCAACAATGGTTCCACGCCACCCTTCCTTGTTCAGCAGAATTTTGCGGTCTAAGATGATGGGGCGGTTTCGTTGAATGTCCACCATGAGCTTGTAAACATAAACCTTAGACTTGCCCGTGCTAGAAATCACGTAGACAGGCTTATGTGTGGTTATCTGTCCGTATAAGACAGCCATTTTTCCCCCGAGACCAAAGGTTCCCCGAGTCTGTCTTAGTTTGTATTTGGAGCCGAACAAGACTTGCCCAAAGGCTGCAGGTATGTGACGTGCAGGCACGCCTGAGCCGTTGTCTTCAATCCTAAGCCTGTAAACACCCGATTCAAAGGTCTCAGCTGCTTCTTCATCTTTGGAGGCTTCTTTCTCTTCCGCCGCGAGTTCAATCTTAAACTTTTCCTCGTCTTCGTAGGATAATCTAAGGTAAATGTCTGGAGGCATGCCTGACTGGTCGGCTGCGTCCAATGAGTTTTCCACTAGTTCGCGTATGGAAGAGAATATGGCTCGAGCTGGGTTGGTAAACCCTGCTATGTCTCGGTTGCGGTAGAAAAAGTCGGCGGCGCTGATTTCTTCAAAGGTTTCAGCCAAACCTAGGCTCCTCCCGCCAAAATAATATGCGATTACATAATTTTGTTTTTCCCTATTTTTCAAGCTCTTCGGGTGGTTTTTCCCAGAGTTCGAGTTTCTTTTTCTTCAGTTCCCTTCTTTTTCTGTGGAGAAACCGATACACTGAGCTGTGTTGTCTTCCTTTGAGCAGCATTTGTATGGCTTCTCTGGCTATGTCCATTTCATCGGCGTCAGCAATAATCGAAACCGTATGCCCATAAACAGAAACATCGGCGTCTGTCAACTCCTCAATGATTCTTCTTGTTTTGCCCTCTTGCCCAATGATTCTGCCCTTCAGGCGTTCCAAGTCTGAAAGCGACCTTCCAAAAATTTCCCTTAAATCAATGACTTCCAGCAAGGCATCTTCGTCTTGAATCAATCTGAAGGCACGGTCAGGCGAGAAGCCTCTTCCTACGGCTGTCACCACTTCTTTTGCGCGAAAGAGAACAGAAGGGTCTTCTGCATTGGGCGTTAGCGTCAAGGTGACATCGCCTGTCTCGCTGTCTATGCTCATTTCTATGCCTAGTTGTTTCTCGATGCGTTCTTTTACGCGTCCCTCTGGTCCTATCAAAGCGCCTATGCGGTCTTTGGGAATCCTAACAAACGTGCTAGGTCTGGACACCTGTCACCCTCCTGTAGGTTTCTTCAGCTGAATACACTTCTACGCCTAATCGTTTAAAATAATAATTTATGTTGTTTAGGTCTCGGCGCAAATACTGCTCCGCCATGGGATGTTCACGCAAAACAGTTTGAGAGACATCGAAAATTACTGGCTTATTCTTCCATATCATCACGTTGTATTCGCTCAGGTCGGCGTGCACCAGCCCCGCCTTGCAATAGAGTTTTTTAAGATTTAGCAGCAACCGCTGATAGATTTTTTGAGGATTTTTTATGTAAGCTCCTCTTAGTAGGGGAGCGCTGACTCCGTTTTCGCCGATGAATTCCATGATTAACACGTTTTGTCTCACAGCAATCGGTTTGGGTACGTTAACTTTAGCTGCATAGGCTTGTTTTAGGTTGGTGAACTCCTTCTGAGCCCAAGCGAAAACAAGAGAGCGTGTGTCCTTTTTGACTTTGGCGAATCGTCGGTCGCCTTCAATGTAGGGAATCATGCCCCTCTTAAACTCAGCTGAAACCATAAGGAAGATTTTGATGGCAAGGTCGTTTCCATCCTTGTCTTTTCCCCAATAGAGTTTGGATTCTTTTCCAGCTGCCACTGCACCGTGAATTTCGTCGATTGTTCCTTCATTTAAGAAATGGTAAATGTTCATGAGGGTGGAGCGGTCGAAAACTTCTTCTAAAACCTCGTATTCTTCGCTTCGTTTTTCCCTCATCAGCCGTTCGGTTTCATAACGTTTTTCCCTTCGTAAGAGTTTTTTGTCCACTCGTTTTCGATAAGACACGGGTAGCCTCCTGTTTTAGATGCTGAGGTAACCGTTTTTTCTCAGCCAGTCAGCCTGACCCTTAGTGTAACGCCAAATAACGTCGCCTCGGGTGTCGGTTTGAAAGTCCCAAGGAGAAACTAATACAACGTCGCCTTCACGTATCCAAACCCGCCTTTTCATTTTGCCCCTAATCCTGCAGAGGCGTTCGTGTCCGTCTTGACACTTGACCATGAGTCTGTCGAAGCCGAGCAGCTTCACGGCTACGCATAAAACGTCGTTGGCGACTGGAAGCACCATGTCTTGGATTACTTCTTCGCTTACGACTTTCCTCTTACCCAAACAGCCACCTCAAATTGGTTCAATGTTATTCGCTACAAGAGAAACAACAAGTCTCACTTAAATATCTTAAGAAGCCAAGTGTCACATTTTGACTATTTGAGCGTTGAATAGTTTCATAACTATCGTGGAGGATACTGGAAAACTTTTAAAGCATCTAAGAATAGACGTGCTAGAGTTCCGTCGAGACAATTGATGAGGAGGTTAATTATGTCCGTTAAAAGACTTGTTAAGTTCGGAGTAGTTGGATGTGGAGATGTAGCCAACGCTTCCTATCTTCCCGCAATTCGGAAGAAGGCTGAGCTGATAGCTACGTGCGACGTGATGGAGGAAAGAGCTAGAAGATCCAAGGAAAACTGGGGAGCGAGAGAGTATTACACTAACTATGATGAGATGTTAGAGAAAGCGGACATAGAGGCAGTGGTCATCACGACACCACACGCAACCCATGCGCAACTCGTCATCAAAGCTGCCAGAGCGGGGAAACACGTGCTCGTGCAAAAGCCATTGGCTACAACAATTGAGGATGCTGACGCCGCAGTCCATGAAGTAAGAAAGGCGAAGGTGAAGGCTTTAGTTGAACCGTCCATGCACCTAGTTCCAGCAAACCAAAAAGCGAAGGAACTCATCGAGGAAGAAGCAATAGGAAAATTATTCTGTGCCCACGGTCGTTTAGGGCAACTTGGTCCAACTCATAGTAAATGGTTCTTCTCTAAAGAACATGGCGGTCCATTAGTCGATTTAGGCGTCTATCCAATTGCCACTCTTACGTACCTGCTTGGACCTGTGAAAAAAGTAACGTGTATGGCAACGATTTCGATTCCTAAACGCCTTCTTCAACCTCCTGAGGCTACCACCGAAGCAATAGCTGAAGGAAAATACACGCCATTCTGGCAACGCACTGTTGCCCACACGGAAGAGGTAACAGTTGAAACCGAAGACAACGTTTTTGCAATTCTCGACTTCGGAAAAGGACTTCTTGCAGGCATAATCGCCAACTGGCTTACGGTTGAGTCTCCGCCGAAAGTGCCTGGCGTTGAAATTTATGGCACTGAAGGTTCGATTTTTCTTGGTGGAGAAAACCCCTTAGCGCTTTATACCAGAAAGAAAGGATTTTGGGGAAGGGAAATTCACGGCTGGTTTATGTTTGATGAGGAAAGCCTACCGACGCTCAGCCTTAATGACCGTGTGGAGGCTTCAATAGAGCACCTGATTGATTGTATTCTGAACAATAAAGAACCTCTTCCATGCGTAGAGTGGGGGAGACACGTTGCCGAAATTATGATGAAATCCATGGAATCAGCAAGGTCGGGGCAGGCTGCTAATCTGTCCACTACATTCTAAACTGTTAGCTTAAATGGGCTCCCATTTCCCAGATTTCATTGATTTATAGCAAGCGTCAAGTATGCAGTTGACCATGTACCCATCTCTGAAAGTTTCTTTTGGTAGCTCACTCTTGAGAAGGCATGAAATAAAATGTTGCAGCTCAAAGAGGTATCCATAGACTTCGTGTTCCCTCCAAGTCGGGTACATCCAACCTTTTTTAGCCTCTGCCTTTTCGACAACATATCCTACTTTCTCCTCTGAGGCAACAGTGAAAACTTTAATGCCAGTTTCTCTAGTTGGATCGATAAAAAATGCGCCGTCAGATCCGTATATTTCATATCGTAGGTCTAAGCCGCCGTGAGCTGCCCAACTGTTCTCTGATTGACCAAGCTCGTTGCCTTCATACTTGACAAGAGCAAGACTGTTGTCTTCTGCTTTGGTTTTATGAACCAATGTGGCGCCCCAAGCATAGGCTTCCGTCGGCTTTTTATTGATAAGATACCTAGCAACCTCGATTGAGTGGCAGCCCATATCCATTAAGACGCCGCCTCCTGCAAGCTCGGGGTTCCAGAACCAAGTTGAGTGAGGTCCGAAATGCGCTTCCCTGCTTCTAATCCAGAAAACGTTTCCGATTGCGCCTTTTTCAATTAATTCCTTTGCTCTGGTTATGTGAGGTGTGAACGTTTGA
>Ga0315306_10000770_pt1 | contig 15466 bp, 7 predicted proteins | sample TDP1_MG_FD_203803 | JGI IMG/M metagenome (GOLD analysis project Ga0315306, IMG submission 203803) | Freshwater sediment microbial communities from Lake Towuti, South Sulawesi, Indonesia - TDP1 | ecosystem: Environmental > Aquatic > Freshwater > Lake > Sediment | place: Indonesia: South Sulawesi... | reverse complement strand
CATAATTTGCGGTTACATAGATAACGTGGTTAGTCCCGTCGCATCTAATAATGGTGGTCTTGCTATTTTCTCCGATAAGCGTTATGGGCTTGTTCACAGTCACGGATTCATTGTATGTTCCTGAAGCCACCTGAATGATGTCTCCAGGATTCGCTGCGTCTATAGCAGCTTGTATCGTCTCAAAATCTTTAGGCACTTCTATTATTTTTTGTGCTCCTTTAGCTGGAGTTATGAGTTGTGCTCCTAACATCATAGATGGTAATGTTATTAACAGAATGAATAGTAAACAGACCTTAAAGTTCATAGCAATCTGGTATTTTTCTTGATGAAACGGGCATTTAAGTAGTGATGTAAGAATTTTCTATATGTTTTTTCTCGAAATATATCATACTATAGAAATATTGTTTGCGCTATTACAGCAGGTTTGTGTTCTAGGGAGTCTTAAATTGGTTGTAATGTTGATGGAGATTTTACTTTACTTGGTAATGGGGGTTTGCTTTCGTTTCCCTGACCAAACTTTCTTTCCTAGGAGGGATGCGGCTAGGGTTGTGATTAGGAGTATGGGTGTGATTGTGGGTGGTGGGAACTCGGGTATTACTGTGACGGATCCGTCGATCGCTGTGTGATCAATCGGGTCTCCCCAAGAATCGCCAAGTCCAGTGTAGAAGAGGTCTAAAGTGCTGTTTCCCTTTTCTGTGGCGGTAAAGTTGATCGTTATTAGTGGAAAGCTGCCTGTGAGTCCCCCTCCTAGCGGTGCTGGAACTAGGGCGCCAACCCATATCTGACCTATTGTGTCGTCTATGGTTGGGGGTCCGTCGGGGTGAAATATACCTACGGCATCTGTGGGCACCCAGTCTGTGTTGTTTTCGGTGTATGGGGTTGGTGAGACGGATATGGCGTCTAGGATGGTGGTGTTGTAGTTTAGTTTGAATTCCCAGGCTCCTAGATCGGTGATGTCGTTGATGGTTACGTTGATTGTGAAGCTGTGGCTTGGGCTTTCAGCTTCGTATTGTGTGGGGTTTAGGGAGATGTAGGGCAGGGGTGTGGCGTTTAGTTTTGCTGGGGTTATGTTTGCAATGAGTAGTAGGATTAGAAATGCGTGGGGTGTTTTCTTTCCTATCATGTTTAGATGCTTCCTCAAATTTTCATCGCCTAAGCTATATGATGCCGCTGTAGGCTAACTTAACCAACTTTACATCTAGGATGTTGATTACGCCGTCGCCGTTCACGTCTGCGGACGGCAATTGTATAATGCCGCTGTAGGCTAACTTAACCAACTTTACATCTAAGATGTTGACTTTGTCGTCGCTGTTGACGTCGCCCATGCGGTTTATCTTTACGGTGCCGTCGATGAGGGTGTTGTCGGCTTGATTTGGCACTGTTTCGCCTGGGACTGCGCCTACTGTAGCCTTTATTGTGTAAGTGCCATTGGAGATTCCTGTCGTGTCCCAGGTGAAGGTTATGGCAGCTTCTTTTATAGGATTAAGTTCAGATACGGTTTTTGTTTTCACTGGGTTTCCGTCATAGTAGGCAGTGATGGGGAAGTTGGTTTCGGTGAAGTCGCCTTCGTTTTTGATGGTGGCGGTGATGGTGATTTTCCAGCCTGGATATGCGTGGTCGACGTCGCTGCGTGGGAGTAGGTGTGTGACGGTGGTTATGGCTATGTCATGCATTGAAGTCCAGGGGTTTATGAGTGGGTACATGTCTACGCCTTGGTGGGGTAGGAGGGTGTCTCCGACACCGTCTCCATTTTGGTCCTCGCCCGTATAGTCGCTCCAGTGGTTTCCCTTTCCTGCACCGTCGTTCCATGTGTTTGTTGGCGATTGGTAGAGTTCGACTTGGTTTGTGTTGTCGATGAAGTTTTTGTGGCAGATTTTGTTTGTGTTGCTGTTTTTCATGTAAATGCCGACTACGTTGTTTGATGTTGTGCCACCTGCAATTGTGTTGCCGAAGGATTTGAATAGGTAGATTCCGTATTCGTTGCTCCTAGTGTTCACTCTTTCTATGAGGGAGTCGTTTGTGAAGGCAAATAGCACGCCTTGAACGTTTTTTGTTAGGTCTAGGGCTTTTACGGTGATTCTTTCTGAGTTTATAATAGCGACGAATCCTGCATCAGCTGGAATTTCGTCATCAGTTTTGTTTATCCAATAGTAGAGGGTGTTTTTTCCCACTGTGTTTGAGGTGTCTATGTTATGGGTGAAGTCTGAGAGGGAGTCGCCTGAGACTCCAAAGTTGTATTTGTTGTAGGCTATTTTGTTTTTTGTGAGGGTGTTGGTGGTGGAGTGGTTTAGGTAGATGCCGTAATTGTTGTTTGATAGTTTGTTTTCAAGGATGAAGTTGTTGTTGGATGATTGTACGTTTATGCCGTAGTCGTTGGAGGTTATGATGTTGTCTTGGATGGTGTTGCCGCTGGAGCCTTGCAGTAAGATGCCTGAGCTGCCGCTGTTTTGTATTGTGAAGCTGGTTACTTCAACGTTGTTCGCTGTTATGGTGACGACGTTTCCTGTTCCGCTTCCGTTTATAATGGTGTTGCTTGAGTCTGCTCCGATAAGTGTTAGAGGTTTGTTTATGTTTAGGTTTTCGTTGTAGGTTCCGCGTTGTACTAGGATGGAGTTGTTTGTTGTGGTTGCTGCGTTTATAGCTCCTTGTATTGTGGGGTAGTGGATTGGTACGCATATGATGTGGATTCCGAAGGCTGTGTTGCTTCTAGCGAAGTGTCCTGGGCAGAAGAAGTTGGCGTATACTCGGTATATGCCGGTTTTTGCGTTTGGGGGCAGTTTGAAGGTTAGGCTGTAGTTTTGGGGGGTGGAGTTGGTGCCTGAACCTTGCGTTTCTGGGGCTCCTGCTCCGCCTCCTGCGCCTGCGATGATTCCGAAGGTTGCTGATTTTTCGGGGCAGTAGGGGGCTCCGTCGTATTTTGGATAGTCGGTGAGGGCGCTGGCGTACACCATGCCGGTGCCAATGTAAGCCCATTCTGAAACCCAGATGCCTGCTATAAACCCTGTTGCCCAACCCGGGGCGATTGACACTTTAAACGACTGCACGGGAAGTAGGGGAACCATGTTTCCGTCGTAGGCGTTAACTGTTAATACCACAGTTTTCCATTCTGTGCCGCTGTTTCTTGCGGCTACCGTGAAATAGGCATGGTCCATTCCTCTTCTAAAGTTGTATTTTGGGTAGCCGTAGCCGTCGCTTGGATACAGTTCAGTGATGTTTATGTCTCCGGGTGGTGCTGTGCCCATTTGCAGAGTTCTCATAACTAAGCCATAATTATCTGGGTTATTTACCGCTATGGACACTAGCCCTTCGTAGGGTAATGTTAGGTTTCCGTGGATTTCAACGTTTTCTCCGGGCAGGTATAGGGGTTTATCTGTAGCCACGGTGATGGCGCGAGTCACAAATTCGTAGTAGCCGTCCTCCACGTCGTGAGGGACGTAGTCGCCTTTCCAGTCTCCGATTACCGTGTCGTAGAGGTCTAGAGTGCATGATGCAGACCCTGCGTATGTGGCGTTGAAGGTGATGATTGCTAGCGTTCCGTTACCCTGGGTTGGGGCGCACTCAACAGAAATCCATATGTAGCCTTGCGGATCGTTTATATCCACTACGGGATATGGGTCGGGGGGGAAGGGTCCTACAACGGCGTCTAGGGCGTCTAAGAGGGTGGTGTCGTAGCCCAAATAGAATTCGAAGACGCCTAGACTGGTGACGTTGAAGATTGTTATGTTGATCGTGAAAATTTCGCCTAATTGGGCAGCGTGGTATGTTGGGGGGTCTACAAAAAGTTTGGGAAGCGGACTAGCGCTGATGCTAGCCATGCTCATGCCGATGATGAGCATGGCGACCAGAAGGGTGCATGTCGGTTTTTTCCATTTCACGGTGTTCCGTTTCCCCTTATGGACCTAGGAGTTAGGTGTTATAAGCATTATATCGCTCCCGTAATATTTCTTCATTGGGAAAGGTAAAGAAGAGATAAAAAAGGGGGGAAAGGTTTCAGTGGTTTTAGGTCTAAGGCGGTCCGCGCCACTCGAGTAGGAACTGGGCGGATACCTCAGGACAGTAGGCAACTCCGCAGAGTCTAGGTAGTCTTGTGAAGGCGCTGACGTACAGCTTACCAACGCCAACGTAAGTCCATTGTGGAACGTGTATACCAGGTAATGGGACTGGCAGGTAGTATGGATGGCAGTACGATCCTCCGGGTACCAGGACATCCTTTACAATGACTTGGCCGATGGGTACATCGCAGTCGTCGTAGGCGACGGCGACTATTGTCACTTCCTTCTCTATGAACATTATGTTCTTGACTAGTACCGTGGCGTATATGTAGTCGCACCATACCAAATATGTGTCATCGTCTAGTATCAGCTCCTCCTGTATGAGCGTTATTGGGTAGCCAACGTCGAATCGCATTGTGTCGTTCTGCTTAACGTCCTGTATTTTTGCGGTGGCTATGACATACCATTTTCCGAAGAGTGATTCGTCGCATGGGGTTGGTATTCTGAACCATATTCTGGCGGTTCCGTCTTTGTTTGATTCAGCCGTCCTATATAGGACGCAAGCGTTTTTGTTGTCAAGCACTTCAAAGGCAACGAGCACATGGTTTCTCGGTGCGCCATTCCAAGACACGTTAGCGAACAGGGTTACGTTAACGTCTGGACTCAGTGAGTCAGCGGGTACGTTAGGTCCTGCTCCTACGAAGGGTGTCCATTGACCACACCACCGATTATGACTAGTGTATAAGTCAAGTATACATCCGAGCTTTTCCTTTTGTGGAATGAGTTTTGATACGGTGTCGTTCATGCCTTCGCTGTCCCAGACAGTCAAGGTCACGTTCACATCTCCAGGCCCATCGCAGTGGAAGGTTGTTTCTTCCACATTGTTAGGTCCTGTTAATGTCCCAGGGCCAGTAATTACCCACAACCAAGCGATGATAACTCCGCCGTTTGGCGTTGACGTGTCAGTTAGGGTCACAGTGTCGCACACATATGGGAATAGTGGGTTGTAAACGAAGTTAGCAACGGGTTCACCTGGGATTGGTCCAATCCGCGTGTATGAGTAGACACCATCATCTAGAACATCGACCGTAATGGGGTCTCCATAAGAGTCACCGATGACCACATCGTGAAGGTCTAGAGCGCAAGTCAACGTGTGGTTTTCATTCGGAACACTCGGTGGTGCAAGGATAATGTGGAACCCGACCTTTACAAGTTCAAAGTCGCCAGTGAGTCCCCCGCCCAACGGCTGTGGATTCAGGGCACCAGCATCTACCCGACCTATTGTTCTGTTTATGGTAGGAGGACCGTCCCAATGGAAAACACCCAGCCCATCAGTGGGCACCCAGTCAGTGCAGTTTGCAGTGTCTGGAGTGCTCCAGATTCGTGTACAGTTTATTTGACTGGTGTTATAGTCTAGCTGGAACCCCCAAGCACCCATGTCAACAACATCATCAATGCCTACCGTGACGTTGAACTTAGTGCATACTTTGTCAAGCTCAGTCTCGATTATGTAGTCTGTCGCATACACTGTCACTATTGGCGATGCACTCACAATGTTATTACCTATCGCAGTAACACTGAACAAAAGCATTGCAATCAATGGCATGTATAACAGTTTCTTACGACTCAATTATTTTCCTTCTCCTTTCTCCTTTTTCAGCGTATATACGCTTTGTTTTTCGCAAGAATAGAGTAATACACTTCCCCAATTTAAGTTTTCTGGAAGCATCTTCTATGCAAACATGAAAGAAGCAAACACAATTTTCACCAAAAAAAAGAGGGAAAAAAGGAGGTTGGATGTCGCTACGGACCAAATGGACTAAGCAGTTTGCTGTAAATCAGCTTCTCCTTCTTCAGGTCCAAGATGTCAACGTCACAGTCGCCATCTAAGTCAGCGAACGGTTCATCTATGAGATCGCTGTAAGCCAACTTAACCTTCTTCAAGTCTAAGATGGTGATTGCTCCGTTGTCGTCAACGTCGCCCCAAAGCCTAACCTTCACATTGCCGTAGACAAACTCGTCTTTGGCGGTGCAAGGACAGGTGGCATTAGCCTTCAAAGTATACGTGGTGTTTGCCCATAGAGCCGCAACATTCCAGTTGAACGCCAGAGTCACGCTGTTGCAGGGGTCTAGATTGGTTACGTTTTGTGTTCCTATCTTGTAGGTGAAAGTGGCGTTGAAGCAGTAGACGTTAACAGTGCAGTTCAGTGGTATAGTGCCATTGTTATGCAAAGTGACGAGAACTTGAACTGGGTTTGCAGGGACTGTCCATGCTCTATATACCCCGTTAATGACTCGGTTCTTAAACCAAGGCACAACGTTAGTAATGTTTACACCGCAGATTTTTTGGGTAACCCACATGTCTGTGCTCAGAGATTTTACACGGAACAACCGCTGCACACCGGTCTCTTTGTCCATCATTCTAATTTGATCGCCGGGACCAAGATAGCCGTCGCCGGTGCCTATGTCCAACCAGTAATTTAGATACCATTGCCTGCAGTATATTGGGTTAACCTCGTGCCATTGAGTGTAGTTGGGATCCGCCCAGTGATACTTCTTGAACTGCTGGAGGGAGCCCTCAAACTTCACGATGTGCGTCTCCTCCATCGAGTCTGTTAGGTTCATGGCTACTGTCAGTTTGTCCACGTGGTACTCAGCCTCCGTACCGGGTATAGGTTCTCCGAATTCGTCTTTGAGCGCCAACACGATCTGGTCGGAGGGACTGAGACCGAAGAAGTTCTCCCAGCTGCTCAGGTGCCAGATCCTGCTGTAGTATGGGTAGATTTCGTGCCAGTAGGTACACACAGGATTTGATAAATCAAACACGTCGTAGCTTACATATGACTCTAGGTACATGGGACCGACAGGTGGAGGCGGCACCACAGAGGGTGACGGCTTCGGAGTCAGCTTCAAGGAGATCGATATGAAGTCCACGTAGTAGTATTCGATAGGTCCTGGGTTTGGATACAGGGGTGTCATATCGATTATGTCGCTAGGATCGAGGACACCGTTGTCGTTGTCATACCAGCTGGTTAGATGCAAACAGCGAACCGGACCCGTCTCTGGGTCAATTTGGTTCCACTTGGTGCAGATGGGTTTCTTTGGATCAAACATCCAATACCCACACTTGTACTCCACGAAAATCTGTGGTCCTGGGGGGTCTAATGGTGAGAGTGTCATGTCAACTGTCACTTCGTCCACTTGGAACCAATACTTGACGTCGAGGTGCATTATCTTAGGTCCAGGCATTGGACCTGGAGGATCTACATACTGAACGTGGAACCAAACCACATCTCCAGTCGCGGTGCTCATCATGTCGATTTGATCGCAGGGGCTTAGGTAGCCGTCACCGTTGTCTTCCCAACTAGTGAAAACCCACCATTGGCAGTAGGTTGGATAAGTCTCATGCCACTCGCTTCCAAATGGCAAGAATGGATCAACGAACGTGGTCTCCACATATACCTTCACAGGCGGGTCAACGAGGTACATGTCAATCTGGTCTTCTGGGCTGAGGACCCTGCCAGGTTCCCAGCTCATCAGGTGGTAGTAGTTGGTTTTGCTTGGGTGGAGCTCGTGCCATTGAGTGCTCGTCGGATCTCCGAGGTCTACGACTTCCCTTGGGTACAACTCTACGTCCAGAGTCAAAGCCTTCTGTATGACAAGACCATTGACTTCTACACAAGGAATCTCAAACGCATTAGAGTCCAATAGGAAAGTGTCAAGACCACTAAACACTAAATCGCATGCTCCAGGACCATCACAATGGAACTTGATGTAGAATATCGTCCCACTTCCACTCACACCAGGAGGCATCATTCGTGAGTCACCAGCAAGAATCCAGCCCGCAGTATTATTAATTACTGGTGGCGGTTGAACGGTCGGAGGCGGAAGGAAAGGCCCAAAGCTATAGCCTACACACTCAAGTAGGTCGGGGTTCCAGCTCAATTTGAACTGCCATGAGTAGAGGTCAGTAACGTCCCTGACGTTTACGGCTACAGTGAAGTTCCGACATGCATAGGCGGTTACCGGCGTCGGATCTATGTAAATTGTCGTTTCCGGTGAAGCAGACACTGGATTAAAATTCAAGGTAAAATTAGCGAAGACAAAAGACATCATCAGCGAAGTCAAAGCAAACAGCGTAAACACTTTACTTTTGTCAACTTTCATTTTAATCTCTCTTCTCCTTTTCTCTTTCAGCCATAAACTATATCGCGAGGTCATAAAAAAGCCTTATGGGACTATTCACTCCATAAGCAAGACGCATCTGCAGCCCCTACAATAGGCCACTATAGATCAACTTTATCTTCTTTACATCCAAAATGTCAACCACCCCACTACCATCTATATCCGCCAACGGCTCCTCTATAAAGCCGCTGTAAACTAACTTCACCTTTTTCACATCTAAAATGTTGATTATACCGTTACCATCCATATCCCCTCTCATTATAACTGTTATGATACCGCCCACCATCATGTTGTCCTCCATATCAGTTTCGCCAGAAACAGGGCTTGCCTCCGCCTTTATAGCATATTCACCCTCAGAAACACCTGTTGTATCCCAGATAAAAGTTAGAATTCTGACTCCGGGAAAAACGGTAACAGCATACTCCCCTAGGGTATTATTGTCAGAATAGACAGTGACGTTAAATTTCTCGACGAAAACACCCTCATTTTTTACAGTGACATCTATGGTAATGTCCCAGCCAGAAGGCACCTCAGTCAAACCATAATGACTATCACTGGCCACCACGCTACTAACACCCACATCCCTTGTCTGGTTATAAACGCGAGGCGTCTGAAGAGTAGGATCTCCAAGGATGGTCATACCATAATGATGTTTCGGGTAGAGTTCACCCTGTTTCTCGAACCACTCCTTGAAAGCTTGGCCAATGCATTTGCCTTCACTTATAGGTTTATAAAAATCGAGGTAACCAGACATTGCGCCTGGCTTAGTGCAACCAACCGCTAAGAGACAATAAGTATTCGCAAATACGTATGCACCACCTATATAGTCTGTAGTTATATTCCTGCAAGTAAAGTCTGTACTATCGCATGCCAGAAGGTTGCAGAAGAAGACGTGAGGATCGATAGACCGGACCTCCGAAGAGGAGACATAGGTCCACTGCATGGGACCAATCTTGAAGGCATGTTTCTTAAAGTTACCATGAGATTCAACATGTAACCACTCGTAACCAAAAGTGTCATTCAACATACTCTTATAGTGCGTAGCATTAGTGATCTTTGGATCTGTTACCAGAGTTGTTTCATTTCCATATATCATTCGCAAAGAACTGTTAGCCTCATCAGCGCCTGACAACAAAAAATCGTCATCAATGTATGCTAGGCCTCGCCTCGGTAAGGTAAGTTCACCAGTTCTAAAACGATGATTTTTATTGAAATAATTGATAAGTAACTCGGTTTCATCACCAGGAACAGTGGAAGCAAACAGCCTTCCAGACCATATCTCGAACTCTAAGTCTCCAGTTTCGTTAGTGTGCATATCGTATATTCCATTGCCGTCAGAATCCGTCCAGTTTCCGTCCAAATCCATATAAAACTGGTCACATGGAAATACGTAGGTATAGTTCTCAATTTCCATTTCGTATCTTGCGTAGGGAACATCCCCTACCAGCAGAACACCTGCTATCTCGTGTGTTAACGCCTCATTTCGCAAAAGCCCTCTAATACCCTCTGCAGTGTTTGGAAGAAACGGCCAGACAATGTTACTTCTAATTGTTACTGAAAACCCAACATCCTCAAGGTCCTGCTTATAAGTTAATAGAGAAGGTCTCAGAAGATAATAATCATAACTCCAAACCAGCACATACACGTAGGGATTGGTAGGTGGCGAAGATTGGCAGTAAGTTGCGTTAGGTACTGTAAATGAGAATAATAGCAACAGAAAGATAGCTATCAAAACAAACTCTTTATCCATACCTATTAATTGATTCCTACTTTCGTTTAAAGATTTTTTATGCCGAAAAACGTGGAACTTTTATGAAACTTCAGCATTTTAACTAATTCTTCGACCGCTTTTTTAGAGCTAATTAACTAGACCTATAGAAGATTGTTTCCTAAAAAGACAAATATCAGACTTTGCAATAAAAAACAAATATTAGAGTGAGTTTACAATAATTAGTATGAAAGGAGAGAGTGGAATGAAGCTTAAAGTAATTGTGGGAATAATACTGACACTGCTTCCCCTAAGCTTGTTAATAGTAACATTTAACCTTCAATCAGTTAAAGCGGGGTCTACTGTAGTTTCTTTGAACCCAAAGGATTCTACTGTTCAACTAGGCGATAGCTTCACGATTAACGTAACCCTCACAGACGTTAATGATTGGGGAGCTTGGGAGTTCAAACTAGACTACGACACCGCCATCCTAGACGCAAAATATGTCTATAAAACCCCAGACACCTTAGACAACACTGACTGGTGCCCTATTGACGCGTTTGGCAATTGGTGGCCCGATAGACCTCCAACTATAGATGACACAATAGGTCGGGTATGGTGTGGCGCCCTAGTTCCAGTACCGTTGGGAGGGGGACGCAACGGTGACTTTACACTTGTGACAATTAACTTCACCGCCACAGGGAAAGGGAGCTGCACTTTACATCTCTACGACACGACAGTTGGCGATTCTTGGGGAGAACCGATTGATCACACAGCGATTGACGGCTCCGTCACCGTCAAGGGTATTTCAGAAACCGTTCCCCCAACCTGGTCAAATGCGGGAACAAACAACACCATTGGTGGACAACCCACCCTCTTCCACGTTAAATGGACAGACGACACTGAGTTAAGCGGCTTCATTTTTGGAACCAACAACACGGGAACATGGGCAAACGACACGTGGGCGCCAATGAGCGGAACTAGTGACTGGAGCAACGTAACCAAAATCCTAAGCAGCACTGCCAGTCTGGTCCAGTGGACAGTTTGGGCAAACGACACATCAAACAACTGGAACGACACAGGAATACTCTCACTAACTCCTCTTCAACCTCCACACGCCGAGTTCACCTACTCCCCCACAACTCCCTACACTGGCGAAACTGTGACCTTTAACGCCACATCCAGCTATGATCTGGACGGCTATATTGTTAGCTATGTTTGGGATTTCGGAGACGACACAACCGGCACAGGCAACATAGCAACTCACTCCTACGGGGATGATGGAACCTATACCGTAATCCTCAACGTAACCGACGATGATGGACTGTCGGACACCTTTTCCAAGGACGTCACGGTGCTTAACAGACCTCCTGTTGCGTCGTTCACAGAGAATGCGACGACGGTACTTACAGGTGAAGCTATTCGCTTTGACGCCTCTTCAAGCTATGATCCAGACGGATCGATAGCAAGCTACTCCTGGAGCTTTGGAGACGGAACCAACGGTATGGGTGTTACAGCCACCCACTCCTACGCAGACGATGGAACGTACACGGTGACCCTGACAGTTACCGATGACGATGGTTCAAAGAGCTCAGCCAACGCCACTAAGACAGTGTTAAACAGATTTCCTGTTGCGTCGTTCACAGAGTCCGCTGAAGCCGTTTACACCGGCGAAGTGATCTTGTTTAATGCGTCTTCAAGTTCTGACCCCGACGGCACAATCATCAAATATTTCTGGGACTTCGGAGACGGCACAAACGCGACTGGCATTACGACTACCCACTCGTACAGTGCTGCTGGAAACTACACGGTTACTCTTACGGTTACTGATGACGACGGTGCCACCAACTCAGCTAACGCCACCAAGTTTGTGACGCAGAATCTACCCCCTGTGGCTTCGTTCACTGAGAATGCCACCACAGTCTTCACTGGCGAAGTTATCTCATTTAACGCTTCAGCTAGCTATGATCTTGAGGGCTCTATTGTTAAGTACTTCTGGACTTTTGGCGATGGCACCAACGCTACGGGTGTGACAGCTACTCACTCGTACGCTGACGATGGCGTCTACACTGTCACATTGACGGTTACTGACAATTTAGGGTTAACTGGCTCAACCAGTGCTACTAAGACTGTTTTGAACAGGCCTCCAGTTGCTGATGCGAACGGTCCATACTCAGGCTATGAAGGGTCTCCTATAACCTTTGACGCCAGCGGCTCCACTGATGTGGACGGAGATATAGTTTTGTATGAGTGGGATTGGGACAATGATGGTAGCTATGATGAGAGCACTGCCTCACCTATCACCAGTCACACATGGACCGACGACTATGCTGGGACAGTTGGGCTCAGAGTAAAAGATGATGACGGGCTAACTGACACAGCCACAGCGTCAGTAACGGTCCATAATGTTGCTCCCACCGTTATCGCTGGTCCCGACCAAACAGTTTACGTGGGGCAAACCGTAAACTTCACTGGCAGCTTCACAGACCCAGGCACCAAAGACATCCACACTATCTTCTGGGACTTCGGAGACGGAACCAACGCAACAGGTACATTAACGCCAACACACACCTACACAGCGACTGGCAATTACGCGGTAACCTTGACTATTACAGATGACGACGGAGGTGTTAAAACAGATACGTTGAACGTAACGGTTTCGCCGGTTCCAGTGCACGACATTGCCATCATCGATGTTGTTCCACCATCCATCCTTGAAGTGGATGTGGGTGGCTCTGTTGACATCAAAGTCATCGTCAAGAATGAGGGCAACGTTGAGGAGTCGTTCACTGTCAAACTGTACGCTGGTGACCACCTTATTGAAACCAGAATGAATAAAACTTTAGCCGCTGGATCTGAAGGAACTTACACCTTCACCTGGAACACTGCGGGCATGCCCCTGGGCGAATACACGATAAGGGCTGAAGTCCCACAAGTCACTGGAGAGACAGACACAGCCGACAACAGCAAGACCACTACTTGGGGCATTAACATCATACCAGAGTTTCCGTCATGGATAGCATGGATTTCAGTCATTGCAATAACATCATTAGCAGTGTTTCTTGGTTCTCGAAAACTACAACGTAGAAAACATGCGCCCGAGGCAAACGTGTGAACTCGCTGAAAACTAGAAGCTTCAAAATTCCACACATTTTTTTAAGCTGTCTTTCTACTTTGATAAGTAGTAAAGAGTCATATTGTTTGTTTGAGAACAATCCTTTATTATAAAAAATCTTCAAAATATGATGTGCTGATCAAATTGAAGAAGCTTGTTCTGTTAGTCCTTCTATCGCTGCTCTTCTCGACAGTAGCGGCTGTGAGATTCGTAGGACCTATTGCAGCACATCCCGGAGAAATAATTGTTCCAGACCATTACCCTAAGATTCAGTGGGCTATAGGCAACGCCACTGATGGAGACACCATTTTCGTAAAGGCAGGAACATACTATGAGCATGTGGTTGTCTATAAGCCTTTGAAGCTCATTGGGGAAGACAGTAGCACCACCATAATTGATGGTAGTGGAGAAGAAAAGATAGTTGTTCGCAGTAATGCGTCAGACGTTGAAATTGGGGGATTCACGATACAAAATGGAGGACACTTTCTATATGGCATACAAATAGCGAGTTGCGTCAGAAACACAATTCGTGATAACGTAATAAGGAACAACAATGGCTTTGGTATAGAGCTATTTAAATCCAATAATAGTGTTATTGCCGACAATAAAATAATGGAAAATTCTTGGGGAGCAGGCATTTATGTTATAGACAGCAAAAATAACGACATTCATGGTAATACAATAACAGACAATGCGATGGGTGTACTGATTACTTCCAGTTCTTCACGTTTCAACACGTTCTACCACAACAACTTCATTAACAACCCAACCCAAGCACAATCCTTCGGCTTAAATACATGGGACAATGGTGCGGAAGGCAACTATTGGAGCGACTATGAAGATAGATATCCTAATGCAGAGGAAATAGATGGATCGGGTATATGGGACACACCATACACAGCATATATGGAGGTAAACGACGAATATCCGTTAATGAAGCCATGGAGCCTCTACAGAACATTCCCTGTCCCTTGGGACGGACAAACCTATTATGCCACTACCTTCTGCAACGCTACGGTGGCATCATTCAAGTTCAACCAATCACTTATACAGATAAGCTTCAACGTTACTGGCCCATCTGATACAATCAGTTTCTGCAACGTTACAATTCCAAACACGCTACTAGGGGGAGATTTCAAAGTGCTCGTAAACAGCTCTCTAACATATTATATTCCAACCTCTAATGCCACCCACAACTCCCTATACTTCGCCATCGAATTCCAAAGCACCAGCAAAGTCCAAATCATAGCCACTAAATTAGGCAGTGTCATAACAGCCAGCGTAGACCGTGCAACCGTGATCGTTGGCTCCGAAGTGACCATCAACGGAACCATCGCACCCGTCAGAGTTGGCGTTAACGTAACAATTTCCTATCGACTCGTCGGCGGAACATGGATGCCGCTAGCCACGGTCACAACAGCCTCAAACAGCTGCTACACCTACGATTGGACAACAACAGAAACAGGCATATACGAAATCAAAACGAGCTGGGAAGGCGACAACATCACCATGCCCAGCGAAAGCCAGATACTAACCATCAAGGTTTTACCGCCACCAGTCCACGACATCGCCGTAGTTAACGTTATGGCTCCCATAGAGGCAACTGTTGGAGAACTTGTGCATATCAGCGCGGAAGTTGCAAACGAAGGCATTGTCGATGAAACTTTTAACGTCACGTTCTCCTACGACACGGTCGTCATCCACACGCAAACTGTCAACCTGCCTGTTAATGACTCTACAACAGTAGACTTCGATTGGAACACCATGAATGTAGCACCGGGAGAATATGTCATAAACGTGACTGTCCCATTGGACGACTACCTAGACAACAACTTCAAGACCACGACAATCAAGCTTAAGCCGGTTGTTTTCCTCATTACCGTAGGCGGGTTAGAATTCAACGTTGTTGTAGAGAGCAACTCAACTGTTTCCAACTTCGAATTCAGGGAAGATCAGAAAGAGATTAGATTCAGCGTTACTGGTCCAAGCGGCACTGTTGGATTCTGCAATGTCACCATTCCAAAAGAGCTGCTAAAGGCTGAACCTCCTGAAAACTGGGTAGTCACTGTAGATGGGCAGCCTCCAACATACTTCAATTTCGCCGAAAACGGCACACACGCCTTTCTATACTTTACCTTTACGCACACAACCCACAACATCATAATAAGGGGAACATGGGCTGTACCAGAGTTCCCAACGGTGACGCCCTTACTACTTATACTCATCATTCTCGCAGTTTTCACAATCACCTTGAAGCGAAGATCACATAAAACACCACTGCACTAGGCCCTTCTCTGCACATGCAGTGAGGTTTAAGGCAAAGAACTGTCTGTTTTTGACATGACGTTCGACTTCGGTGTGAAAGTGTTAAAAAGAGTGAATGCATCTATACGGTTTTGTCACGTCGCCAATAGATCTTATAGAGCGCCGCTATAGATCAACTTCATCTTTTTTACGTCTAAGACA
>Ga0315306_10000769_pt1 | contig 15498 bp, 11 predicted proteins | sample TDP1_MG_FD_203803 | JGI IMG/M metagenome (GOLD analysis project Ga0315306, IMG submission 203803) | Freshwater sediment microbial communities from Lake Towuti, South Sulawesi, Indonesia - TDP1 | ecosystem: Environmental > Aquatic > Freshwater > Lake > Sediment | place: Indonesia: South Sulawesi... | reverse complement strand
TAGGCTCGCTGGTAAGATTGACGCCAAGTCTTTTTAATCCCGCTTCATCGCCGGGCGTAGGAATATGGGTCAGATGGACTTCGCATCCCTCAAGCTCTTTCAATTTTTTCAAGGCTAATTGGGCGGCAGGATTTGTGGTGGCGCTGATACTGATAGTGATCAGAGTTTCTTCTAAATCCAAACTGACCGACTTTGATTTCAAGATATTTTCCTTCAGATTTGATATGGATTCGATGATGTTTGGAGACAGCAAATGAATATCATCAGGAATTCCAGCCAGCTTCTTTACGGCATTCAAGACTAGGCTGGAGGCGGCATGCATAAGAGCAGAGTTCTTTCCGGTAAGAACAGAGCCGTCCTTTAATTCGATGGCTGCACCGCAAAATATCCCTTTATTTCCCTTTCCCTGCTCTCTTGCTTCCTGGGCAGCCCTCCTGGCTGGCTCCACCACCCTTCTCTGCTCAGGCTTGACATTAAACTCTTTCATCAGAAGCTCCACCCTCTGGACAGTCTCCTTCTCCACGAATCCCATGACGTACTCGCAGGAATACCTGAAATATCTGCGGATGATCTCCTGCTTGGAAGCTTCAATAACCGCTTCGGGATTCGTAATTCCCGAGCTTGCCCGATTCACGCCCATATCTGTCGGAGACTTATAGATGGACTCTTCCCCTGTCAGCCTTTTCAGGATTCGCTTCAAGACAGGAAAGATTTCAACATCGCGGTTATAATTTACCGCAGGCCGGCCATAAGCCTCTAAATGGAAGGGGTCGATAAGGTTGAAATCTCCGATATCGGCTGTGGCAGCCTCATAGGCCACATTCACCGCATGCTTTAAAGGCAAATCCCAGATGGGGAATGTTTCAAACTTGGCATATCCGGATTTTATCCCCGTCTTATGGTCATGGTAGAGCTGCGAAAGACATGTGGCCAGCTTGCCGCTTCCCGGACCAGGGCCGGTGACGATGACCAATGGTTTTTCAGTGAGAATATACTCATTGGCTCCATAGCCTTCATCGCTGACGATAAGGTCGATATCTGTCGGATAGCCCTTGGTGAAGCTGTGGGTATAGACTTTTATCTTTTGTCGCTCTAGCCTATTCTTGAATACCTTGGCGGCTGGCTGGCTATCAAAGCGAGTTATGACCACAGCCAAAACATCAAGGTCCCAATCTCTTAAATCATCGATCAATTTCAGGGCGTCGACATCATAGGTGATTCCAAAATCTGCCCTGAGCTTTTTTCTTTCTATATCACCAGCATAGATACAGAGCAAAATATCAGCCTTATCCTTGAGCTTTTTGAGGAGCCTCATCTTGATATTTGGATCATAGCCAGGCAAGACCCTTGCGGCATGATAATCAAAGAGGAGCTTCCCCCCAAACTCAAGATACAATCTGTTGTTGAAAGCCTCCATCTTTTCCAGGATGGCCAAGGTTTGCTCTTTCAAGTACTTTTCACTATCAAATCCTTCATTCTTTACCATTTCTCGACCCGCCTTGCTTGTCCTGGCTTCAAAAAAAGATTCTCTATCTTCAATATCATCACTATCCTTGCTCTAAAGCGATAAGAGGAAGAAAGATAAAAATTAAAAACAGGCTCATCATCGGGCTTCGTCTTTCTAATAAATAATTCCTCGATTAATGTCAATATTATATTTAATCTCATTTAATTTTGAGTCCGTCTCAAATCAAAAAAAATTACATCTTCCCCAAAAAGCGTTAACCATATCGCCAAGGCTTTAACCAGAAATTACCTTGGTCTATCTTAAAAGACTAGAATGAGTCATCCTTTTCGATGAGAAAAAAAGAGGAAAGTCATCCTTCAAATCATCCTAAAAGGCTATTTACTTAAGGTATGATTTCTATTTATTGTAATGAGACGTAAAGGAGAGATTCTTCCCATAAATTCCTGAGTTTGAGCTTGTTGACGCGCCTGATAATATGTGATAATAAATAAATTATGTATTGGAAATGAGCGAAAACCCTCGATGAGAAAATCATTCATAAAAGGATTGATGTTGCTGGCAGCGCTTGCTTTTTTTTCTTGTGCATCTCAAAGAAGTATCCAACTCGTCAATCTGACCACAAATGAACTCCCATCAGAAACCGAGCTCATTCTGACCACAACAAATCCAGTCCAGTATAAAGACACCAAGCTAGAAAATCCCCCTTGCCTCATAATAAATTTCCCGGAAAGCAAGGTCTTCAGCCAAATCGAGGAGGAATTCGAAATCAACAGGGGACCGATCAAAAACATAAAAAACGAATACTACCCGAGCGAGAATAAAGGCCAGCGCCAGCTCAATCTGATGATTGTGGAGCTCGCCCAGGATTTACCCTATAGCATATCCAAGAACGGCCGTTCGATAGTCATAAGTATAGAAAATCCAAAACAATCTTCCCTCCCGCCTGCTGAAGAGAAAACAAAGGCTCAAGCAGAAGAGAAGGGCAGTCCCCTTGACCTTGAGCCCGGATATCTCATCGGACCAGAGGACGTCTTAACCATAGAGGTCTGGAAATACCCTGATATGTCAGGAGAGGTGATGGTCGACTATAAAGGCGACATTAAATTTCCTCCGATAAGAAAGATGACCGTCGCAGGAATGACGACCTTCCAATTGGAAGAAGAGTTGACCAAAGCTCTTTCAAAATATTTAATCGACCCTGTGGTCTTCGTCAGGGTAAAAGAATATAACAGCAAAAGAGTCATCGCCCTAGGAGAAATAGCGACTGGAATGTACAACTTGAGAAGACGGACAACCTTGGTTGAGTTTATAGGGCAGATAGGAGGAATGAAGCCCAATTCAGATACTTTTCACATCAAGTTGATTAAAAAAGGTGGAGAAATTTTCAGCTATGATTTAAACGAATTGATCAGCGATCCAATAAAATCTGAATCTGTCGTTGTCTCCGGAGGCGATACAGTTTATGTTCCACCTCTGGAGATGAATAAAGTCTTTGTTCTGGGGGAAGTGAAGAATCCTAAAGTCGTCAATATCAAAGGAAGGCTTACCATAACCGAAGCCATCGCCGAGGCGGGCGGCTTTGCCCAGAATGCTGTCAAAAGCAGCGTCATCGTCATCAGCGGGGAATTAGGTTCCCAGAAAGGAATACGGGTTGACCTGAAACAATTTTTGAAGCGGGCTGATGCAAGCCAGAACATAGAGTTAAAGCCAGGTGATATTGTCTACGTGCCTAAAAGCTTTGTGGCCGACGTCGAGCGATTCTTGGCGGCCATAGCCATTCCCGTGACGTGGTATTTCTGGTCAAGGCGATAAAGGGGTGAGCGAAAATGCCCAAGCTTGAGATGAACTTGGTTGACTACTTGCGAGTGATTCGCAAAAGAACACGAATCATATTTCTGTCCATCATCCTGGTGATTTCTTCCACTTTTTTTTACACCCAAAAACAGACTCCTATCTACAGAACATCTTGTAAAGTGAAGATCGAACAAAGAAAATCAGTGGCCGAGATATTGACGGAAATGGTCACCTGGTCTCCGGGCGACGCTATCGCTTCCCAAGTGGCTCTCATCCAAAGCTTTCAAACCATGGAAAAAGTCGCAGAGAGCTTAAACTTGATAAACCCCTCTATGAAAGAAGCAGAGCGGATGAGGGTCGTCAAATGGGTTCAGGGTCAAATTACGACAGAGCCGATAGAGGCCACCAACATCATTGCCATCACCATCACTTCCAGCAATCCCAAACAGGCGGCAGAACTTGTCAATAAAGTTGCTGAGGTCTACGCTGATTTGCATTTTGAAAACAAGAAAAAAGAAGCAACAAATATGAGAAACTTTGTCGAAACCCAGTTGAACAACTATCTCAAAGAGCTGCAGGAAAGCGAAGCCTCGCTCCAAGTCTTCAGGCAGGAAAATCCATTAGTCCTGGAGAGGAATATCACAGACTCGCATCCGGTTCTCGCCGACACGAGAGTGACTGGGCTCAAGGAAGGAATCGTTAAGCTGGAATTAGAATTGATTTCCTTGAAAAGCAAATACACAGATGCCCATCCCGAGGTGATAACCGTCAAAAGAAAATTGGAAAAATCCAGGAAAGATTTAGCTGAGACCATCGAGCTTGTCACCTCCGAACAAAAGGAGCTTTCTTCCAAAGAAATCAAACTGGCCCAGCTCAAGAGGAATGTCTCCACAGCCGAAGACCTCTATTCAATGTTTAGAAAAAAATATGAAGATGCCCGTATTCTGGAGGCAGAAAAGGCTCAGGATGTGACCATTATCGAGCGGGCCTCAGTCCCCACCCGCCCCATAAGCCCGAATTATCGTTCCAACATCATCGTCGGCATCCTCAGCGGAATAATCATCGGACTGATCATGGCCTTTGTCACTGAAAGCCTTGATACTTCCATCGGCCGCATCGATGACTTGGAAGACCTGCTCAAAGTTCCTGTTCTAGGCATCATTCCCAGCAGCTCCTTGGATAAACAAAAAAGATTTAGGCTAAAATTCAAAAAGAAAGAGGCCGTTTCTGAAGGAGAGCAGCTCAGCAAACGCCTGATCACTCTCTTTGAACCGTCTTCGGTCACAGCCGAAGCCTACAAGAGTCTGAGGACAAACTTGGACCTTACAGGATTAAAAAAGCGAGGAAGCACCATCGTCCTCACCAGTTCAGCTCCGGAAGAAGGAAAAACACAGACCCTATGCAACCTGGCTGTGGCCATGGCTCAGGCTGGACAGAAGGTCTTGATTGTTTGCTCCGATTTCAGAAAACCGGCGATTCATAAACTGTTCGGGCTGAAGAGAGCCCCGGGCTTAGCCGAAATTCTATTAGGAAACATACCCTGGAAGAAAGCGGTCAACACGGCAACAGACATGTTATTGGGTGGACTCGAATATGAACTGATCCTGAGGACTCCGGGCATAGAAAATCTGTACATCATCACCTCTGGAGAACGCTCTCCCAACCCCACCGAGCTGCTCAGCTTCCCCGAGATGGACGCCTTAATTCAAGAGCTCAAGATGAATTTTGAAGCTATTCTCTTTGACAGCCCCCCTACTCTTCCCGTAACCGACTCAGCCATCCTGGGAGCAAAAGTCGATGGCGCAATCATAGTCTATCAGGCTGGAAAAACCTCAAGGCATGCACTCCTCCGCACAAAAGTCCAGCTGGAAAATGTGAAAGTCAAAATTCTGGGAGTTGTCATCAATAACCTCAAGGCTCGGTTCATAGAGGATGTCACCCCCTACCAGAGATACCGCTATTACGGATATTACGGCGAGAAAGAGAAAAAATAATCACTCCGTTTTCCGGGCACAAATCAAGGCTCACCATGACCTTTCTCTTTAGGGAATAAAGATTATGCTCATAGACTGGGAAGGACCCAAGTTCACCACCTTACTTGTCATTCTCGCCACGGTTATCATCAGCATCTTTTTGGGCCAGTTAATTATCGGATTTTCTTATAAAATCACCTTAGCCTTGATCTTCGGCGTTATCATCTTCTTGATAACTCTGGTCAATACCGATGCGGCGCTGGCCATATTGATTTTTTCGATGCTGCTTTCCCCGGAAATTCTATTAGGCCGAGTGCCTGGCAGGGATATTGTCATCCGCTTTGATGACATCCTGCTGGCCCTGATCACTTTCACCTGGCTGGCAAAAACAGCGGTCAATAAAGGACTGGCTCTTTTCATAAAAACACCGCTCAATAAAGCGATTATTGTCTATATTTCGATCTGCGCCGTAGCCACGCTGAGAGGCATGATTCTGGGATACATCATTCCCGCCAAAGGATTTTTTTATATCATAAGATATGCGGAATATTTTCTGCTTTACATTTTAGTGGCAAATCACATTCACAGCCGGAAACAGATAAATTTCTTCCTCAGGGCTTTCTTCATCACCTGTGCCATTGTCTCAGTCTATGGGATATTGCAGATTCCCTCTGGAGAAAGAGTCAGCGCTCCCTTCGAAGGAGAAATCGGCGAACCCAATACTTTCGGCGGCTATCTGCTCTTCATTTTATGCTTGGCCATCGGCATACTTCTGCAAAAAGTTTACCAGAATTTAAGGTTAATCCTCGGCGGGCTTGGATTCTTGATTTTTGTTCCTTTCCTTTTTACTCTATCCCGGGCGTCCTATGTGGGAATTGTCTTCTCCTTTCTGACATTCATCATCTTCAGCAAGCGAAAGGTAGAACTGACCATAGCCTTGGCTGCAGTCATTCTGATTGTCATTCTCTTGAGGCCGGAAGCGGTCTTCTCTCGCATAAAGTACACATTCCAGCAAAGAGAGGCGAAATCAGAAAAAATTGGCAATGTCTATCTCGACCCATCCGCCTCGTCAAGGATAAGGAGCTGGAGGTTGAGTTTTAACACTTGGAAGCAGAACCCTATTCTGGGACGCGGGGTGACAGGATATTTCTTTATCGACGGAGAATACATGCGCACTCTCCCTGAGCTGGGGGTTGTCGGCCTTTTGGCCCTATTATGGCTCTTTTGGGAGATTTACAAAAACTCACTTCGCATTTATAAACAAATGAATGATGAATTGTATAAAGGACTCTGCCTCGGCTTTCTGGCAGGCTTTATCGGCCTAACCATCCACGCTCTGACTGCCAACACCTTCATTATCATCCGCATCATGGAGCCTTTCTGGTTCGTGGCCGGCATCATCATGATGCTGCCCATGCTGAAAGAAGAATTACCAGAACCAAGTGGACAAAAACAAAAGAAGGCTCCCTTGAGTGCGCTCAGCGGCTAAGCCACAAATATTTCTTCAATTTTGACATTTAAAATATTGCTATGCTATAGAATTGAAGAGGGACTGGGGTGCTCAGCGCAAAAAGTTTCTTCCGGCTAACCTTAAAGGGTGAAGCAAAATTATCTTCTGCAGTGAAAAACAAGGAGCAAAAACCCCCTCAATTTCATCCGCTAAGGCGATTTACTTATTGCCCTAGATGATTTATCTTATCGCTGAAAAAATTTTAATAATTCTTAATTGAAGACCATCTGCTCCAACAGAGATAAAATTGAGTGGCAATGGCCTCAAGCATGGGCAGAAAAGACAAGAAAGGCTGAGAGGCAAGAAACAAGACAGACGAGTTGATTTGAGCCAAAAAAGAAATCTATCCTCATCTTTAAAGGGCGGTAGCTTACTCAAATCATTCTCTATTTAAGACGGAGGTCAAGCCATGCTCCACGACCGCAGACCATTAGCGAATCCTTTAGTCGTCTTGAGAGAGGAGTTCGATGACTGGGCTGTTCTTTTTGACCCTGACTCTGGCAACGCCTTCGGCCTCAATCCTATCGGCGTCTTCATCTGGAAGCGCCTCGATGGCCGACGCACGATTCAAGGCATCTTGAAAGAGCTGCATGAAAACTGCCAGGGCGTTCCAGATCAGGCTGCCGAACATATTAAAGAATTCATCCAGAGCCTTGTCGATCAAGGCCTGGCAGGATACGAGATAGAAAAAGAGGATTAAGGCCAAGATGAAAGTGATGAATACGCCCAGGTCAGTGGAACTGGCCATCACCAACCGCTGTAATCTCCGTTGCAGGTACTGCAGCCATTTCACCAGTGCCGGCGATGTCAGCCAGGATCTCCCCTTGGAAGAATGGCTCCGCTTCTTCGAGGAGTTAGGCCGCTGTGCTGTTATGAAGGTGACTCTCGGAGGGGCAGAGCCCTTCTGCCGGGAAGACCTGAAAGACATCGTCCAGGGAATTGTCCGCAACCGGATGCGATTCAATATCCTGAGCAACGGGACTTTAATCACAGATGAGACAGCAGCCTTTATAGCCTCGAGCGGACGCTGTGATGGAGTGCAGGTCTCCATCGACGGTTCAATACCTATCATCCACGACTCCTTCAGGGGAAAAGGGAATTTCCAAAAGGCAATGGAAGGAATCAAGACTCTCCAGAAATACAGCGTTGCGGTGAATGTCCGGGTGACAATTCATAGAAAGAATGTCAGCGACCTGGAGGGCGTGGCCAGGCTCCTTCTGGAAGAAATCGGACTTCCAGGCTTTTCGACCAATGCCGCTTCTTATATGGGGCTCTGCCGGCGGAATGCCGAGCAAGTCCAGCTCACAGTCGAGGAACGTTCGCTGGCCATGGAGACTCTTCTCAGACTCAATCAAAAATATGACGGCCGGATCAGCGCCCAGGCAGGTCCTCTGGCTGAAGCGAAAAATTGGCTGGAGATGGAAACAGCCCGTCGAGAAGGAAGAGAGACTATCCTTGGATGCGGCTATCTTACCGGCTGCGGCGGATTTATGAATAAGCTGGCCGTTCGTGCTGACGGAGCCATGGTTCCCTGCACTCAGCTCAGCCATATCGAGCTGGGTTGTATCAACCGAGATGAGCTCCGAGAAGTCTGGCAGAACAACCCTGAACTCAAGCGTTTGAGAGAGAGAAGCAATACTTCCTTGAGCAGCTTCGAATTCTGCAAAGGCTGCGAGTACATCAACTATTGCACAGGCAGCTGCCCGGCGCTTGCCTACACGATTCTGGGTGAGGAAAACCATCCTTGCCCTGCAGACTGCCTCAAACGTTTCTTGGAAAAGGGCGGAAGGCTTCCGGACAAGAATCTATTGGATTCTTAGATTTTTAAATAACACAAAAGCGTTAAAAAAAACGTTATGGCCGGGATAAGATAAATGATAATGTGACGATTTTAGTTGTATTTGCATCAGGCGTTGAGGAAGGATAGATAATGACCGAGAAAATTGAAAAGAGAAAATATTCTTTAAACAAGATTTATTTTTACCTGACCAAAGGATGCAACCAGCGCTGCCGTCACTGCTGGATTGCTCCTCGCTACCAGAACGAAGCTCAAACCCATCCCTCGCTGGATGTCAGCCTTTTCTGCTCGATCATCGACCAGGCAAAGCCTTTGGGGCTGGCCGGGATCAAGCTAACAGGAGGAGAGCCTCTTCTTCATCCTGAAATCGAAAGGATTCTGGAGATTATCCAAAAGAAAGAGGTCTGCCTCACCTTGGAGACCAATGGAGTCTTGTGCACAGAAGAGATGGCCCAAAAAATCGCTAGATGCAAGCACACCTTTATCTCAGTAAGCCTGGACGGCGTGGATGCTGAAACCCATGAGTGGCTCAGAGGAGTAAAGGGCTGCTTCGAAGAGGCCTTGAACGGTATCCGGAATCTTGTCCAGGCAGGGCTTCGCCCCCAACTGATCATGACTCTCATGCGCCGCAACAAAGACCAGCTGGAGCGAATGGTACGGACGGCTGAGCGCTTGGCTGCAGGCTCAGTCAAGTTCAATATCCTCCAGCCCACAGCCAGAGGGGAGACGATGCACGATAGAGGAGAAACCTTAACCATAGAGGAGCTCTTGGAAATAGGACGCTGGGTGGAAACAAACCTTTCAGCCTCGACCAACTTGCCCATTCATTACGACCTGCCGGCTGCCTTTCGTTCTCTCGGAAAAATTTTTGGCCAGAATGGCGATGGATGCTCTGTCTGCGGCATCTTGGGCATTCTGGGCGTTCTGTCCGACGGCTCTTATGCCCTCTGCGGAATCGGGGAGACAGTGCCAGAGCTCGTTTTCGGACATGCAGCTAAAGACCGCCTGGAGGATGTCTGGAACAATACGCCAGTCCTTTGGGAAATCCGAGAGGGACTCCCTGACCGTCTGCAAGGAATCTGCGCTGATTGTTTCATGAAGAGCTTTTGCTTGGGCGACTGCCTTGCCCAGAATTTTTACTCGAGCAGGAATCTCTGGGCGCCGTTCTGGTTTTGCGAAGAGGCGCGGAAGCAAGGACTTTTTCCTAAATCTCGGATACCTCCGAAATCGCAATTGAATATGCAAAAAATGAAAAAACAAATAGGAGCTGCAGGCTAAAAGCCGATGATTAGGCGATGCGGCTCTGAAGGATTAAGAAAATGAAATACGAAAAACCGATATTAATCAACCTCTGTCAAGAAGTTGGCACAGGTCAAACATGCTCTAACGGAGCTCAGGTAGAGGCCGGGACCTGCAGGAACAGGGGATTCGGTGCAACTGTTGATTGTCGCACGGGCACATCTCCTGGAGGAGCCAGCGGCTGCCGAACTGGAGGCAATGCCCAAGCGAGTTGCACCACAGGCCCAACCCCGAGCACGACCTGCAGTAGAGGAAGCAATGTCACTGCTAATTGCACGGGAGGAAGCGGTGTAAGCGCGAGTTGCACTGTAGGCGGCTCTCCCACAAGCTGAGCATCATCCTCGAAGCAGAATGGCACTCACGCGAAATAAGCAGCTGGCAAAGTGCTCCCCGGTTGATGTCCTAATGAGACCTGGAAGCAGCCTTTCAAAAAATACAGGATTCGAACCCGAGGCGTTGACAGTCAAATGAAAGGCGCGAAGGACTTATCATGAAAATTCCGGTGACAATCGAGAAGGCTGGCCATGGATTGAGCTACAGCTTTTGCCTGGCTGATGGACATGGCTGGCGCTTTATATCCTGCAAGGGCTTGAAATGCTGGGTGAAAAAGTTTGCCAGGATATTGGAGCTTAGAGCTGATGAATCTAACAGCTATCCGAAACTCATTTTTATCAAAATGGAGCCAGGGAAAAAAGAATGGGAGGGGATTGAAGGCTGGCAAGATTTTTTTAAAGACAATAAATTACCCAGATACGGCTGGAAGGCTCAAAATTTCAGCGATTGCCGAATCTGGTCCCACGGCGATATTGAAGATATTATCTTGGAGGTCAATTGCGGAGACGAAAAGCTTGAATTTTTTGCCATGCGTCTTTCACTTTATCCTGTGTATCAGCGAGCTCAAGAAAAAGGAGGGCTTCCCTTCCACGCTGCTTTGATCGAGCTCGATGGAAATGGAATCCTGCTCGCGGCTCCGGCAGAGACAGGAAAATCGACCTGCTGCCGTCGCCTTCCCTCTTGCTGGCGAGTCTTGGGCGATGATGAGAGCCTGGTGGTGCGCAGTAGAGATCAAAAATATTTTGCCCACCCTTTCCCCACCTGGAAAGAGCACATATTGAGGCGTTCGCAGCGGACGTGGGATGTCCAACAGCATCTCCCCCTCTCCCTTATTTTCTTCCTGGAACATGGGGCGCCTGATAAAGCAGCTCGCATCGGCCAGGGCGAGGCTGCAGCCCATATCTACGATTCAGCCAGGCAGGTGCTTTATCGCATCTGGCATTTTTTAGGCCAGGAGGAAGCAAGGCTCCTTAAGAGAAAAGCCTTTGAAAACGCCGGCGACCTTGCCCGAGCAGTTCCGGCATTTATGCTAAGAGTGAGTCCGGATGGCCGCTTCTGGGAAGAAATTGAGCAGTCTCTGTTGTCTGTGTTGAAATTATGAATTTTTTGAATTGAGCAGTCGCCATGATGAAACCGAGGATGCCAATTCAATTCATATTAATGAGCTACAACGGTACCAGCATGAATCCCATTCTCAAGGCCGGAGACGGAATCTGGGTCATGCCCTATGACGGAAAAAATATCCGACGAGGAGATGTGATTGTCTTCACTCCTCCTGAAGGAGATTCAAAGATAATCCACCGCGTCGTCGCTTGCGAAAAGCAAGGGATCAAGACCAAAGGAGACAACAACAGCGATTTCGACCAGTTTCTCTTATCTCCCGACAAGATTCTCGGGCAGGTGGTCTATGCTAGAAGAGGAAGAGAGCTGCGGAAAATCTACGGCGGAACAACTGGCCGGATGATTGCAGGAGCGATCAGGATAGGGCAGAGCATCAAGGAAAGATTATTCTTCTTGCTGAGCCCGGCATATCGCTGGTTCATCCGCAGCGGTGTTTTCAGGGGCTGGGTATCTGGCTGGATGAAAACACGGGTTGTTTCTTTCAACCGTCTTGAAGGCACAGAGCTTCAGCTGATGATCGGGCGATATGTGATTGGCAGGTTGCTTCCAGGCAGAATTCGATGGAATATTCGCCGCCCTTTTCGAATATTCTTTGACGAGGCAACGCTCCCTAAAAGTCCATCTCCGCTGCCCGCTGCCGGTGATATCGAAAATCCTCGGCGTGAATTGACTGGAAAGAGCAACTCGAAAGTCCAAGAATTCTATCATTCTATATCAGAAGGACGAGCATCCCATGAATGAACGGCTCTCTGTGAATTCTTTCCGGGCTTTTTCCCAAAAGGAGTTGAGGAAGAGCATGTATCCTGGTCCGAACTTAATCGGCTTGCCAGAAAATGGCCAGTTTCACTTTTCAGAAGACCTCATGCCTTATATCCATTTCATCCTCAAGGATGAACCCTCCTTGCTGCCCAAGCTCACCAGAGAGCAGTGGCTTAAGTTATTTTCCATTCTCACCTCCCACAGAATCCTTCCCTTGGCCTACTGGAGAATCAATTCCTTGCCAATGGAGTTTGCCCTTCCCAAGCAAATCATTCACCGCATGAGAATGGCCTTCCTCAGAAACTCTGTTCGCTGCTTCCGCATAGAGAAGCAACTCCGAGAAATCATCGAAGCCCTCAAAGCTCAGGGAATAGGAGTCCTGATTCTCAGAGGGCCTGGCCTGGCCTGGTCAGTGTACCCCAATCCAGCGTTGAGGCCCTGTGATGACATTGACCTCTTGGTTCTTCCAGAACAAATGATTAAAGCCCGCTCTGTTCTGGAGAAACTCGGCTACAGAAGTCTGAACAAAAAATTTATTCTTTCCAGGGATTTTTACCGCGAAGAGAACTTCATCCACAAGAAAAATCCAGCCGATAACCTTCTGCTTGACCTCCATTGGGAAAACTGGGAGCTTCATCCTCTTTTCAGAAGAAACGGGCAGGGAATCGAGGAGCTCTTCCAGCGAGCCATCAGAATTGAATCATCCACCCTGACTTTTGAAACCCTGCATCCTGTGGATGCTCTCATCCAAGCCGCCATTCATTTAACCATGCTCCACAGGCAGAATATGCGGCTAGTCTGGATTTACGACATCGTCCTGCTCGCCAGACAACTTCAGAGGCCGGAGCAGTGGGAAGAATTAAAAGAAAGAAGCGTGACCTGGATGGCCCGTCTGGCAGTGGAGGATTCCTTGAAGATGGCTCAGTTCTGGTCGGGATTTCAGCTGCCGGATGGATTCGACGATTTTTCGAGCTGGCCGCAGCCCACAGCCGAAGAAGCCCTGGTCTGGTCCGATTCCATCAAGGGCCACTGGATGCGTGTTTTGCTGAAAAAATGCCTATCAAGCCCTTCAGGGCTTTTGAAAATGGCCCGTTCTCTTTTTCATCTCTTGTTTCCCCCTCCGGATATTATGCGCTATTGCTATCCTGCCTCACCCCGCTGGCTTCTTCCCATTTCCTATGTCAAGCGTTGGACCAAATGGCTCGTCCAGCTTCTCTTAGAGCGGCGAAGCTTCTGAGAGTAAAAATAAATCATGATAAAAAAATGGCTCTCTTATCTGAAGAGCGGACTTTCACGGAAAATGCCGTATGACCGTATCTCAGGTCCCAAGAGCTATCCTGACATCAAGACCAACCTCAAGAACCTGCGTCCCTTTATCGCCCGGCACTGGCGCAAGGGCCTTCTCGGAGCCGGACTCATCATCTTCGTCTCTCTGCTCGCCTTTCCTCAGCCGCTCATCACCCGATTTCTGATCGACAAGGTCATCCTCGGCCATAACCTCCGGCTTTTGGCCGGAACCATCCTGCTCATTGTCGGAATTTCACTGGTCAACAAATTGATGGCAGTCTGGCAGGAGTTCTATTTTATCCGCTTCGAGCAGGAGGCTACCCTCGACATTCAAAACAATCTCCTGCAACGCGCCCTACACTTTCCAAAATCATTCTTCGACGCCAACCAGACAGGCTACCTGATGTCACGCCTCTCAGCGGACGTTCAAGGAGTTCAATGGTTCTTTTCCAGCTCTGTGATTTATTTTCTCAGCAATCTTATTCGCTTCATAGGAGGAGCTCTGCTGCTCTTTTATCTGGAATGGAGGATAGCCGTTGGAGTCCTGGTCACTCTTCCGCTGATCATCGTCTCTGCCCGCTTCTTTTCCAGAAAAATTCATGCCCTAAGCCATCAGAACATGGAACAGCAGGCCAATGTCTGGAGCGATTTTCAGGAGTCTTTGTCCTCGATCCCTCTCATCAAAGCCTTCAGCACTGAGGCCCGCACTGTCAAGCGTCTGATGGCCGGCCTGAAAAAAAACTTCAATCTCTCGCTGGAGCAGTCCACGGTGAATTCAGTGGCCAATCTCGCCATCAACTCCGCACCCGGCCTTGCCCGTCTCATCGTGCTCGCCTTAGGCGCTTATCTGGTGATCAAAAACCATTGGACACTTGGTTCGCTATTTGCTTTTCAAGCCTATCTGGGGTATGTCTTCGGACCTGCCCAGTCTCTGGCAACAGCCAACCTCCAGATGCAAAACGCAAGGGCAGCCCTGGAAAGAATTTCAGCTCTCTATGCCATCCTTCCCGAAGAGAATACAGGAGCCGGCCTGAAAATCGAACATTTGAAAGGAGATATTGAGTTCAAGAATGTCTCCTTCTCCTACAACGGCCGCGACCCTGTGCTCAAGAATGTCTCGTTCCGCGTCCAGCCCGGAGAGCGGGTGGCGATTGTCGGGCCGAGCGGCGTAGGCAAGACGACCTTAATCAGCCTTATCCTCCGTTTCTACAACCCGGTTTCAGGCGAGATTTGCTTCGACGGCCAGCCTGCCTCAGGCTACGAGGTCAGCTCTCTGCGCCGCCGGATTGGCTATGTCTCGCAGAGCACACTCCTTCTCGCCGGCAGCATAATGGATAATCTTCGTTACGGCAATCCGGGGGCGGGCGAAGATGAAGTCATTCGGGCAGCAAAGGTGGCTGGCATTCATCAATTCATCCGCAGCCTTAAGGCAGGCTACGAGACCGAGATTGGCGAAAAGGGCATCAACCTCTCCGAAGGGCAGAAGCAGCGGCTGGCCATTGCCCGGGCCTTGGTCAAGAATCCCGACATTTTGATCTTGGATGAACCAACCTCTGCTCTGGATAGCAAGACAGAGAAGTCAATCTTTCAATCGCTTCCCTCCCTCATCCGCAAGAAGACAATTTTTGTGGCGGCTCATCGGCTTTCAACCATCAAGGACTCAGACCGCATTCTCCTTCTTGACGAGAGCCGTCTTGTGGCGATTGGCACGCACAAGTCGCTTCTGAAGTCTAACGATTATTACCGCTCGGTTGTCTCTTACCAGCGAAACCTTGATCAAAGGAAGCCCATGCCCTCCTAGAATCAAGATAAATGTTCCACTCTCTTGGTCGATATTTGAATAGATTAAAGCGTTCTTCAACTTAAAAAGAGGAAGATAAATCAAACGGTGGCAGGCAATCCTTCCTTTTCTTTTTCGGCAGGCTGATACTTTAAAGTCGGCGCAGGAATCGAGCCGAAAAAAGAAAAGGTTTGAATGCCTGCCATTTTTTTTTGCCTAAAGATCACACGAAAACTTCCGCAAATCCGTGGTATGAAGTGGATCAGGCTGTGTGTCTCGAAGACACGCCGCTTTTGCCCCAGCGAGTCAAAAGCGGCTCGATTCCAGGCTTCGCTCTCCTCGACCTTCGGTCGAGGAACCGTGCCCGCTCAGCCT
>Ga0315306_10000768_pt1 | contig 15502 bp, 15 predicted proteins | sample TDP1_MG_FD_203803 | JGI IMG/M metagenome (GOLD analysis project Ga0315306, IMG submission 203803) | Freshwater sediment microbial communities from Lake Towuti, South Sulawesi, Indonesia - TDP1 | ecosystem: Environmental > Aquatic > Freshwater > Lake > Sediment | place: Indonesia: South Sulawesi... | reverse complement strand
TGAGGGGCACGCCAACACATGCTGCGGCTGTAATTGGGGACACTGTTGGTGACCCGTTAAAAGACGTTGCGGGTCCATCACTCAATATTTTCATGAAGCTCGCAAACATGACTGCTCTTTTGATCGCTCCGATACTGCTTATGCTTTAGAGTTCTACAAAGATTTTAAAGAACGCGTAAACTCCAAATCTTAAAAATTATGTCGTAATAACTTATTAACGAGGGGTTGCGTTAGGTCAGTTGGTTGCGTAGGAAATATGCATGTTGCAGCGTTGGTTACTGGTGGGAAAGATTCTGCCTTGGCGTTATATCGTGCTCTAAAACAGGGCTATGAGGTACGGTATCTAGTTACCATGCTTCCGCAAAGAGAAGACAGCTGGATGTTCCACTTCCCCAACATTCACTTAACTGACCTCTTCGCTGAAGCGGTTGGAATTCCACTAGTTAAAGCTGTAACCGCTGGAATCAAAGAGATGGAACTCGAAGACCTTAAGAACCTACTTGCAACACTCGACATAGAGGGAGTTGTTTCCGGAGCCACATCGTCCCGGTATCAAAAGATACGGATTGAGAAAATCTGCCGAGAATTAAACCTAAGGTCCGTCAATCCACTCTGGCAAGAAGACCCAATAAGACTGATGAATGAAATCGTCAACCTCAATTTTGAGGTCATCATTGTGGGTGTGTATGCCTATGGCTTCGATCAAAGCTGGCTTGAAAGAAAAATTAATCAGACAACCTTAAACGACTTGATCGAATTAAACAAAAAATATCAGGTATCGCTGGTGGGTGAGGGCGGCGAATATGAAACTTTAGTTCTTGACACACCCTTCTTTACGAAAAGAATTCGTTTACTTCATGTGGAAAAAATTTGGGAAAACGACAGTGGACACTTGCTCGTAAAGAAAGCCGAACTCGTAGACAAGTCACAGTAGGCCTCAATGTACAAACCTCGGAACCTTTATCTTCGCTGGTTCATAGTCCACAAGCTTTCCAGCATGAAAGTTTTCATAAGCTGTCAGGTCTAGGGGACCATGACCGCAATTGTTGAAGGCTATAACCTTTTTCTCACCAGTTTGTTTGCACCTCAAACTATATAGTCAGGCTCGAAAAGGTTTATTAGTTATCTTGCAGCTCATAGCTACAAGCTGTTTGCGAATGCATATTCATATGGATGCAATTGTGAAGACTGAACCAGATGCGGGAATAGGGTGTTAAGAAATGGCTTACAAGTATGTTGCGGGGGCTTGGAAAAGGCCAGAGGCCTCCTTCGTAGAAGAGTTAATGTCGCTGAGAGTTATTGAGTGGCGTAAACAGCCCGCGATTGTTAGGGTAGAGAGACCGACGCGTCTTGATCGAGCGAGGAAGCTTGGATACAAAGCCAAGCAAGGATTTGTGGTTGTTCGGGTTCGGGTTAGGCGGAGCGGCTTGAGAAAAACTCGGCCTAGATCGGGGCGAAGGCCTAAGCGCATGGGTGTTGCCAAACTTAAACCTGCAAAAAGCTCGAAACTAATCGCTGAGGAGAGGGCGGCGAGAAAGTTTCCAAACCTAGAGATTCTGAATTCCTACTGGGTTTGGGAGGACGGACGCTTCAAATGGTTTGAGGCCATCATGGTTGATCCAAGCCATCCAGCCATCAAATCAGATAAAGATGTGAATTGGATTTGTGAGGAAGCCCATCGTGGGCGAGTTTTTCGCGGATTAACCAGCGCTGGGAAAAAGGTTCGTGGGCTTTCGCCATAATGAGCGTGGAGCCGAGAAGACTAGGCCAAGTCGTAGAGCGGCACGTGAGTGAAAAGAGGAAAACAAAATCAGGTTATTTTTGCTCAGGAAGTTATGGTCTGTAGACCAGTGCTGATATGACACAGCCATAATTGTCCATGGGCACTCTCAAGACTTCCATTCGGTAACTTATATCATTGATTTCTATTCCTCGTATTTTCGCCATTTCTCTGATTTTCCACTCAAGAGTCTCTTTTAGAGCCTTCAAGTCCATGTACCCATGAGCCTCTGCCACAAGCCCAAATTTTTTATCCTTTTCCCAAGTCCACGCGATCCCAGCACCAACCGTCGTTCCTTCGTCTCCATCCATACGAGCTATCACCGCGTAAGTTATAGAGCCAGCGGGTATCTTTCTCCACTTTCTCTCTTTGCATCCATATGGAAGTATGGAGCTCACAGAAACCAAGTTGCATTGAGCTATTCCAGCGGTTTTCAAAGCCAGATCAAACGCGTTAAGTTCAGAAACAGGACTTACCGCTTTCCCGCTAGTTATAAAAAATTCTTTCGGTATCATTCCTATATTTTATACCTCACTTATTATTGCATCCAATAAAACTATATTATTAATTTTGCGGTTAACTGCCACTTAAGCTATTTTAGTTTTTGTGCTCGCCAGTTTAGACCGTATTTCAAATCAAGCTAGGGCATAACATAATTAATTTGCAGTAATGAAAGTCCAATCAGTACTACGGAAAGAGCGGCAGAACACGAAGGGGAAAAGATTTCAGCAAGGTGAACTAAGGGTTTTCAAGCTGGCGCTCAAGTTGGGCATACCGATCGATAAAAACGCAACGTAAAAATATCGAAATCTTTAAACAATATTTGAAGAGTTCAAGTTGATAACCTAGCTTCTATGATGTAACGGGTTAAATATTTTAGGAGAAGAATAGAAGGTGTGAAGTAACCGCGTGGTGTTGTCTTGGCTCAGATGCCTATAGCCAATATTGACATTCGATTCTTTGCTCACGCAACTGAAGACTTAAACAAGGTTGTCGAGGCAGCGCGACACGTTCTCCCATCCAACTACATTGATGATATAGTGTTTAAAAGGGATGTTTTACGGGGGCATTATGGCAACCCCATTACCCTCCTTGAAATAAAAATAAAGGAAAAGGAAGTCATCAAGGCTATTGTCGAGAAACTTTCCAGAGGTCTCAGCGAGCTAGATAAGGAGACATTACTGAAAGAGATTACGCTACACGTGGAAAAAGGCAGCTTATACGTTAGATTGGATAAGCAAGCTGCTCTTGAAGGCGAATTCAAGCTCTGCACAGCTGATCCCATTCGTTTACGTATACGATTTAGAAAAGGAAAACTTGAAGATATCAGTAACATTTGTCGAGAACTTGGGATTCTACCGTAGTGATACGGAGGTGAAAAGATGATGCATCTTGAGGGGTTACAATCGTTGAGGAAATCAAGAATATGCGAGGCAAGTATGTCATGAGAAGGTTTGTTGATCTCCATTTGCGTCCATTGATCAAAGAACCTAATCAAGTGGAGAAGATGATCGTTAAATCGTCTGAAATGGGCTATCGTTTGATTGGTATATCACTTCCACCTGACATTACGCTAGATGAAGTTCGACGACTACAAAAAATCTGTAGTGATGCCAAAATAGACTTAGTTATGAGGGCGGATTTTGCCCCTAAAACGCCTGGTGAATTGCTTAATAACCTGCGTCGCTTCAGGCGAAAGTTTGAGGTTATATCAGTAATGTGCATTTCAAAACCTGTTGCAAGGCAAGCAGCTAAGGATCGACGAGTTGACCTACTTTCCTTTTCTGCCATGGACCTACGTAGGCGATTCTTTGATTCTGCTGAGGCAGAACTTGCTTCTAAGGCGTTATCATGCCTCGAAATAGACATGGCATCTCTTCTTTCTTCTAAAGGGTTTTCGCGAATCCGCCTTCTCTCTGGTCTTCGAAAAGAGGTGGCAACTGCGAGAAGGTTCCATGTGCCAGTTATAATTTCCAGTGGAGCAACAAATGAATATCTCATGAGGGGACCTTATGACTATGCTTTCCTTGCTTCCTCCTTTGACATGCCGCTGCCACTTGCTTTGCGTGCCCTCTCAGTGGACCCCTTAGCCATCGTTGAGAGGAATAGGGAAAAGCTGAGCCCAGACTCTGTAGCTGAAGGTGTACGCATCATAAGGAGGAAAAATATTGTCTGAGCGCATGAGAAGGCGCTATCTCGCCCTTGAAGTCATAGGCGAACAACCCATTAGTGAAAAGGACATTGCGAATGCAATTTGGAACGCTATTCTTCAACTTTTTGGGGAGTACGGCGCCAGCAAAGCAAATCTCACGCTAATTGAATATAGTTCGCAGAAAAAATGCGCTATAGTGCGCTGTTCGCATAAAGCCCTTGAAATGGTTAGAGCTTCCATCACTTCAATAACGGAGATAAACGAGAAACCCGCAGCTGTTCACGTTTTAGGGGTTTCTGGAACATTAAGGGCGCTTCGCAAAAGGCCATTTTGGTAATGATATGGTTTGGTACGATTTGTGTTTTGGAATAAGAAATTTACTTGCTTACAGAAGGGTTTGATTTTTTTAAATGTAGCCCATCATATACAAAGGCTACAAGGAAAACACGCAATACGACAAACAAAACTCAAAAGACAAAACAATCAGCGGGACTTTAAGAAGGATGAAGGATATAATTTAAATTTTCGAATTCAAATCGTATTGTTACAGGCTGGGCCCGTGAAACGAAGGAGTTGATATCGTTCGGGAAGCGCAGCCTGGATTGTATTGTGACGGAAAGCGCGTCGGCCTTCTAAGGTAGAGGAAAGCCGGAGATCCGGGGTTCAAATCCCCGCGGGCCCGCCATTTTTATGAAGCCCCTGAAAAGTATTGTAGGCAAATTTGTATTTAATGTGGTTCTTGGAGCAAGATTTTCGATGAATTTAATAGATTGAGATTAAAAATGAGGGAAAAGACTGATTATAAGATTGTTCTTTAATTGTTGAAAATACGGTTATGGATTGGTTTTGTGTATTTCTGACTCATGAAATTGAGTTGTTTGGCAAGATAAGGAACTTTCAAATCCATTGATAATCGAAGTGTATTCGAAGTATTCTAAAACTGACGAAAATCATAAATTGCTTTATTATTAAAAATATAGTTGTCATGGTCTTAATATTGACTTTTTGATGTAAAAGAGGTTTGGAAAATGAGCACGCATGCTGAAGACCTAAAGCTTCGATTAATGACTATTGAGTTGCTTCGAACCGCAAAGAAGCAATATACCTATCGGGAATTGTCTACGAAAACTAATTTGCCAGTGACTGTTTTAAGCAGATACGCTAAGGGTCATGTTTTACCAAATGCTGAAAGAGCTCGGCAGCTCTGGAGAACTTTAACCAAGCTCGTTGGTTTAGAGCAGGAGCTTCGCAGGAGAATAAGATTTAATGATGAAGGATATTTTGATAACACATGGATTATTGGCGATTTCAATATACTCAGGCAAGCTGCCCATCACGCCCTCGCAAGCTTCGCTGGAAAGAGAGTAACAAAAATCCTAACCGCCGCTGTGGACGGCATACCCCTAGCAGTGATGGTTGCAAATTCATTGGGAGTTAATTTGGTAATAGCAAAAAGAAGCAAGGAAGTGGGGGTTCCGGCATTTTTGGAAGAAACCTTTGCATTGAGGGATTCTGGTGTAACTATGACGCTATACATACCAAAGGATGCCTTCAAGAAGAAGGATAGCGTACTCATAGTGGATGACATGATAAAAACCGGGGACACCCAAGCAGCCCTTGTAAATCTAGTTCGTAAGGCAAGGGCAGAAGTATCCGGAATTTACTCACTCATAGCCGTTGGAGATCAATGGCAAAAAAAGATAAACCTACCGAAGGAAAGCCCAATTGAGGTCGTGACAAAGCTCAGGCTTGCGTAGCTACTAAACAATGGCTTTGCAATAGGCATTGTTTACATCTCTCTTTTAACAGAAGCCCTTGCCAATCCGAAGCAAAGCCCCTTCAAAATTTACAAAGTTTTTCCAGATACCTCATTTTTTCTCCAAATTTCCTTCAACTGTTTAACGCTCTACCAAGACCTTCCTTCATTCTTATCTAATGTTATTTACAGAAAAATAACCAAAGGAGTAGGTTTTGGGTCAGCCCTCTCTCAAATTCTCCTTAATTCTCATAGAAAGATGCTTATAGTGACGCTCCCAATACCCTTTCCCATAGAAGAAATCCCCTATCGTTATGATGTACTTAAGTAATTTATAAGATGGTGAACAGAACAGAGATTGGTCTCAACCTCTGCATGATAAAAAATAAAATTGATAAACAAGCATAGAGCAATCTCGACGGTGCACGTATATGCGAACCATAAAGTGGAAAGATGGCACGGTTGCCACAATAGATCAAACAAGGCTACCCAATAACGTAGTATTTCTAAAGATGAGAAATTGTCATCAAGTTGCGTCGGCTATTAAGAATATGAAAATACGTGGAGCCCCCCTTATAGGTGTGGCGGCAGCCTATGGCTTGGCCCTAACAGCTTACCATTCCAAGGCAAAAGAAAGAGAGGAGTTAATAAGGGAAATTAAAGACTCAGCTGAAATTTTGAAGAAAACGAGACCAACGGCTGTGAATCTTTTCTGGGCAGTTGACCGAGTTATGAAAAAAGCGGTGGAAACCTCGGGAACCGCGAAAAATGTTGCTAGAGCCATAGTCGATGAGGCTCAAAGGATGTCAGATGAGGATGTTCAAATTAACCGCAAGATAGGTGAGCACGGATCCGATCTGATAAATGACAGAGATGCTATCCTAACCCATTGTAACGCTGGCGGTTTGGCCACTGTTGAATATGGCACCGCGTTAGGAGTTATACGGGCCGCGTGGGAGCAAGGCAAAAAAATCAAAGTTATCGTCACCGAGACTAGGCCAAAATTACAGGGAGCCAGACTCACGGCTTATGAATTACAACGCGACGGCATACCGTTCACATTGATTGTGGATAGTATGGTTGGATATGTCATGTCTAGGCAATTAATAAGCAAGGTTGTCGTGGGTGCGGATAGAATTGTTCGAGACGCCGTGATAAATAAGATCGGTACCTATACTATTGCAGTGTTGGCCCATGAACATGGCATCCCATTTTATGTCGCTGCTCCCATGTCAACATTTGATTTAACTAGTGCTTCTGAGGAGACAGTTATTGAAGAGAGGAACCCCGAAGAAGTCACGCATTTTCAATCCAAAAGAATTGCTCCATGGGGGGCGGAGGCACTAAATCCAGCGTTCGACATTACCCCAATGAAATACATAAGCGCCATAATTTGCGAAACCGGTGTACTTTCTATAGCTGACCTTGAAAGACTTACGAAGGTGTAAGTAAACTTAAACGTAGATTACAACCTAATAACTAGGGTTGGAAGACTTAGACTTGGGACAATCAAAGCGTGAAACTGATGCGAGTCGTGAGGCTGAATTAAAGATAAAAGCCTCCCTTGTGGAAAAGGCTGTTTTGGTTTCCTCATCAGAAGGCATCGAAGGTCTTTCTTCACGGGGGTATGGTTTGTCGGAAAATGGAAAGTTGACTCTTAATTTTTGTGAGGCATTGTTCCTGCTTAGCAAGGGGATTATAGAGCTTGAGGATGAAAAAACCAGAGAAACCGTGGACTTTCAAGATCTCCTCAAGCGGTTTCAGTCAATGGATGAGAATGCTTGGGTGAAGTATCTCATTTATCGAGACTTGAGGAGTCGAGGATACGTAGCGAGAGAAGGATTCGGCTTAGGCATTGACTTTCGCGTATATGATCGGGGAGAGTACGGTAAGGAAACCGCTAAATACTTGATCTTTGGGGTTCAAGAAGGACGACCGCTTCTTGTAGAAGAGTTGGCGCGAGCCCTAAAGTATGTTCAAAGCTTAAAGAAAAAGCTGGTGCTCGCGGTTATAAACAGACGGGGAGAAGTTGTATATTATTCGCTTTCACGCCTTACCCTAAAGTGAAAGGTGATAGAAGAAATCGTGAAGTTAGTTAGAGGTGATGGGATGACAGCTTTCAGAGCAGTTCGGGGAATGAGGGATTTTTTGCCCAGAGATGCTGAACGAATGCGGTATGTGGAGCGGGTTACAAGGGAACTGGCTCAGCTCTATGGTTATGAGGAGGTCATCACCCCAGTCGTGGAGCCCTACGAGCTTTTGGCAGCAAAATCCGGCGAGGAAATTAGGGAGCGTATGTACGCGTTTAAGGATTTGGGTGGTCGAAGGGTGGCGTTACGACCAGAGTTCACAGCTTCCATGGCTAGGTTAGTGGCGACCAAGATGATGTATGAGCCTAAACCTCTGAAGCTTTTCTGTACGGGAAGCCTTTATCGCTATGATGAGCCGCAGTATGGGCGTTTTCGAGAGTTTTGGCAAGCGAACTATGAGCTCATCGGCTCTAGTAAACCAGAGGCAGACGCTGAGATTCTCACACTCACCTATGATTTGATGGAGAGACTGGAGTTTCACAATTATTACTTTAAGATCGGACATATGGGAATCCTACGAGGAATTTTGAGTCAAGAGGGTTTGATTGAAGAACAGCAGAATAGGATCATGCAGTTGCTGGACAAAAAGCGTTGGGACGAAGCAATAACAATGGTGCAAGGATTAGGTGTTTCACAAGGATCCGTAGCAACCCTGAAAAAACTTTTTGAGACAAGAGGAAAAGACGCTTCTCAGGTTCTCGAAAAAGCAAAACAAAGCGTTCAAGATTATGACGGTGCTGTTACTGCTGTAGAAAATCTGCAGGATATCATTGAATTAACGAGAGAAGGTGGCGCTAAGTTTGATATCTTGGTAGAGGCTGGATTTGCACGAGGTCTTGAATATTACACTGGGATAATATTTGAGCCATATACTCCCGAAATGGAAACGGCGCTAGGAGGCGGAGGACGCTACGACAAATTGATCGAACTTTTTGGCGGTGAACCAACACCTGCAGTAGGAGTCGCTCAGGGAATAGATCGCCTTGTGATTGCAATGAAAAAACAGAGGGCTTCTCCAAAAATTGTTGAAGAAAAACGTGTTATGATCATTCCAATCAGCGAGGGGTTGAAAGCGAGGGCTATTGAACTATCATTAATGTTGAGGAGGGCGAAAATACCAGTTGAGGTTGAGGTTATGGGGCGCACGGTTTCAAAGGCCTTATTCGATGCTGATAGAAGAAGAGTTACACACGCCATCATTGTGGGACCAGAGGAACTGAAAGAAGAGAAAGTGGTTCTGCGGGATATGAAGAAAAGAGAGCAAAGAGTAGTTAAGATAAATGATCTCTTTAAAGAAATCCTAAGGGGCACAAAATAATAGTGGCATCCTAATTCGTCTGATTTTCCCGTGTCAAGTGCTTCTAAAAGAAAAAGGCAGAGATGTCTATTCTTGCTCCAGTTTTAGGTCTGCTTTTAAGGTCTCAATGATTCGAAGCGTTACTTTTTCAACAAGCTCTCTTGCGAAATCCACAGATGATATCCGTGGGTCTCCTGTTCCGCCAGTGTCTGTCTTTTCCTCCATTCTCATGAATCCTCTTGTTTGTGGTGTGGGCTTCATTTTAGGCTTTTGTATTTTATCTATCTTGACCAGATCGGGTCGAAATAGGAGGGTCATGCTGGTTTCATGCTCGCAAGCGTGCCCCCATTTAGGCTTGTCCCATTGGTCACCCCTCTTCAACTTCGCATATTCATCAATCAGATCTGAAGCGTATGATGTCCAGTGAATGAAGTGAATTTTCAGTTTTAGGTCTCGTTGCATTCGTAAAATCGCAACCCGAATTGGTTCGATGTTGCCACCGTGAAAGTTCATTATCAGAAACCTTTTTACGCCATGCTGCTGAAGACTCCAACCTATATCTTCTAGGACTCGTTCGTATGTGTCTGGTTTTAGGCTAATTGTTCCTGTAAATGGAAAGTGATGCTCTGAGAAGCCATAATATAATGTCGGCAAAACAACTATGTGTAATCCATGCTCCTTTGCTTTTTCGGCTAATCGACTGCAAAGGTTCTCTGCTCGAATTGAGTCTACAAGCAATGGCAGATGTATGCTGTGTTGTTCCATGGATCCTGTGGGCAAAACAACAAAATCAACCGTTTTTAAAGCTTCTCCGCACTCATCCCATGTCATTTCCCCGAGTAAATACCCCATTTATTTCACCTCTTAAAATCATCATTTTTTCATTAAGCCAAGATAAGGATTTTGGGTTCCTTCGCTTCCTCATTTGTTATATCACTTAAAGAATCGCCATGGCTCTTTCGCTACTTCAATTGTTACCAATGGGCCGTCTGCGCTGACCGTTGGTTGTAACTAGACACGCGTAACTAAGTCACTAGCTTGAGAGCATACACCCACCTTTATTATCGAATAAGTCCGTTACAAAGCCTATTTCTGCTCCTCAAAAACTTTCATGCAACCGTCAACTCCCAGGCGCCAAAAGCCTTAATGTTTAACATCGTTGGTAATTCAGAACAATTCAAGAGGACGAGGATTTAAAAATCTTGATAAAGAGTTGATATCATTAAAAGGGTGAGCTATTTATATGACTTCAACACTCAGGAATTGTTTCATTCATAGTTTCCAATTTTGCCTTTATGATTGAAAGCTGGTGTAAAGTATGGAAAAAATTGTGGTTAAGCATATGACCATAGAAGACTTTGACTTTGCAGTTAAGTTGACGGACACTATGAATTGGGATTATACAGAGGAGGATTTTGAATTCATGACCGACTTGGAACCTAAAGGTTGTTTCATCGCATCAAAAAATGGCGAAAGGGTAGGAATCACAACAACCATAAGATTCGACAGTCTCGGCTGGATTGGGAATGTAATAGTAAATCAAAACTATCGCTTGATGGGCATTGGTTCTAACTTGGTCAAACACGCTATGGATTACCTCAGGAGTCAGTCCGTCCGGACTATAGGCTTATATTCCTACATGGATACCATACCTTTCTATGAAAAAATCGGTTTTAAAAGTAACACCCGTTTCATTCGCCTTGTCGGCATAGGAGTGGCAGGAGACCTTGGAGTAAATGCTATAAGAAAAATGGAGGAAAAAGATCTTAGGTACGTCATCGAGTTTGATAGGCTTTGCACTGGTGTATCTCGCCAGAAGTTGTTAAGACGCATCTTCATGGAATCACGGGACCTATGCTATACAATATTTGAGAGAAAGCGACTGGTGGGCTTCATTATGGCGCGGAGTGCACAGATAGGACCATTAGTATGCCGACCTGATTTTGAAGAAGAATCCATTAACCTATTAAGGGCGGTCCTGAATAATTTAGTCGGTCTTAAGGTTTATATAGGCGTTCCAGAGAAGAGGCAACATGTCCTAGAATTTCTTAAAAATCTGAGTTTTAGAGAACACTTCCAAGTTGCGAGGATGTACTATGGTGACTACCCAAAAGACAAGAACTGCACCATGGCTATGGAGTCTCTGGAGAGAGGTTGAACTGAAAACTTTTGAGGACCAACGTAATAAGTTCTCATCAACAGGGAAGGAAACATGCAGTCTGATCTAATTTCAATGATGGTTCAAGATTTCCTCAAGAACTCACGAAGTTGTGTTGATGCCTTACTCAAAGAGCTTTCCGCCTTCCCTGAGAAACGCCAAGGTAAAGTAACCCTCTTTATGATGGATGGAGATAAGCGGAAAGAGCTTCAAATGGATGGCAAACACTTCTTTCTAAGGGCCTCAACAGAGTACTCAAATCCACAGCTCACTCTTGAGGAAATTCAAGGGATAATTGCAGCCCGACTTCTTGAGGCTTGCGGTAACTATCTTGACGAGAGAAAGGGAGGAGACCTCAATAAAAGAGACTTCGTAGAAATATCTGAGGGCTTGAGGAGGCCACCCGGTGGGAGGATAGTTCCATTCCTTTTAAACACGGATGACGTTGAGCCTGACAGATACTCAGTAAATCCTCTTAGAGAGTCCATAGTGAAGAGCGGACAGAGCGCCTTCCCAGTAGCCTCCGTCGTTACAGATGAACTAAATGTAGACAGCAACTTCTTGGCCAAGTATGAGGGCTCCCTCATATCAAAAGGTGAAGTGGATTCCATTGAAGTCCATCTTAAAAGGCTTCCAGCAAGATACGTAGATTTCGTTGATATCATGAAGAATAAAGAGTTAAAGAGGATGTCGGAGGCTCTAGGAATAGACCTTTGTATTCCCACTTTAAGGATGCCGCTGGATATGCTGATGAGAGAGAAACCCGGAAACCCCCTCCACTGCGTCATACAAGAAAGCCATAGTAATTATGACACGATCAGAATCATCTATGAGCTTATGGGTAGGAGCATAAGGAAGAGGTCACTCCTGTTAACGGTTCCCCATTCCGAGAAAGGATTTGGGTCAAAAAGGTCAGCTAGAGGAAAAGTTGTCTTTAAGGAATACGAATTGGAGTGGATTAGCGTAAAATATCAGACGGTGCCACTTTATCCTAACATGGCAGACCCAAGTGACGTTAGTATTGCCAAAGCAGAAGGCAACGTGTCAGTAGAAGCCAAACGCATTAAAGATTACGACTACTCCCAAACTCCTTCCTCACCACAATTCGCCCTATACGCCACTTTATCTCCTGAGGATGCTGCCCTATGGCATGGAGTTGGGAAATTTGCCGGAAGCGAGGTTGTGAAGAGTTACATTTCCATTAAATCAGCCTACTTGAATAAAATTATCCTTAAAGGAGTCTCGCAGACCTCTGGACTAGGTACTAGGGTGCCACTACAGTTTAATCTTGTTCCCGAAAAAATGTGGGTCCACCCGAGGTACAAGAATATAGACGCAAGTATCGGGTGTATCCAGAATCTGGAGAGTTTGATAAGGATAGGAATAAATGTTGAAACTCTAGCGATCAAGGGGAGACTCGTTGCCTAAATACAAAAGATTGTCTCAAACTAGTTAATCAACATCTACTTGTCCATTATTGCTTTCGTCGAGAAGCTCGCCACTTTACACCTAAGGTCTTGGCTAGTTTTCTAACCCTATCCTTGCTCATCCACTCGGTTTTAAGATATCTGTAGATCTCTTCGTCAGTCATTCCTATTCTCCTAGCCTCTCTGATCGCTTGGCGATATGCCTCGATCTCGGTCGGTCTGTGCGCATATTCGAAACGTTCATCGAATAGCTTCTTGCCCTGCATGAACTGTTTTATATGAACTAGTTCGTGGATAATGTCTAGGTATATCTCCTTTTCGTCGCCATGCTTTAGATAGTGTGTACTGACTATAAGATGGCCGTCCTGATCACTTACGCCCATGTAACCCCACCTCGACGTAAACTCAACCTTCAACTCTCCGAGTACCCTTTCTGTATCGTCGCCGAAGATCTGCCTAACAGCCTCGATCCTCTCAAATCCTTTAAAGTAATCTGTAAATCTCCTTAATGGAACATCAACATCACGAGGAATGGTAACGTTGAGAATTGCAAATCCTCCTTCGGAATATTTGCTTCGAAACCAAGCGAGATATTAGGAAGCCCATTCCATTAAAAAGATTTCTGTGCTGCAAAATAGCGTGTTCCCCGACTTGTGAACTACACTAGCGTAATGGTTGTTTGATAATTGCTTTTATGCCGGTTTATTCATTTTACGATCCCTTCATGAACTGGACAAATTCATTGAGATTGCGCTTTTTCAAAGTGTAGTTGGTTTTTCTTTCATGGCCGACTGTTGAGCTGTGCATTTTGTCATAGTCGTGCCCAGGGTAAACTTCGATGTTGTCATCAAGTGGAAGAATCTTGTCGAAAAGAGAACGGTACATGTCTTTCGAACTGCCTCCCGGCAGGTCTGTCCTGCCGCAATCTCCTATAAAGAGCGTGTCACCAGTGAAGAGCTTGTTACCAACAAGAAGGCAGATGCCATCTGGAGTGTGGCCCGGGGTGTGAATGACTTTAACAGAAAGTTTACCTACTTTTATCTGGTCTTGATCCCTAACCGCAATATCTTTAGAAAGTGGAGCACTTACGTGCATGACAACTTTGGCTCTTGTCTTATCCTTTATCTGGCTATTACCGCCCGTATGGTCCCTATGCGAGTGGGTATTGAATATATACTTCACATAAACTTTGAGCCGCTGCATGTGCCTCAAGACTTCTTTAACGTCATCTCCCGGGTCAACTATCGCTGCTTCTTTGGTTTGTTCGTCACCAAAAATGTATGTAAAGTTCCCGTTGCTGCCTGAAAGGATCTGGGCAAAGATCACGGTGATACTTCCTATTTGAGAAGTAACGCAAAAGAGGATTAATCTTTTTGGTTAAATATTTTTGCGGGCGGACTAGACAAAAAAAACCTTGTTTAAATTCTGCATTTGCCATTTAGTTCAAGCGCCTCTTTAGTGGTAAACCGCAGATCTTAACACCGTACATGATATAAATACCCTACGAGAAGGGAAAGGAAATTAGTAGAGCAGTTCGGAAAGTCCGAGTAGAAAGAACAAAGAAGTGGTTGCTCTTAGATACGCTTCCTTCTCTTTTTATATTTGAAAATTATAGCTTCCATAAACGAGGTTGCAATTTCCTTTTCCTTTCTTGGAAAATGCTATACTCATTAGCTAGTTTTACTTTCTTACGACCAACTATAACTTGCAATAGTGCATTTTCTTCAACTGGTTGTTATTTTAGCCAATTTGTTTTGTTTGTATGGGGCTAAGTGCAACGAAAATCGTTAATATTTCGATTCTCCCAATGATCATTGATAAAATTAACAACCATTTATGGAACAGAGGCATGGAAACAGTTGTTATACCCATTGATATTCCATTTGTTGAGAGAGCAGAGCCTATTTCAAACAGAGCATCAATAATGGGAACTCCTATTGTTGAAAAAACGACGGAAAAGATGACAAAAATAGAAGCAAAAAGTAGAATGGATAGCAGATTGGAAATAATTTCAGTACTACTTAACTCTTCGCTTTCGTACAGAATCCATGTCTCTTTGCTTAATACCTTTTTTATTCCTATTCCAATCGACTTGAAGAATATAACCAACCTATATAACTTGATTCCTCCAGCCATTGAAAAACCACAGCCACCTAGCATCATAAGCAAAATGAATATCGATCTAACGATATCATTGAGTTTAGGAATATCAATGTAGTCATATCCAGTTGAAGAGGACATGCTTACAACATGAAAAATGGAATCGAACAATTCTTTTTCAGAAAGAAATAAAATCAAAAAGGCACCAAAGAAAATTATGCACAGATAGAGTAGAACTTCTTTTGTTATAGCTTTTTTCCACTTTAGAGTGAAGATTCGATAGTTAAAACTAAAGTTTACTGAACCAACAAACATTATTAATAGGATAAACGTTTTGATTGGAAAAAACAGATACCTTTGAAATTGTTTAGGAGAGGGTTGATAACCTCCAGTTATTGTGTCAATGATGAAAGAACTTGTTGCAATAACATCTTGGAACCCGAAGTAATAAAAAATTAAGGAAAAAGCAACAACGTATATTCCGTAAATTAGTAATACAGATAAAAAAATCTTTTTTAAATCGTCACATAGGTCATCAATACCTAACACTTCTCCTAGGCTCATCACAGATTTGTTAGGATATAAAAAGGCTAAGAGCATAAAGACAATACCCACGCCACCAATTAGCTCTGTCAGACTTCTATAGAAAAGAAAAGATTTTGGCAGAGAGTCAGTATCCGATACAAAACTAAATCCTGTAGTCGTATAACCAGAAACACTCTCGAAATACGCATTTGTAAAT
>Ga0315306_10000767_pt1 | contig 15521 bp, 13 predicted proteins | sample TDP1_MG_FD_203803 | JGI IMG/M metagenome (GOLD analysis project Ga0315306, IMG submission 203803) | Freshwater sediment microbial communities from Lake Towuti, South Sulawesi, Indonesia - TDP1 | ecosystem: Environmental > Aquatic > Freshwater > Lake > Sediment | place: Indonesia: South Sulawesi... | reverse complement strand
TTCTTTCCCTTGACACGGAAACAGACAGTCCTTTCCCCACCCAGGCCCGCTTGGTCGGGATGTCCTTCTCGACTGAAGCAGACCACGCCTTCTACCTTCCTCTCCGCCATGACTATTCCCATGCACCCCTGCAAATTCCAAAGGAGAACGCCTTCCACTTGCTTGAAGATGTGCTCTCCGACCCGCAAATTAGAAAGTTTGGCCAGAACATCAAGTATGATTATATCGTCTTAAAACGAGAGGGAATCCAGCTCCGCGGCCTGGACCTGGATTCGATGGTCCTCTCCTATCTGCTTGAGCCTAACTGGGGAAAGCACAACCTGGACAAGCTGGCTTTGACTTATCTTCAGGTCAATACCATTCACTATGAGGACCTTGTCGGAAAGGGAAAAAAACAGGCGACCATGAACCAGCTGGACATCGAACGTGTTGCTCCCTATGCCTGTCAAGATGCAGACTTGGCTCTTCATCTCTGCCAAATTCTCTGGCCTAAGGTTGAAGAGCAAGGCTTGGACAGGCTTTATCGTGAACTTGAACTCCCGCTCATCGAAGTTCTGGCTGACATGGAGATGTGGGGGGTCAAGGTCGATACCAAGGCTCTCAAAGCACTTTCCGCAGAGCTCCAAGACGAGCTTGACCATCTCCAGAAAAAGATCTTCGAGATCTGCGGCGTTGAATTCAACCTGAACTCTCCCCAGCAGCTGGGAGAGATTCTTTTCAAAAAGCTGAACCTCCCTTCTTCGAAAAAAACAAAAAAGACAAAAAGCTATTCGACGGATGTCGACACCCTCCAAGAGCTGGCCCTGCTCCATCCTGTCGCCGAATACGCCCTGGAATATAGGCAGCTGTCCAAGCTGAAATCCACTTATGCTGACTCTCTTCCCCTTCTTCTCAACCCTGAAACAGGAAGGATTCATACCTCATACAACCAGACGGTGACTGCCACTGGCAGGCTTTCCTCAAGCGACCCGAACCTGCAAAACATTCCTGTGAGAGGAGAGCTGGGACAGCGCTTCAGGCAGGCCTTTATCCCCGAGAAGGGACTTTTCTTTCTCTCTGCTGATTATTCTCAGATCGAACTCAGAGTCTTGGCCCACCTCTCAGAGGACAGGGCTCTGATTGAAACTTTCCACGGCGACCGTGACATCCACCGCGAAACAGCTATCCGCGTTTTTGGCGACGCCTCGAGCCTTAGAGAAGAAGAACAGCGGAGGAGAGCGAAAATCATCAACTTCAGCATCATCTACGGAACTTCCGCCTTTTCCTTGGCTAAAGAGCTGGGCACCTCGACCTCCGAGGCTCAGAAATTTATCGACCTCTATTACGAGAAACATCCAAAGGTCTATGAATTTCTGGAAAGAATTGTCAAGAGTGCCCAGGAAACAGGATTCTCTCAAACCATCTTCGGCAGAAAACGCCAGGTGCCCGAGCTCAGACACAAAGATAAAGCAATCCAGCAGATAGGCCGCCGCATCGCTCTCAACACTCCCATCCAGGGCTCTGCCGCTGACCTGATGAAGAAGGCTATGATTGATATCTGGCGGGAAATGAAAAAAAAGAAGCTTAAATCCAAGATGATTCTTCAAGTCCACGATGAGCTTGTCTTCGAGGTTCCTGGTGAAGAAAAGAATGAGCTGGAAGCTCTCGTCGAGAAAAAGATGGAGAATGTTTTTCCCTTAAACGTTCCTCTGAAGGTTCACCTCAGCTGGGGAATTAACTGGGCAGAGGCAAAATAAAGCGAAAAATCAGATTTCTTTCTTTAAGACGCGGAAGCGTTTGTAGATTTTTCCGCCCAACCTCTCCATCTCTGCCCTGACTTTCACATTTTCTTCCAGCTCATGATGGCTGTCGATGGTTTCCAGCCCTGCTTCATGGGCGGAGAGAAAGGTCTTGACTCCCATCATGACATCGAGTCCCATGCCACGGTATCTCTCCTTGACGGCTCCAAGGAGAAGGTCGAGCTGTCTGGTTTTTTTTGCGGCCCGCAAAACCTTCAGAAAGCCAAAAGGAAATAATCGGCCTCTTGCTTTTTGAATGCCCTCGGTCAAGTCTGGGATTCCAACCATGAAGGCCACCACCTCACCGTCTTTCTTGACAACCTTCACAAACCTCGGGTCAAGCACTGGGAGGTATCGCTTGGCCAGTTCCTCCATCTCTTTTTCATCTAACGGCGCGTAACCGTAAATATTGCTGTCCATATAGCATTCGTTCATAAGGCTCAGGACCGGCTTAACCACCGGCTTTATCTCTTTCCTCTTCTTGAATTCCATAATCTCAAAATTCCCTCTTCTCTGGGCTCTCTCATAAATTCTGCGGTAGAACTCCGGGATTTCTTTGGGCACTTCTAATTTGTAAACAAAGTAATCGACATCCTTGGTGTAGCCCTGTTTCTCAACAAGCTTTGGCATCCATTCAAAGTTATAGTAGGTGGCAATCGTCGCCCGATTCTCGAAACCTTCGATCAAAAAGCCCTCTGGGTCCTGGTCTGAAAAGCCATATGGTCCGACGACTCTCGTCATTCCCTTTTTCCTTGCCCAATCCTCGATGCGGCTGAGAAGCGCTTGAACAACCTCCTCATCTTCCCCTGTTTCTAAATAGCCAAAGCGAGCTGTCTTTAGATTCTTGTATTCGTTATAGCGATGATTGATGATGCCCATAATCCTTCCCGCAGCCTCCTTCCCGCGGAAAGCAAGCAGCATGAGCGTCTCGCAATAGGAGAAGGCCCTGTTCTTTTTCTGGTCGAAGTATTTCCATTCGTCCATGTAAATCGGATGGACCCAGTTTCGATGGTTGGCATGTATCTTCTCAGGAAGGTAGATGAATGTCTTTAAATCTTTTTTGTCCCTAACCTCTCTGAGTTCAATGGCCATCTTTTTCTCCCTTTTCTTGCAAGTAGGCTTCTTAATCTTACCTACTTATTATTACACTAATTAAAAAAAATCAATCTAAATGTTTGCTGGAAAAGGATGTTACAGCTCAGGTTCGGTGTCAAAAAAACATGTAGGCTTTAAATTTTTTTATTATATCGGCGAAGGCAGAGTGGCGAGAAGGCCGTGTGGATGCTCAGGTCAGTGGATTCAAAAACACGCAGGCTTTTCTGCCTAAGCCCTTATTTGACAATTAGAGTTGATATTTCCTAAACTTTATATTTAATTTTTCATCGATTATTGAATTCAATGGCAAACAAAAGTTTTCCGCGAGGCATCCATCCTCCAGACCTGAAAGAAATGACGGTGGATAAGGCCCTGGAAATCATGCCGCCGCCGGAAAGGGTCATCATTCCCCTTCTCCAGCACTTCGGCCAGCCCGCCGAGTCTTTGGTCCAAAAAGGAGAAGATGTCTATCTCGGCCAGAAAATAGGAGTGGCGAAGACACTTTTTTCAGCTTCTGTTCATTCAAGCGTCTCGGGCAAAGTCCTTGCCGTCGATGATTACAGCCATCCAGCTGGTAATCCTTGCCTGGCCATAACGATTTCCAACGACGGCCAAGAGCGGGTTGTGCAAAAAGAGGCAGGGAAAGACCCCTTTTCCTTAACTCCCGATGAGATTCGCCTGCTTATCAAGGATTCGGGAATCGTCGGCCTCGGCGGAGCAGCCTTTCCCACGGCAGTCAAGCTCACTCCTCCAAAGGATAAGCCGATTGACACTTTGATCATCAACGGCTGTGAATGCGAGCCGATGCTAACCGCAGACTACAGGCTCATGCTGGAAGCTCCTGAAGACATTCTGCGGGGCGCAGAGCTGGCGAGAATCGCTTGCGGAGCAAAAAGAATCATCATCGGCATAGAAGATAACAAGAGAGAGGCTTTTCAAGCATTCAAAAAGTTATCAAGCAGGTTCTATGGTCCAGCGTCAAATTCAGGAGATTTCTCATCAAGAGAACTCGCTCTTTTGAAAACAAAATATCCTCAAGGCGCTGAAAAAAATTTGATCTACGCCCTTCTGCGAAGAAAGGTTCCCAGGGGTGGTCTTCCCTTCGACGTGGGAGTTGTCGTCCAAAACGTGGGAACAGTCAAGGCAGTCTGGGAAGCTGCGAGCTCGGGCAAACCCCTCTATGAAAAAGCCCTGACAGTCACCGGCAATGGCATCAAGAATCCAAAGAATCTCGTTGTTCGCATTGGAACGCCATTCCAGAAGGTGATTGACTTCTGTGGAGGGCTGAATGATGAGGCTGAGGTCTTGGTCATGGGTGGCCCGATGATGGGTATTGCCCAATGGACAACCGAGGTGCCGGTTGTCAAGGGAACTTCAGGGATTATCTCCTGGAAGGACCAGCAGCCTCAAAGAGAATACGCTTGTATCCGCTGTGGCCGTTGTGTTGAGCACTGCCCGATGGCTCTTGCCCCGACTCAGCTGGCAAAGTATGTCCAATTCGACAATCTGGCCGAAGCTGAAAAATGGGGAGTCCTGGATTGTGTCGAATGCGGCTGCTGCCAGTATTCCTGTCCATCAAAAATTCCTCTTGTCCATTGGATCCGCTTGGGAAAAAATAGGGTGATGAGCCTAAAAAGAAAGAGAAGCAGCTGATGGCTGAAAGAACATTCATCCTTCAATCTTCGCCTCATTTCAGGGACAAGGATTCTGTCCCGAGAATCATGTATTCCGTGCTCGTCGCCCTGGCTCCCGCTTTTGCTGCCTCTCTCTACTTCTTCAGGTTCCGGGCTGTGGCTTTACTCCTTTCTTGTGTCATTCCCTGTCTTGTCACAGAAGCCCTGTTTCTCAAGCTGCGAAAAAAACCTCTCCATCATCTCCGGGATGGCTCAGCGATTATCACCGGCGTTCTCCTGGCCATGACCCTTCCCCCATCTCTTCCTCTGGATTCGGCTGTCATCGGAGCTGTCGTGGCCATCGCCATTGGAAAGCAGGTCTTCGGAGGATTGGGCTATAATATTTTTAATCCTGCCCTGGTGGGAAGAGCCTTCCTGCAAACAGCTTTTCCTGTGGCCATGACTACCTGGATTCCACCTGTAACATTAAAAATTGACATCGCAACCTTCGCCACTCCTTTGGCAAGCCTGAAATTCCAGAATGCTTTAGCCTTGGGAACCCTTGCTCCTCTTAAAAACCTTTTTTGGGGTAATATCGGAGGCTGCCTGGGAGAGACCTCTGCCTTCGCCCTTCTTCTGGGAGGCCTCTTTCTCCTTTTGCGGCGTGTGATTGATTGGCGAATACCTTTAGGCATAATCCTTTCTCTTTCAATCTTTTGTGGAGTCTTCTGGATCGCCAATCCAGGAAAGTATGCTGATCCTCTATTCCACCTCCTGGCTGGAGGCCTTCTCCTTGGTGCTTTGTTTATGGCCACAGACCTGGTGACCTCTCCCATCGTCCCTCTAGCTACCTGGATTTATGCCCTGGGAATAGGCTTTCTCGTAGGATTAATCCGTCTGTTCGGCGGCTATCCGGAAGGAGTGATGTATTCCATACTCATCATGAATGCCTTTGTTCCCCTGCTCAACCACTACATCCGCCCTCGCATTTTGGGGGAAAGGAGAAAAAAATGAGGCTTTCTTCTCGAATGATCATCGTTCTCACTTCGATAGGGCTAATCTCAGGCGGACTCTTGGTCAGTGTTAACTCTTTGACTAAGGAGAGAATCGGCTTGAACAAACAGCTGGAGATAGAAGAGGCCATCACTCAAGTTGTCCCGGGGACAAAGACGAGCCAAAAATTATATGAGGAGAAAGACTTCGCCATTTATGCTGGAAAAAGTGATGATGGCCGCAGCCTTGGTTTTGCGATTCAAACCGCCGCAGGCGGTTTTCAGGATAAAATCATCTTGCTTTTTGGCTCCAACCCTTCTTTAACAAAAATAAACAGCCTTCGTATTCTGGACCAAAAGGAGACTCCCGGGCTGGGAGCGAAAATCACAAATTATGATTCTTTCCTCAAGTTTTGGGAGAATAAAGATTGCACTGGCGCCCTCCGCCTGCATAAGCCTCCTCTCTCCTCTCCTGACCAGCTCGCTCCTTCAGAAGTCAACACCATAACCGGAGCCACGGTCTCTTCCGAAGCTGTTCTCAACTGCGTCAACAGCTCTCTGGAAAAGGTGAGGAAGCTGAAGTCAGAAGGCAAGTTTGGATTCGAGGAAAAAAATGCCCGCTAAAAGCTTTGAGCAAGATTTCAACAAGGGTTTGTGGACAGAGAATCCTGTTTCTCGTCAGCTTCTGGGGATGTGCTCAACCTTAGCCATAACCAATGCCATTATGAACGGCGTTGCCATGGGATTAGCCGTCAGCTTTGTCCTTGTTTTCAGCTCTCTCCTCATTTCCCTCCTGCGCAAGCTCATTCCAAATCAAGTCCGGATTGCGTCCTACATCGTCGTCATCGCCACTTTTGTGACTCTGGCAGACCGTTTTCTGGCTGCTTACTTTCCTTCGATGTCAAAGAACCTGGGGCCCTATGTGCCCCTGATTGTGGTCAACTGCATCATTCTAGGAAGAGCCGAGGCTTTTGCCTCAAAAAACACTGTCAGCACTTCGGTCGTAGACGCTCTGGGAATGAGCTTGGGCTACATCCTGGCCTTGCTCATCTTGAGTTCTATCAGAGAGATTTTGGGAAGCGGAACGCTTCTTGGCTATAAAGTCTTGGGAACCTGGTTTGAACCGTGGATCATCATGATTCTTCCCCCCGGGGCTTTCATAGCGCTTGGCCTGCTCATCGCTGCCGCCAATCTGATTGAGCGCAAAATAAAACTCGGGAGATAGAATTGGAACTCATTATGCTTTTCTTCTCGGCCATTCTGATAAACAACTTCGTCTATCATTACTTCTTGGGTATATGCCCCTTCCTTGGAATTTCCAAGAGAATCGATAATTCTCTTTCAATGGGAGTTGCCGTGACCTTTGTCATGGCTCTCACCGCAGTTGTTTCCTGGCCGATTAACCATTGGATTCTCATCCCTTACAAGCTTGATTATCTTCAGATCGTCTCCTTCATCCTGGTCATTGCCTCTCTGGTGCAATTGGTAGAAATGTTTATCCGCAAGACGAGCCCTCCCCTCTATCAAGCCATGGGCATCTACCTTCCGCTGATCACCGTCAACTGCTGCATCATGGGACTGGCCCTGCTCGCGGCATTGAAAGAATACAACTTCGCAGAGACTGTTGTCTTCGGAGTGAGCGCCGGGCTCGGCTTTACTCTGGCCATCGTCTTGATGGCCGCCATCCGAGAGCAGCTCGACCTGGCCGACGTGCCAGAGCCCTTAAAGGGCGCAGGAATTTCCCTGATCGTCACCGGAATCATTGCTCTCGCCTTTTTTGGATTTTCAGGAATGATAAAATGATGGAAGTCTTGGTTCCGGTTATCACCATGGGCATTCTCGGCCTCCTCTTTTCTATCGGCCTTGTCTTTGCCCATAAAAGGTTTCAAGTCTATATCGACCCCAAGATTGAAAAACTCGCAGAAGTCCTTCCTCAAGCCAATTGCGGGGCATGTGGTTTTGCCGGATGCCAAGCCTTTGCTGAAGCCGTGGTTGCGGGCAGGGCCTTGCCTAGCGGCTGCTTCGCCGGCGGAGAGCTGGTCGCAACACAACTTGCCGCTATCCTTGGAGTTAAAGCTGAAACGACGGTAAAAAGCGTTGCCCGGCTCCACTGCCGCGGAAATTTTGAAGCAGCGAAGAACAGGGGCTTTTATCTGGGAATTTCAACCTGCTCTGCGGCTCATCTCATCGGGGGAAACAAACAGTGCTCTTTCGGTTGCCTGCATTTTGGGGATTGCGCTCGCGCCTGCCCCTTTGATGCCATTGTTATGGCAAAAGATGGCCTGCCTCAGGTCAAGGATGAGAAATGCACGGCTTGCGGAAAATGTGTTGAGGCTTGCCCCCGAAACCTCTTTGAGCTTCATCCTCTTTTTCAAGAGGTCTTCGTCTTTTGCCGCTCGCTGGACAGGGGTCCAACGGCAAGAAAGTATTGCAAAAACGCCTGCATTGCCTGCGGAATCTGTGTCCGCGCTTGTCCAGAAGCGATTGTTTTGGAAAAAAATTTGGCCAAGATTGTCGATTATAAAAAGATAGACCCTGAAAAAATCCCTGATATTGAAAAATGCCCGACCGCAGCCATCGGCCGTCTTTCTAAAAAAAATGAGGGATAAGGGAATCGTTGTCGACTTAAAAGGCAACTTTGCCTTAGTTAAGGTGGAGTGTTTCATAGAATCTTGTAAAGGCTGTTCCCTGGCTAGCCTTTGCCTGGGGAAGAAACAAGAACAAGGAATCCTCTCTGTTCAAAACTCCCTGGATGCCTCTCGAGGAGATGAGGTTGAGATTGAAATCCCGGATACAAAATACAATAAATTTCTAATCCTTATCTTCTCCTCCCTTCTTGCGGCCTCTCTCTTGGGTATGGGCGCCGGATATCTATTATCCCGCCTCCTCTCTCTCCCTTCTTCCGTGGCCAGTTTCGTGGGTTTGCTGGCCGGGCTCGCGCTCGCCAGCCTTATTATCTATCGTTATCTAAGAAAAAAAGGCAATGCCCGTCTTTATCCCGTGATCACAAACATAATTAAAAAAGGAAGAGGCTAGGCTTTGCTCTCTTTGCAGGTTTTTGCCCTGAGCTTTGTCTCTTTTCCTTTAGTCCAACCCCTCAATATATAGCTATAAATGGCTAAAGTTTCATGGGCATGAGAACATACAAATAATTGATATCTTCGTCTGCTTCTGGCTTCATTAAAACCGAACTGTTTGTATCCTTGATTTCGATTCGAACTTTTTCTCCCCTGACATTGGATAGAAAATCAAGTAGGTACTGAGAGTTGAACCCTATTTCCACGTCCTCTCCGCTATAATCGACATCAACTTTATCTCGAGCCTCTCCTATCTCCGGGTTTGAAGAAAAAAGCCTCATCTCATTTTTCGATATATAGAATTTTATTCCCTTTGACCTCTCCGTGGAGAAGAGTGAAACCCTTCTTATTGCTTCAGTCATTTCCTCTTTGGAAACAATCACCATATTTGGATTTTCTTTTGGAATGACAGCTTCAAAATTTGGAAACTTCCCTTCTATAATTCTTGAGATGATTGTCCTATTTTTAACCCTGAAAAACAGGTTGTTTTCATTTAAATCAAATTCGATCGAATCATCTTCAAACTTTCTTAGCTCAGCCATCGTCTTTTTAGCCACAATGACCCTAACTTCTCTTTCTAGGTTCAAAACGTTATCCAATTTCTTTGATGTGTAGGCTAGCCTATGCCCATCTGTGCTCACCAACTCTATTGAATTGTTATTCATAATAAGCAGCGCCCCGCTCAAATAATATCTCTGTTCTTGAGTGATAACATTAAAAACCCTGTCAATCATCCCTTGAAATACATTGAGGTTAAAACCGATGCCCTTTTCAAATTTTCCATCTGGAACTTGCGGGTAATCCTCTCTTGGCAAACAAAGGACCTTAAATTCGCTTTCTCCTGCTTTTATCTGCATCGTCAGCTCATCTGCCTCTTTAAAAGTTACTATTGCTCCCTCTGGAATTGATTTTATGATTTCAAAAATCTTTTTTCCAGAAATTGTCGTTGCCCCTTCCTCCTCGATCTGAGCTTCAAAATGAGTCCTCAATCCAACCTCGAGGTCTGTTCCTGTAATCTCAATCTCGCCCTTTGCTCCGCTTAACAGAATATTGGCTAGAATTGGCATTGTATTTCTTTTCTCGACGATTCCTTGAAGGAGCTGAAGCTCGCCAATAATTTTTTCTCTTTCGATTAAGAATTTCATTTTTCCACCTTTCTTTATTATTAGATTAACATAGAATTAAATTATATAATAAAATAAATAAAATCAATTAAAATGTGAAAACCTTCTATAATCTCTTGATTTTCTATTTAATACAGTTAATTAAACTGTGTATTTCTTTGTTGAATTCTGAGTCTTCATTTCTTAATTTTTCAATTTTTCTTATGCTATGGATAACCGTGGTGTGGTGTTTTCCACCGAATTTTTTTCCAATCTCAGGAAGGGAGGCGCTTGTCAATTTATGGCAGAGATACATGGCAATCTGGCGGGGAAAGACGATATCTGGAGAGTTGTTCTTTGATTTAAGGAAGGAGGGCTTGATCTTTAGCCTCTGGCAGACAATCTTCTGGATTTTTTCGACAGTAACCTGGGTCGTTGATGAGTCCAAAAGGCTCTTTAGAGCTTCCTTGGCGAGGTCTAATTCAATTTTTTCGCCTTTCAAAGAAGCATAAGCGATAACCCGGCGAAGATATCCTTCGAGGACTCTTATATTTGACTCAACCTTATCGGCAATATAAAGAGCGACGCTTTCTGAAAGAGAAATACCCTCCAACTCTGATTTTTTCTTGAGAATGGCTATTCTTGTTTCAATGTCTGGGGATTTTAAATCGGCGATCAACCCCCACTCAAATCGAGAGCGGAACCTCTCTTCAAGGTTAGGGATCTCTTTAGGAGGGCAGTCGCTGGAGATGACAATCTGTTTTTGGTTATCGTAAAGATGGTTGAAGGTATGGAAGAATTCCTCCTTAGTTCTTTCTCTTCCGGATAAATAATGGATATCATCCATCAAGAGGACATCAACACTCCTGTATTTTTGGCGAAAGTCGAGGATTTTACCGTACTGAAGATGGTTGATTAGGTCATTCATAAACTTTTCGGTTGTGATATAGAGAATTTTTAGGCGGCGATGGTTGTGAAGGGTAGAATGGCCGATGGCGTTCATCAGATGAGTTTTCCCTAAGCCGGCTCCGCCATAGATATAAAGAGGATTGTAGGACTTAGCCGGATTCTTGGCAACAGCCGTTGAGGCAGCATGGGCAAATTGGTTGCAAGAGCCGACAACGAAATTCTCAAAGGTATAGATGGGATTCAAGTTTGGATTGAGTAGCATTCCATCCTTGGTTCTTCTCTCCTGAGGTGAGACCCTCTTAAAGGACGATGCGTTTTCGTCAAAAATAAACTTTATATCGAAGACCTTTCCAAAGATTTCCTGGGAGTGGCGGTTGATCAGGCTAAGGTAATGAAAGGAAAGCCAATCTTTAAAATAAGAATTTGGAACTTTTATATAGAGAGAATCGGCCACGTGACCGATGAAAGCCGTTGGCTCAAACCAGGTTTCATAGCTGTTCTTATCCATTTCTTTCTGAACAGCCTTCATAATTTTTTGCCAAGGATTAGGCCGACCATCCGCTTCCATTCGAGTGTCCTATATTTCCACAGGTTTTTCCACAATTGTGGAAAAATCCTTTTTAATGCGAATCAAGGAACGATTGAGCGCAGGTATGGTAGCACTCTTGTTTGTGGATTTCAAGCGGTTTGTTTTAAATTTTTAAAAATCGTACCCAATCCAGAACCTTAACCTAAAGTCTCCATAGCTTTTAATGCTAAAAGGACGAAAAGGACGGGAAAGGTCTCGCCATTCGAGCCTTTTCGCAAATTCAAGGTGAAAAGGGAAGCCGAAGAGGAAGAACTCGATGCCGTACCCGTAAGAACCGATAGCATCAGCCAGGTGAGCCTTGATATTTCCGAACAGGTCTTGTCCCTCGTATATTGCAAATTTGGCCTGGTAGCCCTTGAATTTTGCCCGGACAATGTCAAAGAACAGAGCGCCACGGATAGGGCCGATGGGACCGATGAGCGTCGAGGCGATGTTAACCAGGGGGAGCCTGAATTCGAGGTTGGCAAGCCAGCCCTCGCTGCCGGTGATGCTATAATAATCCACAGAGCGGACTTGGTTGTTTCCTCCCAGATAGAAGATAAACGGATTTTTACCCCGACTGGCAAAGCCATAAAAACGGAAGGCAAAAAGCGTGTCCGAGCCAAGGTAGAGGTATTGACGGAGGTCTGCTTCAAGGTTCGCATTCTGGAAAAAGCTGCTTGAAACAGGAAGGCATTGTGAAAGAGTCAGGGAAAAAGTATTTCCTTTTGTAGGGCCATATGACTTGAATTGTGTCGTTTCTCCAACAAGGGAAACAGAAGCCTGAAGGAGATTCCCGTCCCAGAAATAAGCAGCTCTTCCAGGGGCGATGAAACTGGCTGGGTAATCTTCGTAGACGCGGAAAAATCCGAGAGAGGCTTCAAGGCGGTAATAGAGACTGAATGGATAGTAAGAAGCAAGGCTTATGCCCAGGATGTTCCGGGTTATTAAGGCATCGCTGTAATTTAAATAATTGAAGTAATAAGGCTCATAATAATAATAAGGATAATAATAAAATTGAGTGTAGCTGAAAGCGCTGGTCATGTACTGGAGCCTTCTTCTCTGGTTGAGATAAGCAAAGTAATAGGAACGATAGCTGCGGACTTGATAGGCAACAGCCATAAGCTGATGGTCTCCCAAGATATCAGAGAAGCTTATGGCAGAGCCTCCATAGACAGAGCCGTCCGAGGCGACGAGGGTGTCGATCGGAGGCCTTGCGGTAAGATAGAGCTTTCCAATGCCCTTGTTTCGCTCGATTTTATCTTTATTTATTTCGAGCTGCAGGACAGGTTCAAACTTTTTGAATTCCTCATCTGAAGGGTCTTCAACAAAGGTTATAGTCTTTTCTGTTTGGCCCTCAAGCTCGCTTTTAAATACCTGGAGCGCACCTTTGTTGAACGAAGCAAAGATTATTTTTTTAGGGTCATTGGCAACAGGAACAGGGAAGAAATTTCCCGTCCTGACATCTGTGTAGCGCTTGAGCTCCCCGCTTTCAAGGTTCAAAGAGTAGAGGTTAAAGGCATCCCTCATGTCTCCGGAAAAATATAAGACTTTAGAGTCAGGAGAAAAATGAGGAGTGATGGTATTCCCCTCCCCAAAAGTCAACTGCGTCTTCTTCTTCAAGTTATCCAGCGGAGAAAGAAAGAGCTTGTCATAGGTGTCAACGCGGATAGTGTAGGCTACGGTCTTTCCATCAGGGGAAATGGCCGGCGCTTTCTCGAAGAGGTCGGTTTCAGTCAAGTTGTCGATCTTTTCAGTCGAAAAGTTCATTCTGTAGATGTCGTGAATTCCTTTATTGAAGGCGGTAAAAAGGAGAGCTCCTCCATCTGGATAGAAGCAAGGGCAGGAGGGCTGGTCATAAGGAATGTTGACTTGTTTTAAGACATCCTCAGATAAAGGGTCGATGATAAAAAGGGAGTATTTTTGCCCGGTTCTTGCAAAAAAGGCTATCGAGCTTCCATCAGATGACCAGGCAATGTTTTTCCCCCTGGAGGGGTCGATTTCGTATTTGAGATATTCGTACTTGAGAGTGGAGCCTGGGGTGATGTTTTTAATCATAGAGCCATCTTTTGTCGAGAAGAGAAGGATGTCGATGTCCCAATCTTTAAAATTTTGAGTCATGACAGCAACGATTTCGCCAGAGGGAGAAACAGCGTGCGCGATGGAGAAATAATACGGATTGAGAGGGAACTCGGGCCCAATGGTTATGCTGTAGTCTTCTGGATTTTCTCTTAAGAGATAGTCCTTAAACTTATTGCGGATGTATTTTTTAAATTCCTGATTAAACTGTTTGTAACTCATGTTCAAAGACTTCTTGATCGGGTCCCTTCTTCCCATGATCGGGGAACCCTTCAGCGAGCGCCAGAACTCTGAGATTGCGTTTTTTCCAAGATTGGCCTCGATAAAATCAAACATGGCGTGGCCGAAATCATAGTCGATTGGCCGGGGCGTCAGATAGCGTGAGGAGAGAGAGCCGCTCTCTGTGAGCTCCGGGATTCGGTCGTTGAGGGCAGCGTCCCTGACGATCAGGGAAGACCAGTAGCTCCAGTCGGCCGTGCAATATTCGGCAAACCCCTCCATTATCCAGTCGGGCGGTGAACTTACGGCATAGACAGCGTTTCCCGGCTTCCCCCAGATCAGGTCGAACTCAAAAACATGAGAAAGCTCGTGTTCGATGAGGTCCTGAATCTGGTCGAGGGCCATATCACCGTGAATAGCCACTCTGTGGAGGATCGGTTCGGATGCCCCGAGCACGCCTTCCCTGACCTGGAAGATGTTTGTCTGCTCAAAATCGGTGAAGGTCTTATAATAGATGAGGGGGACAGGGGCAGAAAGAGGATGCTTGAGGTCAAGGCTTATTTTTTGGTAGGCGCTTTCCGCCATCTCGGCAATGGTTTTCAAGACTTGAAGGTCATTGAGATAATAATAGATGTCGAAGTGCTCGGTCTTGTAACGGCTCCAGTTAAATTTTTCGTAGTTGACTTTATTCTTGCCGTAGTAGACGGTATAGATAACCTGGCTATAAAGCAAAGGGACGCAGAGGATGAAGAACAGAGCAAAAAAGATATGTTTTTTATAATTTTTCACGGCGAGTCTCCTTTTATTTTGAGATGAGGTATCTTTCCTGGACTTTTCTCTCGCCCAGAATATTTGAAAAAAGCTTTCCCTTGACTGCCAAAATGAGGTCGAAGAAGGCGAAATAAGCTGTTTCTTTTGGATTTACGTAGCCTTTTGATTCATTGAAGGTTCTTTTATACAGTATTTTCCCAGACTCAGCGTTGATAAGGTAAAGGTCAAGGTTAAGGATGTAAAACCTCCGCTCGGACAGGGCTTTTTCAGGAGGGAAGGGAGTTTCGAAGCGATCTATTTTCTTTTCCAAGATAGCCTTTCGAATTTCCTCTGAGTATTGAGCGCTTCCTGTAAGGAGAATTGAGCTCTTGCGCTGCGGGTATAGATTTTTCCAGAAATCCTCGTTCTTAAAGAGGTCCTCATCTTTAAGAGAAATCTCTTCGCTTGAAACCTTGCCCTTGAATTTCTGGCTGAACTCAAAGGAGAAGTAATCGACGAGTTCTTTGCTGAGGTTGATGCCTTTTGCTTCCTTCTTGATTAAAAAATTGGTGATAACAATTTCATTGAATTGGTTTAGATCGAGATTCGTTTTTGCCGGGAGGTCGATCCTTAATTTGTAGTAGGAATCAGAAGCACAGGAACAGAAGAAGAGAGAAACAAGAGCGATGGCGACCCTAATTTTTTTCATTTTTCTTCTTTTTATCGGTTTTCTCTTTATCAGCCGTCTCCTTATCAGCGCCCTCGTAAATTTTCTTGAAATTCTCGTAATTGGCCTTGATGTATGAATTTTTTGGGCTCAGCTTTAAGGCGATCTCGTATTCCTTTTTAGCTTCTTCCCACAGTCCTTTTCTTTCATAAGCTACGGCTAGATTGTTATGGGCGGCGGCTGAATCGGGATTGGAAAGGACCGCTTTTTGCCAGCGAAGAAAGGCCTCTTCCCACAGGTCTTTTTGAGCGGCAAAGATGCCGAAGTTGATTTGCTCATTCCAGGCTGGCCGGCTGCAATAAGTCATAAGAAAAGAAAAGATGAGGACAAAGAGCCCGATAACGAAATTTTTTGACTTCAACATATTTCAATATTTAAAAATTACTTCTTTTTCTGCGATTCGTCAATAGAACAAATATTATGCAAAGCATCTTTTTTTCTGTGGTGAAAAACCTCGTTATGGATCAGGCTGGGTGTCTCGAAGACACGCCGCTTTTGCCCCAGCGAGTCATAAGCGGCTCGATTCCAGGCTTCGCTCTCCTCTCCCTTCGGTCGAGGAACCATGCCCGCTCAGCCTTCCATACGGTCTTCTCAACACCCAGCCTGATCCA
>Ga0315306_10000765_pt1 | contig 15552 bp, 11 predicted proteins | sample TDP1_MG_FD_203803 | JGI IMG/M metagenome (GOLD analysis project Ga0315306, IMG submission 203803) | Freshwater sediment microbial communities from Lake Towuti, South Sulawesi, Indonesia - TDP1 | ecosystem: Environmental > Aquatic > Freshwater > Lake > Sediment | place: Indonesia: South Sulawesi... | reverse complement strand
TTCTCGCCGAGGCTCCGGAGGTCTCTTAGGAGACCAATGTCGTCTAATCTGACTTTTCGCAGGCCCAGAGGTGGCATTCAATGGAGATTCACGCCTTACTGCGCGAACAGGTCTTTGAGCAGTTCCACACGGGGCCTCGCGGCCTGAGGGAGGAAGAGGCTGCTAAGAGGCTGCGCGAACACGGGTTGAACAGGCTCTCTGAGACCGAGGCCGCTGGAGCCGCTGGCCACTTCATTTCACAGTTCAAGGATCTGTTCAGCCTCCTACTCCTCGTAGCGGCTCTCCTAGCCGCCATAGCTAACATGGTTCAACTGAGCTTAGCGATCTTGGCCGTGGTCGTCGTAAACGCGGCCTTCAGCTTCATCCAGGAGCGTCGAGCCGAGGAGGCCCTCAGGGCCCTAAGGAGGCTGCTGCCCTTCTACGCGAAGGTCATTAGGGATGGCGATCTGGGGCGGGTCTCGGCTGAGCAGCTCGTCCCCGGCGACCTCGTCGTCTTGGAGGAAGGCGACAAGGTGCCCGCCGACTGCCGCCTGATCGAGGCCTCAGGCCTCACCACGAACAACGCCGCGTTGACGGGCGAGTCTGAGCCTCAGCCAAAGACCGCAGAGCCGATGCTCAACCATGCCAATTCCTGGCTGGACACTCCGAACATCGCGTACATGGGCACCACTGTCGCGTCTGGCTACGGGAAGGGCGTCATCTTTGGCACAGGGATGCAGACACGCTTCGGGACAATAGCCAAGATAAGCGGCGCGATTCACGATGCGCCAAGCCCACTTCAGAAGCAGATCGCTTACGCCGCTAGGCTGGACTTCGTCATCGCCGCAGCGTTAGGGGTCACGTTCTTCCTTATTGGGTTCTTCTGGCTTCGCCTGAGCCTCTTCACAGTCTTCCTCTTCATGATCGGCGTGATGGTGGCCTGCGTGCCCGAAGGGCTTCAAGTCACGGTCTCCACGGCCTTGGCCCTAAGCGTGATGAGGATGGCGCGACGGAACGTCCTCGTGAAGCGGCTCTCATCCGTGGAGACGCTCGGCGGAGCCACAGTCATCTGCACCGATAAGACGGGAACGATCACGAAGGGTGAGATGACCGTTAGACGGGTCTGGGTCAGCGGGAGGCTCATAGCGGTTTCAGGTCCGGGCTACGAGCCCGGAGGCACGTTCACGGTCGAGGGCAAAGAGTTAGCCCAAGATGATTTAGCGGATCTTCGCGTCCTCTTGGAGATAGCTGGGCTCTGCAATAACGCTAAGGTTGTGGCTCCGACCGACGTGAGCCCTACATGGAGCATCATCGGCGACCCAACTGACGGCTCGCTCTTGATAGCTGCCTTGAAGCTGGGCTTGAACATCGAGAAGCTCTTGGCGGAGAGGCCTAGGCTCCTGATGATCCCGTTCGACTCTGTGAGAAAGAGGATGAGCGTCGTCCATCAGCAGGGCGGAAGGCTCGCAGCGTACGTCAAGGGCGCTCCTAAGGAGACGCTCTCGGTCTGCGCGCAAATCATTGAAGGCTCAACGGTTCAGCCACTCGATCAAAGAAGAATCGACGAGGTCAACGCTTGGAAACGGAGGTTCGGCGAGGAGGGGCTTCGGATCATCGCCGTCGCGTACCGGGAGCTTCCGGTCGATATGGCCGCGTACACAGTCGAGACCGTCGAGAGAGACCTCGTCTTCGTCGGCCTCGTCGGGATCGTGGACCCACCGAGACCTGAGGTTAAGGAAGCCGTTGAGAAGGTTAAGCGGGCAGGCGTTAAGGTCATCCTTATCACGGGAGATTATGGGCCGACTGCCCTGGCGGCGGCCCGTGAAGCTCGTATAGTGGAGGGCCCCGATGTTAAGGTTTGGACCGGAGCCCAAGTTGACGCTTTAAGTGACGAGCAGTTGCTCGATGAGCTTCGGAGACCGGAGGTCATCTTCGCTAGGGCGAGTCCAGAGCATAAGATGCGGATCGTCTCGCTTCTGAAGAGCATGGGCGAAGTGGTCGCGGTCACAGGCGATGGGGCGAATGACGCGCCATCTTTGAAGATCGCTGACGTAGGCGTGGCGATGGGCGCCTCTGGAACCGATGTGGCCCGAGAGTCAGCCGACATGATCCTCCTAGACGACAGCTTCGCCTCGATCGTGAACGCGGTTGAGGAGGGCCGCACGATCTATGAGAACATTAAGAAGTTCACCGTCTATGTCTTCGCTCACAACTGGGCTGAGCTCATACCGTACCTGCTCTTCGTCCTGGCAGGGATCCCCCTACCGCTTCTGCCAACCCAGGTCTTGGCGATAGACCTAGGTATTGACGTGGCCCCATCCCTAGCCCTAAGCCTTGAACCCCCTGAACCCGGCGTTATGAGCAGGCCTCCTCGAAGCCGCAAGGAGAAAATCTTCAACTTCGCGACGATAGGTCGGTCGCTCTTCCTAGGCCTCTTCATCAGCCTCGGCGCGCTGCTCGGATGCCTCTTAGTCTGGACCCTGGGCGGATGGAGGCTCGGCCAACCCTTAGGCTTTGAAGACCCGCTTTACAAGCTGGGCACAACTATGACCTTCGCAGGTATCGTGATGGCCCAGGTGGGAAACGTCTTCGCCTGCCGGACAAACCGCGTCTCGGTCTTCAGGACGAGGATTAGCGTGAATAGATGGATCTGGGTCGGTGTCGCCAGCCAGATTGCGATCGCCGCCGCCCTGATATACACGCCGTTCCTTCAAGGAATCTTCGGCACCGTAGCCCTTGACGCTCGAAACTGGGCCTTCCTGCTTCTGCTTCCGCTGTTACCTTTGGTCGCAGATGAGGTCCGCAAACGCGTTTCCCGACGCCTAAAGCCCCGGGAGAAGTCTACGAAGCGCTTCCCTGACGACGTTAGGCGAGACTCCACTGTAAAGCCTTTAGAGATGAGGGATCAACCCGCGCTCAGGAAGGCAGGCCAATCTCCCTAGGATGCTCCGGGCGGTCCAGGTGCCTCTCAGGCTACTGGCCAGCTAGGTATCACGAAACGTTTATCTTAACCTAGCTTGAGTTATACGGCTGGTGTGTATGACTTCGCCTCGAGTCTATCGGAGTAGGGTGGGCCCCAAGGGACAGGTTGTAATAGCGAAGGAGTGGCGGCAGAAGTACGGGATAACAGAGGGCAGCATCGTTGAGCAGGTCGCGGCTGGTGAGGGCGTCCTTCTAGTCGTTCCGAAGGTCGATGAACTCCTGAAGAGTCTGGATGAGACGGCTGAACGCGTAGGTAAGGCTTGGCCTAAGGAGCTGACAGCTGTTGACGCAGTGCGCGCGGATAGGGGTAGAGAATGACGGAAAGAGTGGTCCTAGACTCCTCAGTTCTTGTCTCAGCCTTCGTTAAAGAGGATACCTTCCATCAACACGGCAGAGAGGTCATGAGAAGGGTCTTTCAGGGCAGATACTCTGCGGCTGCAAGCGTGATTGTCCCAATAGAAGTCTGTGGAGTCATCGCGCGCAGAGTTGGCGTGGACCAAGCAGAGACAGTCAAGGAACTGCTTGTTAAATGGGAGACCACAGGCCTCCTCGACTGCAAGGAGCTCACGCAAACCCGTAAGGACACGGCGAGGGAACTCGCTATCAAGTTGAGGGTTAGGGGCATGGACGCCGTGATCATCGAATCGGCTATTGGGGATCAGAGGTCACTGATAACCTTCGACGAGGATGTGGCGGAGAAAGCAAGAAAAGTGACCAATGTCCTGACGGCGAAGGACCTAGCCTAAGCCCTGGATGACCGTATCCTTCATCATCTCGACAATGAGGTAGAGGCCTTACTCATGCTCCCCTCGCCTCATGTTGAGGCCAACGAGTTCGTTGCCCGTTTAGATCACCGTTCAGAGGCTGAGAAGCATCTGGCCTTTCTGGACGACCTTCTTCTTGATCCCTTGAGCTTCCAAGTTCCTGAAGGAGCACTCTCTCGTGATCTCCCTAACTCGTCCGCCCTCCGGAAACCCGCCTCTCGCCGTGATCAGATCTAGGGAGGAGGCTACGTCCGGGTCGACAAAGCCAATCACCTTGGTCCTCAATCTCGGCGGGCTCCGTTTCCTTATCGCGTCGGAAGATCAGGATGTACTCGTGAATCTTGTTCACAACGAAGACGTATGGGAAGCCCAGCGGTCTCAGGCTGTTGTATTCCTTCTTCCTATCCCAGATTACGATGTCCTCAAGGACGAAGCCGACCTCCCTCATCTTTTGTGTGACATCCATGTGGAAGGGGATAAAGTTGCTCCCAACACGAATGTCCATCACAATGACAATACATCGCTTCCCGGGCTTCAGGACGTCACGGACTCTCGCGAACACAGACTCAAGGGCCTCTAGGAATCTCTGATAGCTTTCGATGTTGCCAAGGTCTCTTTCCAACCCAGAATAGGGACGTGGCTCCTTGTGGTCGGCTGTTCGCTTCCTCTGGTGAATGCTCCAGTACGGTGGTGAAGTTATCACTAGATCGACGGATTCGGGCCTTACGATCTCCAGAAGGTCCTTAGCGTCATGGCAATGGATCTCTGGCGCGGCGTTGTGCTCTGCACTCACCCCCTTTTCTGACAGCCTGCTTTCCGCAAGCTTCACGAAGGCTGGGTTCACATCGAGACCTATGCCTTTCCTTCCCAGCTCCTTGGCAGCGATGACCGTGCTGCCGCTTCCCATGAATGGGTCGAGAACGGTCTCCCCTGTTCTAGTGTAGATCCCGATCAGGCGCCTGCAAAGCTCCACTGGGAACATGGCTGGGTGGCGAACCCTATTCTCCTCTGGAGTCTTGACGATCTCCCAGACGCTGATCGAGTAGCGAGTCCAGACCTTGCCATCAAGCTCATTCAATGTCGGCTTTGGAACCGTCTCGGCCTTCTTCTCAGTCAAGACCAACAACTCCCAACCCTAAGCCGCGCTACGGCCTCCCGCTGCTTCCACCATAGCCTTGGCGATCCAGCCCTTAAATGAGTACCAGAGACCATATCGGGCTAGGCCTCATACGACCTGCGGGCTCTTGCTCAGCCTGTCAAGATGGCTAGCGATCATCTTCCTGACTCTTTGATTCCTGGTAGGATGTGTTTCAACACCCTCCTAGTCTTGTCTAGGCATTCTTGCGAATCCCTCGCTGTAGACATCTCTAGGCAGAGCCAACGCCACATCCACGTACCTCGTCGCGTAGTGAGGCGTTATCAAACCGAGGAATTCGATTCCCTCATGGCTCGGCACAGAAGACTTTCTCATACGGACAGCCACGGCCCCAACGCCTCTGTAAGAATTCCGTTAAAGCCACCTGTCCTAAGGGTACATGGTAAAGTGAAAAATGGACCTATAGGCTTCTCGTCTCGCATAAGCTCCTCAAAGGGCTAGCGCCAAAACATTTAGGCGAGAAAAGGAGAGGCACAGTCGGTGAAAGGACTGTGAAGGAGGCGGTGGAAGTACTTCCTGCGACTTCAAGCATAGAGGACGAGTACGTCCAGAAACATGCTGGCTCGAAACGGCTTTACGAGCGGGCCTTGCACCTTTTCGCAAGAGGGGTAACCCACGACGCCAGGTACATGAAGCCCTTCCCTCTCTACGCTACTAGGGCTAAGGGTTGTCGGAAATGGGATGTCGACGGAAACGAGTACATAGACTACTGGATGGGCCACGGCGCCCTCATCTTGGGGCATCTCCACCCAGTCGTCACGGAAGCCGTCCTGGAGCAGGCTAGGAAGGGAACCCACTACGGCGCCTGCCAAGAACTGGAGATAGAGTGGGCCGAGAAGATCACGAGGCTCATCCCAAGCGCCAGGGGTGGCTTGGTTGAGTTCCTTAGTTCAGGAACCGAGGCTATCCTGATGGCCTTACGCCTTGTCAGGGCCTATACGGGGAACATGAGGATCATCAGATTCGCTGGCCACTTCCACGGATGGCATGACTACGTGATTGCCAACAAGGATGGCGGGGGGTCTGCGGGCATTCCGGAGGAGGCTCTCCACAAGATCATCATCCTGCCCCCGAACAATGCCGAGGCCCTTGAGGAGGCCTTAAGCGGCGGGGATGTGGCGGGTGTGATCCTCGAGCCAAGCGGGTCATCTATGGGACACGTACCCACGGACCGAGAGTTCATGGGAAAGCTCAGGCGATTAACCGAAGAGTATCAGGCAGCACTCATCTTCGACGAGGTCGTAACGGGCTTCAGGGATGCCCCTGGAGGCACCCAAGAAGCCTACGGCATCCTTCCGGACCTGACGGTCTTAGGGAAGATTGTGGCTGGCGGCTATCCGGGAGCCGCTGTGACGGGTAGAAACGACATCATGGGCATGTTGGACTACGAGCTTGCACCTGAAAGGAGCCGCCTAGGGAAGATTCCGCATCCAGGAACCTTTAACGCTAATCCCCAATGCGCCGCGGCTGGCAACGCCTGCCTTGGCGTAATAGCCGAGCGAAAGGTCAACCCGTACGTGAACAGGCTTGGGGTAACCTTTACGCGGAGGCTCAACGAGGTCTTCACGGAGCTCGGGGTTAAGGGGTTAGCTTGGGGAGGAAGCCCGTCCATCGTCAACGTAGGTTTCGGAGTTGCGTCCGAGGACCTGAAGGTTTCAACCTTCGAGGACCTGATTCACCTCTCAAAGGTGTCGGGAAACCCGGGAAACGGGGCCGTCGTCAAGGCTTTGATAAACCGAGGCGTCCACTTCATGGGCCTAAGGGCGATCCTTTCGGTTGCCCACACCGAGGACGACATAGAGTTCACGGTCAACGCCTTCCGAGATTCCCTAAAGCAGATGAGGAGCGAGGGACTGCTAGCTCAGTATACTTAGCCTACCAAGCTATCTGAAGCCCTCTTTTCCTCCAGCAGCCCTTTTTCACAGGCTTTAGCCTACGAGTCTCTTGTTCTCCTTTCATCTCATAGACGGACTTCAAGCAGGCTTTAGCTTCCTTGGACGCGCATTAGCTGAGCGAGGGGCCCTGCAGCTTCAGAGACCTAGAGAAGATCGGCCAGATAGGCTCTCGAGCCGCGTCCGGGAGGATGAGGATGGTGCTCTTGAGCAGAGCCATCGATCAGATGGGGGCATCTCTCCACCTCGGTCGCGTATACGACCGAAGACGTCCCGAAGACGATTGAAGCCTTTGACTCCGCTGCTGGAGTGACTGCAGACGAAGGCGTCGTCGGGAAGAGGTGGGCCTCGCGTCGAGTCGGGCTTCAAGCCCGCTTCAAAGGAGGTCTATCTCTTGGCCTCGGCCCAGGTCGACGGCTCGCTTGTAGACGAGTTTAGCCGTGATCGCGTCTAGGATGGCCAGCCCTGTTGCGTCGAAGACCGTTATCTCCTCGTCTGATTCCCTGCCGGGTTTCCTGCGGCTTACAACCTCACATAGCTCCGCGTAGATGTTCTCTCTTCGAATCATCCTCTTCGCTAAGGGCATGTTCACCTCGCCGCTGTGAGAGGCTTGGTCCCAGTCATCCACCACGATCTTCGCCCTCTTCAGAATCATGGGGTCAAGCTCCTCCTTCCCCGGTGCGTCGGCGCCTATCGCGTTGATATGCAGCCCCGGCTCAACCCACTCGTTACGAACGACGGGGCTTCGAGCAGGGGTAACCGTCACGAGAATGTCCATCCCTGTAACCGCATCTTGAGCAGTTTCTGCCGGGAGGATCTCGACGCCGCGATGGTTCTCAGCCTGTCTGTGAGCGAAGTCTCGCTTTCTCGCCTCATCCATGTCGAACACCTTCACCTGCTCTAGGTCGGCGACGCGGCTGACAGCTAAGAGCTGGGTCTCGGCTTGGACGCCTGCGCCGATTATCCCGAGATTCTTAGACCCTTTCCGGGCTAGGTGTTTGGTGGCGACCCCGCTTGCGCCACCGGTTCTCATCGCTGTGATCCACGCCCCAGAAATGATCGAGAGGGGCTCTCCCGTCTGCGGGTCGACTAGGATGATCGTGGCCATGACGGAGGGCAGGCCGAACCGTCGGTTGCCAGGGTGGACGTTGACCACCTTGACGGCGGAGATGTCGAGGCCTTCCAGGTAGGCGGGCATAACCCTCAGGTCGCCGTCATACCGGCTGTAGTAAAGGTATATCTTCGCAGGCATCTGGGCCTGGCCTGCGGCCTTCTCTAAGAAAGCCTCCTCAACCGCCTCGATCACCTCGTCCATCGAGAGGAGGCCTCGCACATCCGACTCCCTAAGGATGAGAACCATCACCTCGCCCCTTCGAGCGAAGCGTATGGGCTCCCACCGCTATTAAGCCCTAACAGAGACCAGTTCTAGTGGAGAGAGGCGGGACTCCTTTTGGAACCGACCAGCGGAGCTGGAACCGCTATCGAAAGCATTATCTCCCAAGACGCAGTTGCTCGTGCAGACGCTGTGAAGGTTTTCAACGAGGCACTCCTATGCGCGACGAGATGCTTGCGATGGTCTTCCACGGCGCGAACGACCTACGCCTAGAGCCCGTGCCTAGGCCCCACGTAGACGCGGGCTCGGCCCTGGTCAAGGTCGAAGCGGCCGCTGTCTGCGCTTCAGACATCAGGATCTACAAAGGCGACAAGGCTGCGAAGGCTGGAACAATCCTAGGCCACGAGCTCGCAGCCGTCGTCGTTGAGGCAGGCAAAGATGTCTCAGCAGTTCAAGTAGGCGACCGAGTTACGATGTATCCGGTCATCGCGTGCGGCCGTTGCTTCTACTGCCAGCACGGTTACAGGAACATGTGCATTGCCCGGCGAACCCTCGGCTACGAGTACGACGGAGGCTTCGCCGAGTACATGCTGGCCACCCGCGAGGTCCTAGAGCTAGGCAACCTGGTGAAGGTGCCCCCAGGCCTCTCAGCCGAGGAGGCCGCGCTCGCCGAGCCCCTCGCCTGCTGCATCAACGGCCTACAGGTCCTAGGCTTACAACCTGGGGAGACAATAGTGATAGTGGGCGCAGGACCTATGGGCCTCATGTTGACGAAGCTCGCGAGAATCTCCGGGGCGGGCCGAATAATCGTCAGCGAGCCGAACGAGCAGCGGCTTGAAGTCGCCGGTCAAATGGGCGCTGACGTGAAGGTCAATCCGACGCGGGAAGACTTGCCTCTCAAGGTGAAGGAGGCAACCGACGGCTTAGGCGCTGATGCGGCGGTCGTCACCGTGGGCGTTCCCGGCGTAGCCTGGGAGACGCTTAAGGCGGTTAGACGCATGGGGCGCGTTAACCTCTTCGCAGGCTTTCCCCGCGGCTCGGAGGCGAAGGTCGACCTGAACCTGGTCCATTACGGGATGGTCACCGTCACCGCGAGCCAAAGCACGACGCTGACCCAGTTCCAGCGAGCCCTAACCTTGATGGCTACGGGCAAGATCGACCTCAAACCGCTTATCACGCATAGGTTTCCGCTGACTCAGGGCCCGTTGGCGTTTGAGAAGAAGATCGCTCTAGAAGGCCTCAAGCCTGAAATCCTCCCAGGGCTACGGTAACCCCTGACCCGGAGGCTACAGCCACTTGAGCATCGTTGCGAAACAGCACAGGCTTGGAAGGCTTCTGAACCTGAAGACCGGACGGATCGTCATAGCGGCACTAGACCACGGCCTGCAACACGGCCCCGGACTAGCGGGGATCGACCGGATCAAGCAGACTTTCCTGCGGATAATGGAGGGCAAGCCTGACGCCGTGCTGCTGAACCCGGGCCTTGCCAAGAGCGTCTTCAGAGGCTTCGAAGGCTCCGTAGGCCTCATCGTGAAGCTCACGGCGTTCACGCCATTCCACCCAGACTTCGACGCCACGATCGGCTCTGTGCAAGAGGCCCTCAAGCTGGGCGCAGACGGCGTCTCGGTCGGCTTCATCTTCGGAAGCGGCTACGAGAAGCAGGGCGCTATGCTGAGAAACCTCGGGGCCGTCGCGGAGGAATGTCTCGAATGGGGGTTGCCGTTGTTCGTTCACGCCTATCCTCGGGGCGAGCAGATACCTAAGGAGCAATACTACGCGCTGGAACAGGTCAAGTACGCGGCGAGAGCCGCAGCTGAGGTCGGCGCTGACATCGTAAAGACCTCCTACACGGGGAGCCGTGAGAGCTTCCGTGAGGTCGTGGAGGCCTGCCCCGTGCCCGTCGTGCAGGCCGGTGGCCCCAAGGGAGACAGCGACGAGGATTTTCTCAGAACCGTGGAGGACGCCGTGAAGGCCGGCGCCATAGGCGCGGCTGTCGGCAGGAATGTCTTCATGCACCCAAGGCCTGAAGCCATGCTTCGAGCCGTAAAGGCTATCATCCACGAAGGCCGAGGCCTAGAAGGAGCGCTCCGGGAGCTATCCTAGACTCGGCTATCGTTCTCGTCTCTATCGATTCATGCGAAGTCTTAAAGCTCATGGACACATCGCTTAAGGCATTCACTCAAGGAGCGCGAAGCCCGTTGAGAATAAGCGATGTTAAGGTCCACGTGCTAGCTCCGAAGAAGGTGGCATTCCACGGAAACCAGTACGATATGACCCTGTCCTTGGTAAGGGTCTTCACCGACGAGGGATTGGAAGGCAACTTCATGCTCTACGGTAACGAGGAGGCTCGAAGCATGGCGCGCCCCTTGAAGCAGACGCTTGTGGGCCTCGATCCCTTCGACAAGGAGAAGTTCTTCGGCCAGTATCCGCCGGTTAGGAGAAGAGGCTACTGGCTGGGGAACAACCTCCTCTGCGTCATCGATGTCTGCCTATGGGACATCATTGCGAAAGCCTTGAAGCAACCGATTCACAGGCTTCTAGGCACATGTCGCGATAAGGTCCTTGCCTACGCGAGCACGCAGCACATGCCGCGAGTGGAGGACTACGTCGAGACAGCGCAAGAATGCTACGAGCAAGGCTTCAGGGCGGTCAAGATTCACCCGCCTTCAACGATAGGCAAGGGCGACTGGAGAACCGACATCGAGGTCTGCCGGGCGGTTAAGCAAGCCGTAGGCGAGAAGATGATTCTCCTACATGACCCTGTAGGCGTCTACGACCGTGAACAGGCGATCCGCGTCGGCCGAGCCATCGAGAAGCTGGGCTACTACACGTATGAAGACCCGTTGCCGACGACCGATGTGGAGGGCTACGCTGAGCTGTGCCGCTCTCTGGACATCGAGGTTCTAGGCGGCGAGTTCATGACAAGCCTCTACGGGTACACGGAGTTGATCCGGCGGCATGCCACCGACGCACTGAGATGCGTTATGGAGAACATCGGCGGGATCACGCCCACGATGAAGGTGGCTCACCTAGCTGAAGCCTACGGCATGAAGTGTGAACCTCACAGTTGGGGCCACCAGTTGACCCAGGCAGCGCACTTCCAGTGTATGCTCGCGATGTATAACAACGACTTCTTCGAGCTGCCCGTTCCGCAGGGAGTCTTCGACGTACCCGCAGTCAAGGACATCATCCGTGTCGACAAGGAAGGCTATGTGCACGCCCCCACGAAGCCGGGGCTAGGACTCGAACCTGACCTAGCTGCCCTGGAGAAGACTACTGTGAGGGTCTATCCGGAACCGTGAAGGCCGCCCTGGTCACCACTTGTAGTGCTTCGCCGCTTCCTCGTTCCAAGGCTGGGCTAGGAGCTCCTCCAGCAACGCCTTCACGTCCTCGAACGACTTCGTTCTATGGTCTTCCATGATCGAGAGCAGCAAGGCTTTTCTGTCCCCGTCCACGAAGGCCTCGAGAATCCGTTCCATCCTCATCATCCTCGGCACGATCACGTCCAGCATCAGGCGCTTGGGCAGTGCGCCGACGTGTATGGGCTGGATTCCCCTTGCGCTTACAAGAACGGGGATCTCGACTACCACGTCATCGGGTATTCCGGAGATCGCGCCTCTGTTAGGAACGTTGAGCTGAAGTGTCATCTCTTTGTCGTTCGCGATGGCATCGACAATGGGTATGTGCTGCTCGCCGCTCATAACTGGCGGAAATGCCTCCGTCAGAGAAGCCTTGGGATTGTTGAACAGCTCCTGCATCTTTTTCCATCCTTCTTCCCGGTATCTGAGGTAGGTTGACCAACCGACCTCTGAGTCGAACCCGCCGGTCGGGCCAAACCACTTCTTCTTCGTCTCAAGATCGGTATGATACCACCATGGCGACGCGCTCCTTATGGTATCACCGATAGGGAAGAGACCGTACATCTCGTACATGTCCACGGCAGCGGGCGAGAGCTGCTCGCCTTCCCAAGGGTACCCCTTAAGGTACTTCTCACTTCTCCAATACCTTCCGGCTTTCTTCTTGATCCATTCGTCCAGAAGAGGATAGGCATCTTTGCCTCTGTAAAGGAAGTGGGTCATCCAGATGCAGTGGTTGAAGCCGGCTACTTGGACCCTGACATCACCAGCGGTGAGTCTCAGGGCCTTCACTATGTCCTTATATGGGAAATGTCCGTGGCAGACTCCGGCCACTTTCGTCTTGGTTTCTCTGGTTACTAGATTGGTGCCTTCAAAGACAGGGTTTGCGGTCTCTATCAGCCAGGTATTCGGACAGATATCCTCCATGTCCCTGGCCAGGTCCAAGAAGAACCTGAGCTGATAGTAGGCCCCTATACCGCCGTAGTAGTCGCTGACCCTGTCCCCTATGCCTCCGTAGTAGCCGTAACGCTCTGCAATCCTGCGCTCGGTCTCCATCGGCTCGTACCCGCCAATCTTGACCGAGGAGACTACGAAGTCGGCTCCTTGGAGCGCCTCTTTTCTGCTCGTGGTTATCTTGAACCGCAGATCCGCCTTCGTTTCTCTCTTATACCTTGTAGCAAGGTTATGCACCATGTTTAGGCGTTCTCTGTCTATATCCATAAGCACAATCGTACTACCCCAAAGGTTCCTTGTTACGCAGAGATCGCGTACAAAGCTGCCCGAGAAGACAGCACTGCCAGCACCTATAATCGATATCTGGACCATATTCCCTAGAGTTCTCGATTATTCTTTTAAGTATTTTGGTATGTGGTCCGCGGAAGCTATGTTTGCCGCTGGTAAGACGATACCCTGGCGGATTGGCACCCGCTTTCTTCGACTGCTCCGGAGGTCCCTTCTTGGTCTTTTCACCGCCTGGACGGTCGCCTACGGAAGATGGCTCATGCCACCCACGTGATATGGGACTGCCTCCAAGCAGTCAAACTAGCCGTCCAGCCGTTGTAGGCTCTCCCAAGAGAATCATGTAGCGCGAAAAGATTGTAACCGAGAGCTTAAGAGGAAAGAGACGCCGCATTATTCGCTTGGGGAACCGCAAGCTTGCCCATGAAGTTCACTCTGCGGTATACAGGAATCCGAGTTACTGACCTTGATCGAGCGCTGAGGTTCTACTTGGACGTTCTGGGAATGAGATTGTCGGCGCGGATCAAGGTTCCGGAGACGAAGGGCGAGTTTGCAGTCGTGAGGTCGGAGGGTTCAGACCACTGGCTGGAGATCAACTGGTATGCGGACCAAGAGTATCGATCAGGCGATGAACTCGACCACATAGCTTTCCAAGTCGCGGATCTTGATGAGGCACTCTCGGAGCTGAAGACAAGAGGGATCGAGCCAATATCGTATGTGAGAGACACGGAGCACTCGCGGTGGACATACATATCGGACCCGGATGGGATCTGGATAGAGGTTTACCAAGAGAAGCAGTAGGTTAAGCTGCCTCCCTCGCCGTTCCTCAGGTCTGGTCATGACACGCCTAGACATTGTGTTGAGGCTGCACGAGAGGCCACAAGAGAGATGCGCTGCCCACACTACGCCGTTGCTTGGTCGAGTCACTTCGCGACGGCGGCTTGCATCCGTCGGGCTACACCGAAGAGTTCATACGCTCATACTCGCAGACATCTTCCGCGACCGAGAGAACGTCTGAGATAGGAATCGTTATCGTAGCATCGGCATAGTTACTCGACTCGGTTCCATGCGCAGCAGTGAGCGGTCAAACCTCATCAACCACGACCTCTCCGGGGAACAGCCCTGTCGCGGTCGGTCTGAAAACCGGTAAGGCCTCACACGACCCAGGAGACACCGTTGGAATAGGGATCTTCCTGATCAATAACGGAAATGAGACTCAATCACCGATTCAACAGGCACGGCGTGCGGCGTGAGCATACTCCTCAACCCGAATCCAAACTTCCCGATTACATTTTCACCCAAGATTGAAACTCTAGTACCCACTTATGAGTGGAGTCAGCAGGTATTCGTATCCACAGTAGACTCTAGGACGATCATAGCGAAGGCTGAGCCTGGCACCTGCGCGGTCGACGTGACGATTGGATCAACGCTTGGAACTGCGTGTTCACACACCACCTTTGAGATTAGAGGGGAGACTCTCCGTGAAAAACTCACAATCAACCTGCTGCTCGTAGTAGCACTGGCAATTATCCTGGCGTACAAGCGTCGATCGTCACGTTACCCGGTTGCCGAGGCGCGCCCTGAGAGCGGCGTGCAACCGCCTAACTGCCGACTCAGGCTGTTGGAGGCCCATTGCCTCAGCGAACGCTGAATCCAACGCGAATCTGTAGTCGCTCGTCAACTGTTGCTTCAACGGAGGCAGGGCTCGCATCGTGAGGAGTCGCTCGAACGCAGACAACACCCTGCTCCTAGACGAAGGGCCTAGGTTCCTGGCGTTGATCACAGGAAGTTTCAGGTAGTCGTCCTTCAGGAGCCGGGTCCAAGTTTCCGAGAGCCGTCTGCCGACGAGCAGCAAGAGCGCTAGGAAGAGGCTGCTGTTGAACCATGCGGCCAGAATCCTGCAGTCCTCTCGGTTATCTGATCGTACTATGTAGAAGTTCTTCGAGGCGGTTACCGGTTCTTCGGTGTAGTTGGCAAAGGCTCCTCGATGCTCGAAGCGCGGGTCGACCTTGTCGGGGAGAAAGAGTCTACCGTGCGGCCTCTTCGCCTGCAACTGCCGGTGTACGTGCGCGTACCAGTAGTTCCCGAAGGCTTTGGCGGCGGGCCTGGCTGCGTTCGAGTTTAGCCCCCAATCGATGTACTCGGCCACGTCGTTAGGGAGGTCGTCTAGTTCCACAGGCGGCAGGGCTAGGAAGTAGTGGCACGCGTGAACCCTGATAGTGTCGGTGTAGAGCCCTGGCTTCCGCAGCGTAGCTACAAGGAACTCCTTAGGGATTCTTAACGATCGGTCGCCGTGCAACTCCTTGACGAGGAGAGAATCGTTCTCCTCATCGCCTAGGCTCCAGTGATCGTTGGGAAGCAGGAAGAAGCTAGGCCCATACATCTCCACTCCCCTAATCATGCCTCGGCTGCCGAAGAGGTTGGCCCACGAGTCGACAAGCCTCCCCTTCTCGGCCACCGTCAGCACCTCTGTAACGATCCGGCGTAGACGGGTTTCTCCGAAGAAGACGAGCCAGTTCATATCCCAGATGCCTGGGAGGTCGTACACCTTCACTCTGTTAATGCACGCGACTCCGGAGGCGACTGCAGCGGCTCGCTCTGCGAGCGCAACTCTCGCTGCGAGGCTTGGGTCGAATGAGCTTCCTAGGCTTATGAACGTGGTCTCTGGCGTGCGGTGAGGCTTCACCTTGGTCGCGGCTAGGATGAGCTCTTTGAAGCCGCTTTCCGTCGAGAACGACGCGTCGGGAAGCGACTCTATCAACGCGTGAATCACGTACTCTCCTCTGAGAAGCCTCTTGACAGCCTCGCCGGCGATCGTGTAGAAGGTTGAGGCGGGAAGAACTGAGACGAG
>Ga0315306_10000764_pt1 | contig 15554 bp, 13 predicted proteins | sample TDP1_MG_FD_203803 | JGI IMG/M metagenome (GOLD analysis project Ga0315306, IMG submission 203803) | Freshwater sediment microbial communities from Lake Towuti, South Sulawesi, Indonesia - TDP1 | ecosystem: Environmental > Aquatic > Freshwater > Lake > Sediment | place: Indonesia: South Sulawesi... | reverse complement strand
TCATGCCAACATGGCTTAATAGTTGACGCGCATAAGAAACTCGACGTCGCTTCCAAGTCTAAATCTTCCAAACATTTCCCAGTCTTTTAATTCGCGTTCTATTTCAAGTCCGGCTTCTGAACATATTTTCTTGAACTCATTTTCAGTAAGGAAGAAGGTTATGACTTTCGAATGAATATCAAGCATATTGATCTCGATACCAAGTTTGGCACAAAGGAGTGTAAAGTAGAACATGATCAGAGAAAACAAACGGTTTCTTACCAATAGTTCTCTTATCAAAAGGATGCCACCTGATTTTAAGACACGTTTCATCTCCCCCACAGTACTCTTCACATTATCTGCACATCTCGTCGGGGTACTACCTACCAAATGGTGTAAGAGTTCAATTGATACAATAGCGTTGAAAGACCCACCTTTAAGCGGTAACGTCTTTACATCACCGATGATCGCGTGAGCCTCAGGATGCGATTTCTGAAATATACTAATCATTTCAGGCGTGATATCAACGCCATATATTTCCAATTTCCCTGGAAGATAAGTGAGTCCGGCCCCACACCCAACCTCGAGAAGCCTTCCCTCCAGCCTCTCAGGAAGCGATTTCATCTCTCCTAGAGCATGGGCATATTCTCCCCTTCGAATCCTTTCCCTAAAGTGTTCTATTACAATGTTCTCCATATATTGACAACCGCGCTAGTACAGACCAAATCTACAGATATCTATCAATCAAAGGCTTTCCAGACAACAAGCGATGAGACTTCTACCTATACCTTTTGACCAAACCCGAGATCGTGAACAGGATCAACCCAGTGAAAACAGCGAAGATCCCTATCAATAGCAGAATCGTAGAAATCAGAGCAATTCCCGTAGGCAAGGATTGAACCTCACTATACCTGTTTATAACCCAGATCCAACCGTAAAGCCCGGCGAGAAGCACAATGAGACCCGGCATCCCTAGGAAGGTCATCGGATGCCTCTCGCCGACAAGCGTGACAATCGTACCGAGAACGGAGAGCGCATGATCGACGGGATTATAAGTAGAACCTTTGAGGCCCTTATACTTGCAGCTGACAGGAACCTCAGCCAACATGAAACCCCCAGCCTTCATCAAGATCTCAGAATCAACGCCTATCCCAAACTCAGTAACCTTTAAGCTTTCAAGAGCATCTTTCGAGTAAGCCCTGAAACCGCTCTGCGTATCAGCGATCTTGACATGCCCTGCCGCGACTGTAGCCTTATCAAGAGCTGCCCGACCGATGCGCCTGTACCTAGGCATTTCAGAACCCTTAAGACTTCGAGAACCGATGACTATGTCGGCCTTGCCGCTCAAGATCGGCTCAATAAGCTTAGGGATCTCGTCAGGGTCATGCTGACCGTCAGCATCAATGGTCACAACAACATCGGCTCCAAGCCTCTTCGCAAAGTCGAAGAGAGACCTAACCGCAGCGCCTTTACCCAGATTCCTCTCATGTCTAACAACCTCAGCTCCAAGCCTCTCAGCGATCTCACCAGTCATATCTGAAGAACCGTCATCGCACACCAGAACCTTATCCACATGCCTGCCCGAGCCGATAACAACCCTTGCTATCGTCGCATCCTCATTGAAAGCCGGGATAGCAGCAACTATCAAGCCTCCGACCTCAAAATAGAATTATGGGCTGCATCTTCATAAAAGAAGCTTTCCTCGCTGAAGGTTCAACACCTCCAGTAGGCGTTACCACCTTCGAGCTTCTAGGATTGCAAGTCGACCTAACCACAGGTGAACGAAAACCGCTTGAACTTCTACTTCTTCAAGCAACGGCCTATCATTCATAGACTCACTCTAGATCCCCTGCAGAAACAATGTAATCTCGGAACTTCCAGTCCTTCCTCTCTATGAAACCCATTCCAAGCTTTGAATAGAACTTCTTCAATACCATCTTCTCTATAACCGGTCTTGCACGACCGAAGATCCTCTCAAGACAAGCCATGAACCTATCTGGGCTCCGAGGAATCTCCTCCCTCCTAAGAGCGTAGTACCTCTCCATGTGCGCGTAGATAGCTTCCTTCGCGCGCTCGCTCAACAAGAGAGATAACGTCTCATCCATCGCCTCCAGCAAGATCTTCTCTAACGCCTCCCGTCTGCCATGTTCCAAGTTCGCTAGCCTACCATGCATCGTCAACTCTTGATACCTCTCGTCCTCCCCCTAGCGTCCTCGCGGTTAGGCAAGTAGACAAGCCTATAGCTCTCTCTATCAGCTTCGAGCAGCATAGTGAATCGCGTATCATCACTTATCTCGAAGAGGTCCTTGAGAGGCTTCGGGATGAGGAGGTACAAGCTCTCTCCTATCTTGGTCGGCTTCAACTCCAACGGCAATGCAAACCCAACCAATGTGTAAGAGAACCTAAATCCGAATTAAGCCCATTTTAAGGAATTCTTGAATTGAATTTAACTTTCTAAACAAATGCAGAGGTCGAGATGACACTTTAAGATGGAATCAAGTAGTTGAGGGATCGGAGAGCATAGTTAAACAACGACAGTAGAACAACGAGCACCAACAGGAACTCGAATAAGAGGTGATAAACATCACCCCGATGAACGTAGCCGACATTCAGGCGAAATGATCTAACCATATCAACTATGATTTGAAGCCCGAACACAGCGAAGACTTGGAATGGGATAAGATAAAAGAGCCGAGATTGAAACCAAGAATCCAGAAGGACAGAGCCAGCGGAGATCAAGGCCAGCCATGAGAAAAGAAGCCTACTCGAGCAGCCTCCAACCTTCAAAAGCCTGGACATACCGAGGAATCCTAGGAGGTATATTAGAGGGTTGCCGTAGAAGCCTCCGAAATAATACATAATCGTGAAGACGAGAATATTCCAGACATTCCACAAGAACGATAGGCTCATCGAACCCAAAACCTCAGTGTAGCCCGAGGAAACAGCACCTATAGCCCCCACACTCGAAGGAAGTAGGGGCAGAGCCAAGAAGACGGAGAGAATTGGCGCTATACACAGCGCCATCACTACAGCTGCGAAGACGGATTCTCTCTTCAACTCTAGCCTCCGCACAGCATCAAGCCTCAGCTTAGAGAAAGTCAAAAGCAGATACGCCCCGACGGCAGCCATCACAACCCCCCATGTCCAACCGTGAGTGAACAATAGGAGGAAACCAAAAACGACGGTAAGGACGGTCCAACGGCTTCTAGAGCCAGCCACAGACCCCTTAAAGAAGAATGCGAAGAAGAACATAACCTCAGACATGGCCAACCAGTTCGTGAAGATACCCGCGAACATAGCGACAGTCGTATGAATAGAGAAAACCGAAAGCATCGAGCCGACAGCAGCCAACCGCTCATCGTTCGTGACGACGCGCAGAAAGACGTAGCTGGACAATGACAGAAGAATGGCTGGCAACGCAGGCCCAATCTTGACGATATAGAGTGCGTCAAGTCCGGTCGCCATTTTCAAGCAAAAGAGCATGAGCAAGTAAGGCGCTCTAGCTTCACCGATCAGAATCGCACTTAGACTCGCCCAATCATTCATCTCGAGAAGCTTAGGGTAATAAAAGCGAGCAGTATCAACCCCGAGCAACCGCTCCTCATAGAAGTAAGGATAGTAGACCAGATATGCGCCAAGAAGGAATGAGAAAAAGAGAAGAAGCTTAGGACCAAACCTCAAGAGAAGCCTGAGCCACACAGAGCCGTTAGAAAAAATATCTTTCTCCTCGGCAGATAGCTGCCGATCCGAAAATACAGCAAACCTGAGCCTAGGAGAGAATCTGACGAGCAAGGTCTTCAAGATTGGAATCCAAATCCAAGCGAAGAGCATCATTAGGAGCAGAACAGGAGTACTCCCATAGCCGATATTGAACAACTGCGTCTCTACGGATGGGAGGATCCATCGAGGGTCACCGTCGAAAGGAAAATGAGGATCAAAACTGTTGTAAACCCAAGCCAGAGAAGAACCCAACTCAACTGGCAAAAGAACCAGTAGAAACCCGAGAAGATAGATCAATAGCGCCTTGCTTCTGCCGATCGAAAGAAACGCGTCAGACCGCCAGATAACGACAAACAATGCGGCCAGTCCCGACAAAACCAGCAGCATGACAGGCGCTTCATCGAAGCCGAGGATGTATAGAGCCCCAGCGATCAACAGAGCCAAGTAAGCGGGTCCGAGATATCTATCGGGCTTCAATCTTGAAATATATCTGAGCAACTGTGGGAGAACCATCAAGCAAGCCAAGGAGCCCAGCCACAGAGCAGAATCCTCTGCAGGAGAGAACATCGCGATCTCGATAACATGTCGCTGGTAAGCCAGATAGTAAACAAGCTCTAGAGAGTTCGCAACGATCAAGACACTGAAGAAAGTGAAGAAAGCTCCAACCAGAAGAAAGCATGAAGAAAGAACGCCAGCCACCCCAATCTTCCGCTTCAGAACCAGAATCCCTGCGAAAAAGCTCACAAGAAGCAGCAAGACGAGGTAACGGTAGTCGAGAGTGAACTGGGGCCGCGGCTTGATATTCAACTGAACGAACTCGCTAGTCGAGGCCGCGTATACCTCGTCCCCTTGAAACCTAACCCTAACCTTGATCGAACCCTTAAGCTCAACAGGAACCTTCCAAACATACTTGAAAGTCCCATCCAGACCCGTAAGTGCTGACCCAACCAAGACCCAGATACCATCACCTAAATCATACTCAAAGTAGACCGTCCTATTCGCAACCCCGAAGTTCGCACTGTCTCTCAGCCAGCCCAAGAGCGTAGTAGAACCACCTGAAAGGAATGATCTCGGATTAACGATCAAGGTCAAGTTGGTGAAAGCTGAAGCTGAAAGTAGATTCACAGCAGCCTCCTCAGACTTGAAGATCTTGTAAGAGCCCAGCCCCTCCTCGAAACCCTCAAAGAATAATGGAAGACTATTCTCAACGATCAGCACTGAATCGATGAAACCCTCAAAAACCATGCTCTTAGAGTCGGCTTCCCCAAGTCTAAGGCCCGCCAGATTGAAACCGCCCCCAACAGCCTCAAGACCCGTCGACTCACTCGTCCCAACAGAAGTGCCGTTCACATAGAACGACGCGACAGAGCCACGAAGACGAATACTGTAACTGTACCACCAGCTTGGATGCCAAGCCTCCTCCGCTGTGAAGACAGCCGACGACTCGCCGAAAGGGTAGTAGAACAGAACACTACGGTCACTAGTCAAACGGATCGAGAAGCGAACAGCACCAAACTCATCGATCAGGTCGAAAACGAAGATCACGCCTGCGGGAAAAGTAGAGAAGTGCATCACCTTAACCCAAAGTTCAACAACATAATCGCTACCATTCCTCACAGGGATACTGACATCACGCGTAACATACCCGTAATCGCTCGCTGCCGGAGTCTTGATGTAGAGAGCGCCACCGCTGGGTACCTGAGGAGTCTCCCCAACCGCGTATGCGCTATGCTGACAAGACGCAAACGATACAGAGACGAAGAGAACAAGTAAGATTAGGAGCTTACGGATCGCTCCAGAGGAACACGGCATAGGACCAGCCTTAACCATGACCGATTAATCAGAAGCAGATTCAACTATTAAAAATCTGGTATCAACAAAGCATCGTCAAGAGAAAAGAATTTGGAAAACGGTAACTACGCTCAAATCTTAATAAATCCGCGCCCAACATCATTTGGAAGATTGGAGATCCGCTGTCATGAAGGTAGCAATTCTAGCAGGCGGACCTGGCAGCAGACTATACCCAATTACCTACTATGTGCCGAAATGTATGATACCGATCGCCGGGAAGCCTTTCCTAGACTACATTATCGAGTACTTGAAGAAGCATGGAGTCAAAGACTTTGTTCTTCTTCTCTCAAAGGAGGATTACGAGGTATTCCAGAACCACTATGGGGATGGGGAGAAACTGAATGTAACATTATCCTACTCTGTTGCTCCAAGGATCGGCACCGCAGGAGCACTGTACGCAGCGAGAAAAGAGTTCAATGAAACATTCATAGTCTACTATGGAGATGTCCTCACAGACTTCAACCTGACAGAGATGATAAAATTCCACAGAAGAAAACATGCTTCATGTACAGTTGCGCTGACGAAAAGCGTGCCGATAGATTACGGGGTCGGCAAGATAGACGCAGCGGGACGCTTAGTCTCTTTCCAAGAGAAGCCTGTTCTCGAAGAATATCCTGTAAGCATGGCAGTCTATATCTTCGAACCCGAAATCGTGAAGTACTTTAAGCCGAATCGAGATATAGCCTCAGACGTAATCCCAACGTTGATCGAGAAGAAGCTGCCGATCTATGGGTACGTGACCGACAGGCCCCACTATGACATAGGCTCATTCAAACACCTTGACATGGTGAGAGAGATACTCTCTGAAAAGAAGAATAGAGGATCAAGCAGAGCTAGGATCTCAAGCCGCTGACGATCCTTGCGGCAGCAGAAGAGAATAGGCTGCCTGAAAGAAGAATCGTCATAAGAACGAAACCAGCCACAGCGATCTTCGCAAACGATTGAAACATACCAGTTTCAGCTATCAGGAATCCGACTAGAGTCAAAGCCCACATTATGGCGATAGGAACTAGGAAGACGAGGTTCAAACGCGATGCTCTCCCTCTAGTCGCGACAATGATCAGAAGGAAGAGAATAGGCGCGAGGTAGATCAACCCGAGGATGAGGCTAGCCGCGGTTATCGCCAAGACAGCGTTTAAGATCTGAGCCTCCTTGAAAGCTGAGAAGACCGTGTCGCAGAGACTTGTCGCGAAATCAAATGGGTAGATTAGAAACCTCAAAGATTCGCTGTAGCGCAGACTCTTCTGAACATAGTCGCTGAGGGAGTGGCCCCAGTTTTTGAAGAGAGCCATACTCAGGCTCGTCGCGAAGGATGAAGATGCGCTTGAAGCCTCCTTGTGGTCCAAGTCCCCCGGCCAATAAGCCTTCACGTACACACTTCCAGGCGGGGCTGAATCCCATTCATAAGAGTATTTTCCCTCCGAATCGGTTCGAACCTCCGCAAGTTGACTCCAAGAATCACCGTCGAGGCTGTAGTAAAGCTTCACGATAGTATCCTGATGCTTAGGCTCGATCGAACCAGAGATTACAACGGGTTCCCCTTGAACTCTAGTGTTCTGTTGAATGTTGGAGAAGATCTTGCTCGTAGCTTTCTCATGATTGAAGTTGGCTGTAAGCGTATGAGGTTTATTCACAGTCAGAGGCGAGGCTAAGTTCGACCAGTCTGAGTCATGCCAAGACTCTAGACTGAACGTTAAAGATCCTGCCTCAATCTTCAGTATCCGAACTGCGAAGGAGACGGTAGCTCCAGAATCGAACCATGTGGAGTAGCTGTCTGGGACCGTTATATTGCGCGAAGCTCCATTCACATTCATGTCGATTATTGTGCCGTTAGGTAGGCCAGCAGCGTTAAAGTAGACTTGGTATTGTATCTTGTAGTTTGCCTCAACATGCTTAGGACTATCCATTAGAATCGATAGAGAAGAGTTCGAGGTCTGGAAGTCTCCCGTCCAGCCTGTGAAGACATGTCTAGTACTGTTCCAATGATTAACCTCGGGCTCTATCGAGATAGATGCCGTCGAGCCCGAGTCATACCAGCCTGAGCCGCTAACGTTGCTGAAAGGAGAGTACGCTGTTAAGAGGTATTGCGTTACGAACTTGGCAGTGAGAGTGATGTTTCCACCGACATTTATCTTTCTAGGGTTGGAGGTTGAGCCGTCATTCCACCCGCCGAAAGCTATCCTCACGCCCGGATCAGCGGGGACAGAAGCCTCAAGCTGTAAGGTGTGAATCCCAGAGGAGATTGGAACTTGAAGCCTCCCCCAGCTGTCCGTCCTGAACGGGAAGCCGTTCACGTTCGCTGTAATATTGCTGCGTTGCGTATTCACTGTCAAGCAGTACGTCTTCTTTTGGATAGACCATGAAGCTTCGCAGGTTCTGAAAGGCGTTGCTGAATAGTCGTTCAATCTCAATGTCCATCCGAGCATCACGTGGGAGTAGTCCTGTCTATTCATGTAGAGTATGCTGTAGTAGTATGTCTTCGAGCTGTCGACCATCAAGGTCCAGAGTTCATTCCAGCCAGTTGAAACATTGATCTGATTCAATAGCGGGTAGAGAGTGAACCTGTTTGATCCGTTGAGCATGTAGCCAATACTGGACGTCATGTATAGGCTGGGGCCATATGCGAACAACCTGTTAACCGTCTTTGCTGTAGCGTTGATCGCCAATCTAGGCATTTGAACCGAAGGAACTTGGAAAGTCTGATTTCGAACGTACTCTTTCCCTGCGAAGCTGCCAGCCCACCAGTACGCACCGCTCGCATAATTGAAGACTCTGAGGCCAAAACCAGGTGAGGAGTCTCTCAAATACAGGAACCCTATGAAGAAGTCATCCTCGGTAACATTTGCGAGAAAGATCAGCCAGAGCTTGTATTTACTCCAGTAAACATAGTTCCAAGGAAGGACATCTATCTTCCGACCCGACAGCTTCAAGTAGCCTCCAGCGTTGGAGACATTTACCAAGTCACCAGCACCCGATCTACCTACCGCGCTGAACTCAACCACTGTATTTGGATGTGAGGAAGCGTCAGCCGTGAAGTAGATGGCCTTGGATCGTTGAATATCTTGAGCGGACACAGGTTCAACACATAGAGCTAGCATCAAGAATAGAGCGAAGGCCGCGAACACCATGAATCTTTCCAGTCTCACCGATAGCATCAACAGTCCTTCCGTCTTCTCTAAGGAGCTACCGCTCGCAACCCTAGAACAAAAAGCATTAGAAGCTTAAGATTTGGAAACATGAAACTGCGAGTTTCAAAGAAAACAATCGTTCATAAGGGCACAACGGTGTCTAAGGCAACATCCATCGATGAACACAGCTCAACGACAGCAAGCACGCTGAAATATGGCTTGAGGTTTATATAGCCAACGTCGAAGCGCAACACCGGCCTCGATCGTTCCAAAATTCATTTAAGGTTCCCAAAGCAACTAATGTTCGAAAACGAGGGGCAGGTTTGAAGACTCAAATAGCGCTCATACTTGCGCTGACGATAGCGTTTGCGAACCTGAACGCGGCTTACGCAGTTCAGTCCAAGATTATCATTCAACCTTCAACAGCGGATACTTACGCGAACAGCTTCGACGTGATAATTCACAGAGCTCCAGGTCACGGAGAAGATTCGAGCATGTTCGTTGGAAACTGCTACTTCGCGCACGAAGATCTGTATGGGTCAGCACGTTCATACATCAGATTCAATTTCACAGAGATACCGAGCAAGTTCGAGATCGTAGAAGCTCTCCTCAAGCTCTATATGTATGGTGCTCCAGCCTCACCTCAAATCTACGAAGCCTACAGGATAACCTCAGACTGGTCTGAACACTGGCTCAATTGGACCGTTCAACCAACATACGCACCGTACCCTACGAATTACACAACGATAAACCCAACGCCGAGCACCGGCTGGATTTCATGGGACATTACAGAAGACGTCAAAGCATGGCATTCAGGTAGCTCGCCGAACTATGGAACTATGTTGAAGATAAAGTTTGAGAGAAACGCTTCAGATGAAGTGGCAGCCTTCTATCCTAGAGAGATCCACTACGCAAATTTTAGGCCTAAACTAGAGTTAACCCTCGAAGGCGAGGCTCCGATACCTGAACTCCAAGCCTTAATGGTTCCAGCGATAATGGCTATAGCATTAATTCTAACCGTGTTCTCAATGAGAAGAAAGCAACAGAATCTAACTACGCTTCCTTCTTCTCAAAACCGCTAGCGATATCCACAAAGCGAAGGCTGAGATCACTGGCGCGGCGTAGAGAGAGAACTCTGGGATAGGCTCATTACTCTGATCAAGATAGAAATCGTATTCCGTAGTGGAACCATTCGTCACCGGCAGAAATGTTGAACTACTATTGTACCCTACAAGGGAAGCGGTTAACGTATACTCTCCCACAGGCACATACATCATGTAGTATCCATCATCCCGAGTCGAGGTGGATCGCACATAAGTTCCATTGGTCACTGTCACATTCGCCCATGCCAAAGCCTTGAGATCCCCCATATAATTCCGACCGTAAACATGGCCGTGAACCATGCCTCCCCCAACAGCTCCTCTCGATTCCGAAACGTGACTTAGCGCAACGACAGCACTCAAACTAGCTAAGAGCAAACACACTAGGAGATACGCTCGATGCTTCAAATCCAGTTCACGCCCTTGGCTTCTAACAGGCATCGAAACAATAAAACCTTTCGAAACACATGAGGATATAAAATCTCGAAGAACTCTTTTTCGCTTTTAACAAGTTGCTTTCAATCAGCCGCTGTTAACCTACAGAAAATCTCTTAGACGACCGTCGTATCGATAGGAAATGCTTAAAAGCGGACAAGCTCTTGACGACCGCTGCTCCTAAGAGTAGGCTTGAGAGAGAGATCGTCGTTAGGACAAGAACCGAGGTTGCTAACATCATTGCCGAAGCCGACTTGGAGAATTCAGCAACAATTATGATCAAGATGCTCACTAGGAAGAGGAAGGTCAAGCTCAAGATCGGCTTTCGGCGTGGCAGCATCCTTCTCCTATTCATCACGATGAGAAGTATCAAGAACATTGGGAAGACGTAGACAGCGCCGATCAGTGCAGACGCGACCAAGCCGGCGACAAAAGCTCCAAGCTCGCCGCTGAAAGCGAAAGATCTTGAGGCTAGTTCTGCCAAACTCAGAATCTTGATTAGCGGATATAGTAGAACCTTGAGCAGAGATCTTGCTGCCGCGCTTCTCGAGATGTATTCAGCAATATTGGGGCTAAAGGAGTAATAGAAGCTGTCGAAGACCGCCATGAATTGGCTTCCAGCGAAGGTCGGCAATATTCTTGCATCCCTGAAACTCCTCAGTGACTGAACCTCAGGTGAGAGCTCGGAACCGTACGTTGCGGTAGCTATCAAACAGCCCCAGCTCTTGAGATAGATCGCTGTCAATGCGTCGCCGCTCTTCGCAACCATAGGCGATTCAACCCTTGAGCCGCTGGAATTCTGCCAATGGTCGAAATCGTACTTGCTCCACTTCACAGTAATATTGATAGGTGCAACAGCGAAAAAGACGGATGACCCAGAATCAAACCAGTTCGAGTAGCTGTAAGGCGTAGTTCCGTTATAGTAGACATTATTCACAATAATCGATATCGAGATATTTTCAGGCAGACCTCCAGCTGTGAAGGAAAGCTGATACTCAGTCTTCCAATCTGCGAAAAGCTTCTTCGGCGAATTCATCGAGATCGAGCCGCTCGATTCGTTCCCAGCGTAGTTCCCACTCCACCCTAAGAAGATCCTTCTCGTCCTATTCCCATGCTCAACTGGAGAAACTACTGAGAAGTCTGCTTTTGAACCTGAATCATACCAGCCTTCTCCTTGAGGCTCCCCGAAACTCGAAGCGACGGACAGATAATACTGCAAAGTCCAGGTCGCGTTGAGCGAGTAGGGAGAATCCATACTGAACGTTAAGCTCAGAAGGCTTGAATTGAAATCACCTGACCAAGACTTAAAGACCATTCTACTCTGATTCTCGACGACCTCACAAGGTGAGGCAGCTGTAGCATTCGCGATAGCTCCTCGATCATACCATCCCTCCCCTGAGATGACGCCGCCGTTGCCGCTGATCGTCAAGTAGAATTGAATCTTATACTCGACCGAGAGGCTTGTGTTGCCGGAAATATTGAGGCTCCGAGGGTTGGACAAGTCTCCATCACCCCAACGATCGAAGAGCCCTCGAGACCCTCCTGAGATCTGAATAGGAGACTGAGCTCCAACATTATGCACGCCTGGAAGAACAGAAACGGTGACAACTCCGCTCGAATCGGTTTCAATTGAGCTACCATCTATGGAGATCGAAACGTTGTTGAATCGAGTCTCAACCCTTAATGTATAGCCCACTACGAAAGATATCGCCCGCACATTATTGGTCTCCATGTATTCAGAAATTCCCTCGGTTGCGTCCGCAATTGCGGTGAAAGTATGACTTCCTCCAGTAGCCGTCCACACTATGGTTAATGTTGTAGATCTATCAGCGTCAAGTGAAATCTTGCGTGAAGTAAGCAACTGACCATCAAGCGTCGCGTTAACATAAAAGTTCGCCGCAGTCTGAGCTCCAATATTCTTCACCGTAAATGTGAAAGTGATGTTGTCTCCGGGATGCGGGTCCTGAGGATTCAAACTCAAGTCTGTAATAGCTAGATCGGGCATAGGACCACGTCGATCCACGAAGATGAGATATGATGAACCGTCGGAGGAGAGAATTGAGATTCTCACATTATTCGCGTAGTCAGTGAAGGTTTGACCGACTAGGAAAGCTGCATCATTAAGCGTTGATGTCGATGGGTTCGCGTCTTTCAATTTGACTATGCCATGACCTGAACTCAGCATCTCGTCAACATAGCTCACTAAGACGCCGCTACTCGGCAAGTATTGGTCGAAACCGATCTGCTTTCTAACTTCGATCAAGTAGTAGGTGGTTGAAGTGACAGGTAGCTTGACAGCGTGCAGAACTGCTCTGGGGTCCTCAAGAGGATTGAACGTCACGTTAACATATGTGTTTTTCGCGACTGATTGAACTCGATCTGTCCATCCTAGTTTTGTCTTCCCCCAAGCCATGAAATGAGCTGGACTCGATCCTGGCGGGATGCCGTTTGAGGTCCCTAAAGCCATCAGGTCCCAGCGGCCTACATACTCGGCATTAAGGTCGTTCTCATTATAGAGGTCAGGCATCCCTAAGCCGTGCGCGAACTCATGCGCGTAGACGCCAGTAGGATCGAAGCCTGAGATTTCAGATTCCGGAACGACCGAGATATCGTCAATCCCTACGCCATCAGCATAGATCGGGGGGCTTGTATAGTAGTGGGATGACCAAATGTCGGTTGAGACGTGGCTAGTCTCTTGACCGTACCCAGCGTGAACTATGATCACATGCTTGTAAAGCTTGAAATTCAGCATCGGATCCGCTATTCTTATTGAGTCTCGGATAAATTGTTCTCCTCTTACATCGATACTGTCTCCCGAATCCGCTCCGTAGTATGCTAGATTGTTGGAAAGCCTAAGCCAATCTGCGCTGTTGCCGGTAATCCAAGTGATATTGTATGATGACTCGACGAAGTAGCTGTTCACCCTCGAGAAGAATAGATTCGAAATATCGCTCTTACTCTTCGTATGATTCAGATCCGTGAACTCGACCAATATCAAGACTGCGGATTCAGCTCCGGAGACCCTTTCCACATCAGGTCCTCTGTCAACGCCACTCGCATAATTAACTGTTCGTGAGTAGGATGGGTTGTTCAAGTCGAGTGGAGGAACGAATTCGCGTCGGTGGCTCTCCGCATATGGCGCATGCGCACCGAAAGATCCGGTATACGAAATTGACGCAAACGATACTATCAAGACGCAAATCAATGGTTTGAAAGCGAAAGTACCGTGACTCCTCATCTTCAACTACTCTTGCGCGCCATGCAGCTCCGAGATGACTGCATGCTAGCGCTTCTTAGTGATATAATTCTTGAGGCATGGAGAAGTGTAAAAGACCCTGTAGAAACGTTCGGTTTTACACATAACTTTCACAAAGAAGACCAAGGGCTCCCGCCTACGTGGCTCGACAACTATTAACGAAAGTTCATTGAGTTGAACACTGAGGGTATATATGTTGCCATCCCTTACGAAATATGTAACTTAGCGGCATGGAGACATAAAGATGATTCAGAAAACTCGCAAGGACGTAGTCTGGTGGTTAAGCTCTGCGAAAGATGACTATAAATCCGCTATGAAGCTATACGAAGTTGGAATGCACGCCAATGCTTTGAATCTACTTCATACCTCGATTGAGAAAGCTTTGAAAGCAGCTATACTTTGGAGTGGAAGAAGATATCCTAGAGGAGCTGAAGGACACAAACTTAATCTGCTTTATGGAATGGTGAAGCCAAGACTGCGTCTCCCGAAGAGGCTTGAGGAAGCGATCTTCGATTTGACGCCTCTTTACCTCCCTACAAAATATCCTGACGCGGCTTTCGGAATTCCTTCCAAAGTCTACGGGAGAGAATACTCTTCGAAATACGTGGGGAAGGTGGGTGAGATAATCAAATGGGTAGACAGAAAGACATCAAGAGGATAGTCAAAGACTATCTGACGATCGTATCGAAGAGGATTAGAGTCGACAAAGCCATCTTGTTCGGGTCATGGGCTCGAGGAGATAATCTTCAAGACAGTGATATTGACTTGATCGTTATCTCACCTGACTTCGAACGTATGAGCCTTGAGGAGAGACTGACCCTTCTGGAGAGGTTCTGGAACTTCGAAAAGTACGGCCACTCGATCGAGGCCTTCGGCTACACAGCGGACGAATTCAGGAAGCTCAGAAGATATAGTTTAACGATTAAGGATGCTTTGCATGAAGGAATAGTCATTCACCCGACATATGAGTAACAATCCAATTCCTCAAGGGAACTTTCGTATTTTCATGATAGACTTAATCTCATTTCAAATCTTGACGGGAAATCCTAGTGGAATGCCTCGACTACCAACCGATCTTCTCTCTGATTCTGAAGGGCTTGAAGAAATATGCCCTGACGCCTAGCGTCTGGAAGCTAATTTTAATTCCTGGAAGCTTCTTCTCGAGCTAATTCCACATTCCAGTGAATCGCGGACAAGGATTTGATTTTTGTAGGGTTCTACCCTTAAATAGGATTCGTGAGATTGTATCGGATACTGGTGGGATACGAGTGGCCGGAACCGGTGGCAAGATACAGCGGAGAATCACACGAGCAGACGCATTGATCTTCGTATCTCTCCTACCATTACTAGGCGTTCTGGTTTATGATTCTGAGTCCTTCATCCTAGGATGGAATGAAGGGCGAAGCGGACTCCTCTTCGGAGCATTCTTCCTACTGATGGAATGGCAAGAAGCGAGAAACCTGCTCACATTCAAATCTACAAGGAAGCGGGAGATCGCCTTTGCCCTTTGTGTGGCGCTTCTCTCGATATTCTTTATCGCTGTTTATGCCTTCGATCTACACGCCGTCGTGGCTGAAGCCGGCAAAACGCTGAATGTGCAGAACGACACCTTCCTCAAGAACTGGGTCTGGTTGTGGGAGTACATAGTTCTAGCAGTCTACATACTGGGCGTCGTGACATCCATGTTCAACGTGAGAAGCATCTCGAAATTCTCCGTACCTTTCGTCTACCTCCTGGGAATGGCGTCGATATTGCTGCTAGACGGAGTCTACCCGTATGAGTCGCTCGGCTTCCTGCAAGGAATAGTCCCGATGATAACGGAGATAGTGCTAGGCCTGCTATGGCTCTCAGGCGTTTACATAATGCGTTCGCCGGAATTGAACGCGCCGAGACCATCAGTACAAGTAGTCGACAATATGTTGGCGATAAGAGGAACAACTGGCTACATGAATCTCTTGATGTACTGGCCGTGCGTAGGAGTCCTGAGCATGCTCATCTACTCACTTATAATAATAATTCTGATGGTGAAGCTGGAGGCTCCACTGAAGAGGAAGATCATGTACGCGGCAGCGGGAGCGGTGGGAA
>Ga0315306_10000762_pt1 | contig 15570 bp, 8 predicted proteins | sample TDP1_MG_FD_203803 | JGI IMG/M metagenome (GOLD analysis project Ga0315306, IMG submission 203803) | Freshwater sediment microbial communities from Lake Towuti, South Sulawesi, Indonesia - TDP1 | ecosystem: Environmental > Aquatic > Freshwater > Lake > Sediment | place: Indonesia: South Sulawesi... | reverse complement strand
CGCGAGGCCGCCCGACGCACCATTCGCATGCGCCACTTCGACGTGCAGTTGATGGGCGGGATTGTGCTCCACCAGGGCAAGATTGCGGAGATGAAGACCGGTGAAGGCAAAACCTTGGTTGCCACCCTGCCCGCTTACTTGAACGCGCTGCTAGGCAAGGGCGTGCACATCGTTACCGTCAACGACTACCTGGCCAAGCGCGACACGGAATGGATGGGGCCAGTCTACAAGTTCCTGGGGCTCTCGGTGGGCGTGATCGTGCACGAGAAGACAGACGACGAGCGCAGAGAAGCCTATCGCGCAGACATCACCTACGGCACCAACAACGAGTTCGGCTTCGACTACCTGCGCGACAACATGAAGTTCGACCTAGCCGATTGCGTGCAGCGCGGCCACTACTACGCCATCGTGGACGAGGTGGACTCCATCTTGATTGATGAAGCACGCACGCCGCTGATCATCTCCGGCCCATCGGAAGAGTCCACAGACAAGTACTATCGCATCGACCGCATCATCCCGCGCCTGCGCGTAGAGACCGAATACACCGTGGATGAGAAGCATCGCGTAGTAGCGCTGACCGAAGCAGGTGTAGCGCACGTGGAGAAACTGCTGGGGATCGAAAACCTCTACGACCCCATCCAAATGGAGACCTTGCACCATGTCATCCAGGCACTGAAGGCGCACGCGCTGTTCAAGCGCGATGTGGACTACATGGTCAAGGACAGTCAGGTATTGATTGTGGACGAGTTTACTGGGCGGCTGATGCCCGGGCGACGCTGGTCGGACGGCTTGCACCAGGCCATTGAGGCCAAGGAAGGAGTAAGGATCGAGCGCGAAAACCAAACCTTGGCCACCATCACCTTCCAGAACTACTTCCGCATGTACGAGAAGCTAGCGGGAATGACGGGGACGGCAGAGACCGAAGCAGCAGAATTTATGAAGATTTACAACCTGGACGTGGTCGTGATCCCTACCAACGTACCACTGATCCGCTACGAGTACTCAGACATCGTTTACCGCACCGAACGCGAGAAGTTCAACGCCGTTGTAGAGGAGATCAAAGAGTTGCACAACAAGGGCCAACCGGTACTGGTGGGCACGATCTCGATTGAGAAGTCGGAAAAGCTAAGCGAGATGCTGAAACGCGCCGGCATTCCCCACCAGGTGCTGAACGCCAAACACCACGAGAAAGAAGCCTATATCGTGGCCCAAGCCGGCCGGAAAGTTACAGTGACCATCTCGACCAACATGGCCGGACGGGGCACTGACATCCTGCTCGGCGGTAATCCAGAATTTATGACTAAGGAGTACCTCCGCAAGCAAGGGCGTGATGGCAACGTGCCCAAGGAGGAATGGGAAGCTGCTTTCCAAAAATTCAAAGCACAGACTGACCGGGAACACGACGAAGTTGTGCGAGTAAACGGGTTGCACATCTTGGGCACGGAGCGGCACGAGGCGCGGCGGATTGATAACCAGTTGCGTGGGCGCGCCGGGCGTCAGGGCGATCCCGGCAGCTCGCGCTTCTACCTCTCACTGGAAGACGACCTGATGCGTATTTTTGGTGGCGAGCGCGTAAAGAATTTGATGCTGCGGCTAGGGATGGCAGAGGGCGTGCCGATTGAGTCGCGCCTGATCACTAAGCGCATCGAGGCGGCGCAGAAAGCCGTGGAAGCGCAGAACTTCGAAGCCCGCAAGCACCTGCTCGAGTACGACGATGTAATGAACAAGCAACGTGAAGCCATCTACGGGATACGCCGGCAGATTCTAGAAGGCACCGATCTGAAAGATGAACTACTGGCTATCGCCGATGACATTGCCGGGGAAATTTTGGACACCCACTGCCCGAAAACTACCCACCCGGAGCAGTGGAACCTGGACGGCCTGCGGCGCGAGCTGTGGACACAGTTCGGGCTTGACCTACGCAGTGAAGGTATCGATCCAAACAAACTGAACCGGGACGAACTAGAAGAGAAGATTCTAGCAGCACTCCACCGCCGCTATGAAGAGAAGGAGCAGCAACTGAGCGCGGAGCAGATGCGGCGACTGGAGCGGGTTATCCGCTTGCAGATCGTGGACACACAGTGGAAAGACCACCTGCTGACCATGGACCACCTGAAAGAAGGCATCGGGCTGCGTGGCTATGCGCAGAAAGACCCGCTAGTAGAGTACAAGCGCGAGTCTTTCGCGCTGTTCCAAGAGATGCTCGACCGCGTGGACACGGAGACCATGCGCTACCTCTTCCTGATGCGCCCGGTACAGGAAGAAGTAAGCGAAGAAGAGCGCGAATTTCAGCGCCGACGCCGACGCCAACAGGCGGAGTTGCAGTTTGTCGGCGCGGGGAACGCCGCCCCAGCACGACCGCAGCCAGTGGTGCGTCCGGGAAGGAAAATTGGCCGCAATGAGCCCTGTCCTTGTGGCTCCGGCAAGAAATATAAGAAGTGCCACGGAGCAGCAGCGTAGCAATTGACGCTAAGTGGACTTCAAATTTCGACCTAGAAACGGCACTGTCGCAAACAGATGGCTCTCGCCTGTAGGTAGAAAGGCTGACTGCCTCCCGGCTATGCTGCCGAGAGCAATTTGCTCTCTCTCGTGGTTGTGCGATAGAATAATTTTTTGTTTGCGCCCTGCCGCGCACCTGACAACATCTGCTCCACCGAAACACGACAAGGAGTAAGCCAGCTAACATGCACCGGAAACATCTCCTCGCCGCCGCTTGTGTCCTGCTGACTCCCACTACTCTGTGGGCCACCGAAGCCGGCATCACCCTGCCCCGGCTGGGCCGTACGGAGTGGTTGCTGCTCTGGGGGGTACTAGCTGCGGCGCTGGTGGGTTTGAGCTACGGCCTCGGTTTGGTGCGCAAGGTTATCCGGCAGCCAGCGGGCAGCGTGCGTATGCGCGAAATTGCCGCCGCTATCGAAGAAGGCGCCATGGCCTACCTAGGCCGGCAGTTCCGCACCATGATCCTGTTCGTGGTGGGTATCACCATCGTGCTCTATCTCATCTACCGTACCGTCCCGGAATACACTGTTACCCCAGAAACGGCCAAACTCCCGCTGCCCGTCGGCATCGCCCTGGCATTTTTTATGGGCGTGCTCGCTTCCTACGGCGCAGGCTACGTGGGAATGTGGCTGGCCATCAAGAGCAACGTGCGCACGGCAAATCGTGCCCTGACCAGCTTCAAGGAGGCGCTAGAGCTAGCTTTCCGCGCGGGCGCAGTTTCCGGGATGTTTACTGTCGGCTTCGGGCTGCTCGGAGCCACCATCATCTTCCTGCTCTTTGCCGAACACGCCATGAAGGTGCTGATTGGCTTTGGCTTCGGCGGCTGTCTGGCAGCGTTGTTCATGCGGGTTGGCGGCGGCATCTACACCAAAGCCGCCGATGTCGGCGCCGACTTGATTGGCAAGGTAGAAAAAGGCATCCCGGAAGACGACCCGCGCAATGCCGCCGTGGTGGCCGATAACGTGGGCGACAACGTCGGCGACTGCGCCGGTATGGCTGCTGATGTCTTCGAAAGCTATGAAGTTACTCTGGTCGCCGCTATCATCCTCGGCGCCGCTACCCTACTCGACGCGGGCTTCCTCGACTACTACGGCCCGCAAGCCAGTGCTTTCGCCTTGAAGCTCATCCTCTTCTGCTTGCTGGTGCGCGCCCTAGGCGTCTTCACCTCCATTCTCGGAATCATCAGTGTGCGTGTACGCGGCGAACTCATGGGCGACCCTATGCGACCCATCAGCATCGGCTACTGGGTCGCAGCACTGGCCTCCATTGCCGGCTTCTTCCTCATCAATCGCTTCTATCTCATCGACCCGGTCAAGGGCACACCCGACTATCGCTTCGCTTGGGCCTGCACCACGGGAATCGGGCTGGCACTAGTCACGCTCTGGCTCACCAATCGCTTCACTCACCCCGATAAGCCCTCGGCTACCGAAACCGCCTACGCCACCAAGACCGGCCCTGCCACCATGCTGCTAACGGGTATGGGCACCGGAATGGAGAGCACGGTCTGGGCGATTGTAGCCATCGGCCTCACCATCGTTGGTTCCGGCGTGATCTTCGGAGGCAACGTTGCTCTAGCCGCCTACGGCATCGCCTTGGCCGGCCTCGGACTCCTCACCACCACGGGCTTCATCCTCGCGATGGACACCTACGGGCCCATCACCGACAACGCCCAAGGTATCTTCGAGATGGCACGCGTGGAAGCACCGCCAACGGTGGGCCGCACCCTGCGCTGGCTCGACGCTATCGGCAATACCACCAAAGCCCTGACCAAAGGCTTAGCCATCGCCACCGCCGTTATCGCCGCCATCTCACTCTTCAAGTCGTTCATTGATGAAGCCCGGCTGTTTCACCTCGGCATTCAAGTGAACATGCCGGATGTGTTCGTGGGCCTGCTACTCGGCGGCGCGGTACCCTTTCTATTCAGCTCCTTCGCGCTGAAAGCGGTCGGTCGCGCCGCCTACCAAGTAGTGGAAGAAGTTCGGCGGCAGTTCCGGGAAAAGCCGGGAATTATGGAGTGGAAGGAGAAGCCCGACTACGGCCGCTGCGTGGCCATCGTCACCACCACCGCCCAGAAAGAGCTGCTCGGACCCGGTATCCTGGGCATTTTTGCTCCTATCCTGGTGGCCTTTTGGCTCGGGCCAGGAGCACTGGGTGGCTATCTCGCTGGGGCGATTTTGACCGGACAATTGCTAGCCGTCTTTATGGCCAATACCGGGGCCACCTGGGACAACGCCAAGAAAAAAATCGAAGATGGGCTGATGGGGGGCAAGGGCACGGAGGCGCACAAGGCGGCGGTGGTCGGCGACACCGTGGGCGACCCTTTCAAAGACACCGCCGGCCCGGCGCTCAACCCGCTGATCAAAGTAATGAACCTAGTCAGCATTCTGGTGGCACCGTTCGCCGTAGCGGCACGCGGCTACCCGTGGAGCATCCGTGGTGGGGTCATTGCTATCTGCGTGGGGCTACTGCTGCTGGCCGTCTGGTTCAGCAAAAGAGGCGGCATACGCGCAGAGCACCTGCGGGCGGAAGCAGCCCACGCAAGCCGCAATCCTGAACCAAAAGAGTAACAAACAGCCAAGTATAGGCTAAGGGTAGCGCAGGCGTTTGCCGACACGCTCGGCGTATTTTTCAATTTCACGCACTAGTGTTTGCAGTTTGGAAAACTGATGCGCGTCTCTGTTAGCCGCTTCAAAGTATTCCCGCAGATTTTTCGCCTGCGTGCGAATACTTTCCGCACGCTCGACGATTCCGAGTGCCAGAATGAAGGGGTCAGTTTTGTCAAACTCTTCCCGCAGCGTCTCGGCACTCACTTGCAATTGGGCAATCTCTGCCCGCTGCTCAGGCGTCAGCAGCTCGCTTTTGTGCTTGCGCGCGCGTTCCTGGAGTTCATCGCTGAGCTTCGCTAGCTGGCGGATGTCACGCTGGATACGCCGATGGTTCCAGCGCAACAATTCCCGCTGCTGCTTCCCCGTCAAGATCGGAGCGACATCTGGTGGCTCTTGGGGAGGCGCCTGAGCCAGCAGCGCAAGCGAGCAGACAAGAGACACACCGACTGCCAGCGCTAAACCGGGTTTAGCTAGCCACGGCATTCTTAGTCCCTCTACCATCCTATGCACGCTAGAAAAATTTACCAAGCAGAAATTCTTTGCCACAGCCGCCGAGTAGCGTCCTAATTTTGTTCATCCCAGCGCCTGCCTGCGGCAGGCAGGGCGAAGCCTTGATGCTCTAGCTAGACACGCAGCATACCAACCTTCCCGCCAACTAGGACACTACCAGCCGCGGTAAATGTTTGACGCTATACCCCACCCGTGTTAGCATAACCTGGCTGAGAAACGCAGAGCGCGTGTGGCGGCGCCTCCTAGCTTGCTTTCAGCACCAAAGATGACCGCAGGAGCACGCATCCTCGCTTTCGTGATGGCCGGAGGACGCGGCGAGCGACTGTATCCGCTCACCCGCGACCGCACCAAGCCGGCGGTGCCCTTTGGTGGCCGCTACCGCATCATTGACTTCGTCCTCAGCAATCTAGTCAACTCCGGCATCCATGCCATCTACGTCCTGACGCAGTACAAGGCTCAGTCCATCTTAGAACATATTCACCGCGGCTGGGTGTATCGCGTAGCCGGGCGTGATGCGTTCATCCGCGCTGTGCCAGCACAGATGCAGTTAGGCCCGGGCTGGTATCGCGGTACCGCTGATGCTGTCTTCCAGAATATGAGCCTGCTGGAGGAATTTGCCCCGGACATCGTCGTGGTCTTTGGCGCCGATCACATCTACAAGATGAACATTCGGCAGATGGTGGACTTCCACCTTGAAGCCGGGGCCAAGGCTACGCTGGCCTGCTTGCCCGTGCCCCGGCAGCAGGCGCATGAGTACGGCGTCGTGGACGCAGATGAGCGCGGGAAAGTGAAAGAGTTCCTAGAAAAGCCCGCTGAGCCCCCAGCTATGCTCGGTCAGCCTGAGATGTCGCTGGGGTCGATGGGTAACTACGTCTTTGAGCCGCGCACCCTGATGGAGATCCTGTGGGAGGACGCCGAACAGCCAGACTCCGCACATGACTTTGGCAAGTCCATCATGCCCATACTAGCCCGCGCTGGCCTGCTCTATGCCTACGACTTCACCCAGAACCGTATCCCCGGTAGTCTGGTGCCGGAAGAAATCGGCTACTGGCGCGATCTGGGCACCGTCGAGGCCTACTACGAGGCCAACCTTGACCTGAAGAACGTGCAGCCACAATTGAACCTCTACAACTGGAAGTGGCCCATCATGACCGCCAGCTTCAACGACCCGCCAGCAAAGTTCGTCTTCGACGAAGAAGGCCGCCGCGGCTTCTCCTTACAGTCAATCGTTTCCCCTGGCTGCATTCTCGCCGGCGGATTCGTAAAGGACTCAGTGCTCAGCCGGAATGTTGTTCTTGACGCCGGCAGCGAGGTGCGGGATTCCATCCTGATGGACAATGTCTATGTTGGCCCTCACGCCCGTATCTACCGCACTATCATTGACAAGAACGTTAGCGTCCCCGAAGGCGATACCATCGGCTATGACTTGGGCCACGACCGCGAACGCTTCCACGTCTCCGAAACCGGCATCGTTGTGGTCCCCAAAGCCTCGGACACACCCGAAACCCGCGAACGCGAACTCTGAGACTCCACACCACCGCGCTTTGACTTTGTCCCTCCTCCACTGCTTCTTACCCGAGCCTAGCAGAAAGGAGAAATTTGAATTCACTGAAATTCCGGCAGCGGAGGTCTTATGGCATCTTCAAGCTTGGCGAAGACTTCTGCTCTTAGTGACTTCTCTTTTTCAGAAGCAGTTTCGCCCTCACGAAAGGAAGTGGATCTGGGCGGCGCGATGCGTACGGTATAGTGGTCCCAAGTGGTCTTTTTTCTATCTTCGTTTTGCAGCCTAAGTCTCAAGGCGATAGCCGTGGTTCGCACCAACACCGGGCGCACTACTATCTTTCCTGCTTCCACCACGGACTCCTGCAAGCGAAAGCCATGCCCTCTTTCTTCGCGATAGTCGATCGTCAATCTCGCCCAACAATCCTGCCTCAGTGATGGCTCAGCAGCGACCACGAATTCGAATTCATCCAGAATTGATTTGCGCGACAAGATCTCGACCAGCTCCTTAGTTACCCACTCCCTTCGTGCTTGCTTGTCTTCCATCCACAACTCAATACTGCCGAAGGAGATACAAACTAGCCGTTTCTCTTTTTCCCCGGGAAAGAACCGAGGATATTGGTAGACGAGAAATTCAGCCTGGTCAAAAGGAGAAAGTTTTTTGAAGCGTGAGGATTCAGCTTCGACCTTGACCAGCTCCACTTCCCCGACGTAGTTTGCTTGGGCATCGTAGGCCTTCAGCCGATCCCCTACTTTCAGCCCTAGGTTCGCTCCGAAGTCAAGTACGTTAACGAAAGGAAAATCGAATTTCACACGCTTGAATTGGTCGCTAGACAGTAACGAGATTTTCTTTAGCCCTACCTGCGCACCCTCGTGCCCGGGGTCAAGCTCCAGCACTGCCCGGAACTCTGCTCCGGCCTCGTCCAACATGCCCTTCTCCACATAAACACTGCCCAGACCATAGTGCGCACCCTTCGATTTCGGGTTGATTTGAATCGCTTGTTGGTATTCTGCAATAGCCCCATCGTACAACTTCTGCTCAAGCAGCCGGTCTCCCTTGCGAACTCGCGCGGCGTGTTCGGAGTTCTGACATGACGCCAGAACAAAGAGAAAAAGCAAACAGATAACCGACACTCTCATTCCTGCCCACATACAATCCCCCCTTGATGTGCTTCATTGAAGCTACATCGATGAATTGTTCATATGCGCGGCAAAAGCCAGCCATTACCCACATTCCCCGGTCTGTTCGGCCCTGCGAGCAATTGATGCAAAATCCGCGCCTGGAAAAGGAGAAACAACCCCACCTCCTCAACCTTCCGCGTGAATCTCTCGGGGAAATTTTACGTGAACTCTAGCAATGATAAATCGGCTGGGTCAAGAGGAGAGCCAGATGCGCCCAGATGATAACTGTTATCTCCACCATCGCCGCCTAGCTTCCTACAGAACCCCGGCACCGCTGCTGACGTGCGGAAGGCATCGCTGCTCCTGTGGTCAGAGCATGCTTACCTCGGCTATCCTGACCTTGATTATCATTCCCCTCATCTATCCACTATGGTGCGGTTGACAGAGGTGGTGCCCACAAAGCTACTCACATGAGCCGCAGCTTACGGGCCAGTCGCACCTAGACAACTTTGGCGAGTGAGCGAAAGTAGCTACTGCCTGAACCCAGCTCACCTGCCTCTGGCTGGAGGCAAGCATAACGGAAATAAATCCCTCCAGCCCGTGTGCATGTGAGAAGTGATTTACACCTTGTGGTGTTATCTGATGCGCTGGTCTAAGCCTAATACGCAGGTGTGAGGGAATGAAATTGTCACCTCTTATTTCCGATGCTACAATCGCTGCCCGTGAAGCTTCACGAACTTCCTACTCCGGCGGCGCTGATTGACCTCGACATCATGGCTCGCAACATCGTCCGCGCGGTCGAGACTTGCCGCCGCGCGGGGGTCAACTATCGCCCCCATATCAAGACACATAAAATCCCGGAACTCGCCCACTACCAACTGCAAGCTGGTGCCGTTGGCATTACCTGCGCCAAAATCGGCGAAGCTGAGGTGATGGCCAAGAGCGGCCTGGACGACATCTTCCTCGCCTACCCTATCGTCGGCCAGCACCGCTTCGCGCGCCTCGCAGCCCTGGCAGAAAAAGCCCACCTGCGCTTAGCCGTGGATCACCCAGACGGCGCGCGTGCCCTAGCCGACTTCTTCCACGCCCGCGGCCGCCAGTTCGACATCCTGCTGGAAATCGACACCGGCGCTCACCGCTGCGGCGTGCCGCCGGGAGAAGAGGCTGAGAGTCTAGCTGCTTTCCTGGCTCGCCTCCCCGGCCTGCGCTTCCGGGGCCTCTTTACTTACGAAGGCCAAGTCTATGCGGCGGGCACACCAGAAGAAGTCGCTGACCGGGCCCGACGCGCCGCGCAAACTCTCGTGGAAGTAGCCAATCGCCTCCGAGCGCGAGGCCTTCCGGTTGAGGTCGTCAGCGTCGGCTCCAGCCCCGCACGCGAGGCCGCCTGCAGTGTGCCGGGAGTAACCGAAAATCGTCCCGGAACCAATATCTTCAACGACGGTACCCAGGTCAACTTAAGCGTTTGTTCCTGGGAGGACTGCGCCCTGACTTTTCTCTGCACCGTGGTCAGCCGCCCGGCGCCTGACCGCGCCCTGGTGGACGGCGGCGCCAAGACCTTCACTTCAGAGCGAGTCTCCGAGCTAGGTGGCTACGGAACTGTGCTGGGCTACCCCGGCGCACGCTTTACGCGCCTCTGGGAAGAGCACGGCCTGCTCTCTCTGGAAGACGAGGCCGCCCGGCGACTCCGCCTCGGCGACCGCGTCCGTATCATCCCCAACCGGGCCGGCCTCAGCATTAACTTGCACCAACGCGCCTTCGGCATTCGCGGCGATGAAGTCATCAAAGAATGGCAGATCGCCGCGCGTGGCTGCGTGGACTGAAGACGGGTAAAGAACTTTACTACTCTGCTTATCGGTTGGGGCGCTAAGTGAAAAATCATAGGTGACTGCCATGAAAACAACTGGAATCCGAATTCTTACCCGGGCGGATCTGGAACGGCTGTTGTCCTTAGAGGATTGTATTGCGGCTGTGGAGAAAGCCTTCGCTTTACACGCCCGCAAGAAAAGTCTTGCCCCGGGACTCCTCCACATTGATGTGCCCCAGGCAGACGGGGAATTTCATATCAAGTGTGGCGGCTTGGAGCTGGAGGAAATCTACGCCTGCCTGAAGATGTCGGGAGGATACTTCGCCAATCCCGCCCGCTTCGGCCTGCCTTCTATCCAGTCCACCATCCTCCTCTGGAGCGGGAAGACTGGCTCGCCGCTAGCCTGCATGGACGGAATTCATATCACTATCTATCGCACTGGGGCAGCGACCGCGGTGGCAGCCAAGTATCTTGCCCGGCGCGACTCCGCGACCGTGGGCATCTTCGGCTGTGGCAACCAAGGAAGAATTCAACTCCGCGCCCTCAACCTCTGCTTTTCTCTGAAGAAGGTCTATGTCTACGACGTGGACGCTCAGGCCAAGGAAAAATATGCACGGGAGATGAGCGAATTGCTGCAACTGGAGGTGCTGCCCGCCAGTAACGTGGAGCAAGCGGCGCGTGCCCGGGACATTATCGTGGCCTGCACTCCGGCCAGGAAGTTTTACTTGGAAGACCGGTTCATCGCCCCAGGCACCTTCATCGCTGCCGTAGGCGCCGACAGCCCGGGCAAGCAGGAACTCGAGCCGACTCTCTTTCGTCGCGCCAAGATCGTGGTGGATATCCTAGAGCAGTGTGTCCAGGTGGGCGAACTCCAGCACCCTATGCGCGCCGGGTTGACCACTATGCAGGATGTTCATGGCGAACTGGGGCAGGTCATCATCGGCGATATCCCGGGGCGTACCAGCGACGACGAAATCATCGTCTTTGATACCACAGGCACTGCCATCCAGGATTGTGCCACCGCAGCCCTCGCCTATCGCCGGGCAGTGGCGCAAGGCGTGGGGCAGGTAATTCAGCTCTTCTAGCTTGGCTGAAGCTGCCTACACTTGACCGCCTAGCACGTGCGCGAGAAAACTGCGCACATGATTAGTAAAGGCTACCGGCTGCTCCAGGTTGGATAGGTGACCGGCCTGGGAGATGATCTCAAGCTGGGCTCCCGGAATCGCCCCCGCCATGGCCTCGGAGTCGGCTGGCGGCGTCAACGTATCCTCCTCACCCACCAGAATCAGTACGGGACAAGTTATCTGCGGCAACAGCGGGCGCGAATCCGGCCGCGCCGCCATCCCGCGCAGGGCTTTGACGATTCCTGGCACTGACGTGGAGTGAATCAGCTCGCGCACGTAGGCCACAACCTCCGGCCGACTCGTGCGCGTGGTCGCTCCGAGCAATTTGGGCAGCAATTGCTCTGCAACCGCGCTTGCTCCTTTCTCTTCCGCTGTGGCAATCAGCTTCGCACGTTCCTGCCGGCCTTCTGGGGTGTCAGCCTGCGCGCGTGTATCCGCCAAGATGAGCGCTGCTACCTGTGCGCTATGCTTCCGGTAGAAAGCGAAGCTGACGTAGCCCCCTAGGGACAATCCACCCAGCACGAAACGCTCAATACCCAGGCCGGCAAGCAAGCCGTGTAAATCTTCCGCCAGCGCCTCCATAGTCGAATCTTCTGCTGCCACCTCCGACTCGCCATGGCCGCGAAAGTCTGGGGTGATGATGCAGTAGTCGCGGCTCAGCTCACGCCGCTGAAACTCCCACATGGCTTTGTTCAGGGGAAAGGCATGCAGCAACACAACCGGGAATCCTTCGCCTGCCTCCGCGTAGGCGAGCGTGACACCAGCGATCTTCTTCTTCACTGCTTACGCTCCTTTCGTAGAAAAAAGCGCGCCGGCCTTCTCTGGCGCGCCAAATAGGAAATCCTGCAAGCTTCAGCCCGAGCCCAGGTGAGGTGTCCCTTTTGCCGCGCCGCCGTCTTTCACCAGAAACGTGGGGCTCGCCGTCGCGCCGCGCTATCCTCCCGCTCGCTTTTCTTCCTCGATGGCAGCGAACATCTCTTCGTTCTGTGCAAATTTGAACGAAGGAAGACCACGTGCCTTGGCCTGCTTCTCTTCGGCACGGGCAAGGTAAGGTAGGTCTTCTCTGGACACAAAACGCACACCCTTCTTGATAAGGAAGGCACGAATCTCTTCCGGGGAAGCGCCGGCCTTCGCGCTTGCCCCTTCCAGGTATTGCAGAACGTAGTTGCAGCCCTGCTCTGCGTCGTACCGGGCTTTGCCTACCAAGCCCTCACTCGCCCGACGTGCCCAGCCCACCACGTACACGCCTTCCACTACCTTGCCACTCTTAGGATCGTACACTTCGTAGGCCGCGCGGTTAGGATCGGCTTGATCCGGGTTCGTTGCGTAGGCGTCCTTTCCCAGCGGCAGGCCAACGCTCGGGTCCACAGTATCTCCGATAGCGAAAATAAGCGTGTCGAAGTCGAGTTCAGTTCTCTGGTCGGTGAACTTCGCTGCGGTGTCTCCGTTTTTCCGCACTAGGATGTTCTCGCTCACCGTGAGCTTACAGAAGCGCCCTTGGGCATCGGGGTGAAACTCCTGCGGCGAGGCCAGGAAGCGGAAGGTTAGTCGTGGCAGCACCGGGTCTTTATAGGGTCGCGCCAGAGTCGGGAAGCTGCGCTGCGGAACTTCCGCAATGTCTTGGCCGACTTTCTCCATGCGGTCTTTGATGCGCCGTAATTCTTCCTGCAAGGCTTTGCAGTCCAAGTGTTGCTCGATGTGGGCGAATTCCTTCTCGTCAAACTTCACCTCATAAGGCCCGCGCCGGGCAATCACCGTTACTTCCTCAGTTTTGCGTTCCGGGTCGTCCTGCATGACCCAGCGCGCGATGTCCACCATCACGTTTCCCATACCGATGATGGCGATGCGCCTGCCCGTGGAAAAATCCATCCCGGAAAATGGCGGCAAGAGATTGTAGTGATAGACGAAGTCTTTGGCGGAATAGATGCCCTTACAACCCTCTCCCGGCAACCCCAGCTTCTTTGTCCCCTGCGCCCCTACCGCAAATACCAGCGCCACTGGGTTCAACTCCTGCAACTCATCAATGGTGACAGCGTAGTTGGCTCCCACCGGCATATGGCCAAAGTAGCTCACGTTAGGCAGGTCGAGAATCTTCCCAAACTGCTTCCGCAGCCCCTGCTTCATATGTGTCTTCATCGGATAAATGCCGTACTCCGCCAGACCCCCGGGCTTGACGTCCCGGTTCAAGAGGACGACGGGATAACCCGCACTAGCAATCTTCCGCGTAGCAAACATTCCGGCCGGACCGGCCCCGACCACAATTACCGTTCTACTCTTCACGGCAACCTCCTTTGCATTCTCAGCCTGTAGAAATTGATACTCTCTCTAAACACTGATTCTTTTTTCGGCTCCTCCTCGGCTGGCTGCCGAGGAACTACCACAGTCTCCCGGTTCCCTTTCATCCTACCTAGGATAAGCCCCAAGGAAAAGAGCTAACTGCTGCTTCTCCCGCACAGGGCGTTTTGCTTTGTTGCTGGTATAGAGCTGGTGACAGAGAGTCTTCCGCACCCCCGCTCAAGCAGGAAATGCACCCGTTCACCCTTGCCGTGGCCCCGCTGGAGGCCTTGGCTCTTGACTAATGGTCGGGAAACAGGAAAACTCAAGCGTCGGGGTGGGCAAGGTTATGTTTCCTAGCTTTGGAAAGTGGCATCGCCCAGCCTAGCAAGTGAACGTGTGCAGCTTAGCGCCAGAAGAGGTAGCATATTGTCCGCACCTGGTTGGGGCAACACCCGACTTCTCCCAAGAGCTGGCCGGGATGCAAATGGTGCTCGTGAAGCGCGTGTATGAGTATTAATATCGGGCTCGACATCGGTGGCGTCAGCTTGAAGCTGGCTGCCATAGGCACGCCCGAAGACCGCCCGGCGCTGGAGCGCCTCTGCGCTCGCCACCAACTCTTCCTGCCCTGCGAAGCTTTTCGGCCGAATCCGCTTGGCGTGCGGCCGGTGATTTTCTCCGGCTACTTCCGCCTCCAAGGCAGCCCCATCGAGGCTACCTTTGACCTCCTGCGCGAATTCTACGAAGAAGTCCCGGAGCAGTCGGTCGAAGGGATTCGCGTCACTGGCTCCGGCAGTAAGCTCATCGCTAAGGTTCTTGGCATCTATTTTGAAAACGAGTTCAAGGCCATCGCCAAAGCCATCCGCACTTGCTACCCGCAGGTGCGCACGGTGCTGGAGATGGGGGGCGAGTCCGCAAAGTACCTACGCCTCGACCCGGAGGGCAGCCCCCGCCATCTCGGCATCGTGGACTACCAGGTCAGCGGCGATTGTGCTGCGGGTACCGGCTCCTTCCTTGATGTGCAAGCCTCGCGCCTCTGCTACGCGGTAGAGGAGATCGGCGAGGTAGCCTGCCAGGCGCACTGCGCCGCGCGCATCGCTGGCCGCTGCTCGGTCTTCGCCAAGACCGATATGATTCACGCCCAGCAGAAGGGCTACAAGACCGATGAAATCCTCAAGGGCCTCTGTGACGCTGTAGCACGTAACTTGAGAAGCAGCATCATCAAGGGCAAGCCACTCATCCCGCCAGTGGCCTTTATCGGTGCCGTCTCCCAGAACCGCGGCGTGCGCCAAGCCATCTGTAACACCTTCAAGCTCAGCGACGCTGACCTGTTCGTGCCCGAACTCTACGCTTGGTTAGGGGCGCTCGGCGCGGCACTATTCGAAGCGGAGGAATGGCGCAAGCGCAGCCTCAAGCACATCCACCAACTCCAGCAACACGCTGGTGTCTCGCGCGAGACTTTCGCCTGTACTGAACCATTGTCGCTGAGCAACGTCCTGCTGTTGCGCAACCTGGTTGAGCCCTACCGCTTCCCCGATACCCAAGAACCCATTGAAGCCTACCTCGGGATTGACGTCGGCTCGGTGAGCACCAACCTCGTCGTGCTCGATGCTGCCGGTAACTTGATGAAGGAGATCTACCTGCCCACGCAGGGCCGCCCCATCGAAGTCGTACATGCTGGCCTACAGGAGATTGAGCGCGAGCTCGGCGACCACGTCGAAATTCGCGGTGTCGGCACCACCGGCTCCGGACGCGAACTAATCGGTGAACTGGTTGGTGCCGATACTGTCAACGACGAGATTACGGCGCATAAGACCGGGGCTATGCACATCAACGCCCGCCTGGGCGGCGACCCAGTGGATACCATCTTCGAAGTCGGTGGCCAGGACTCGAAGTTCATCAGCATCGAGAACGGGGTAGTGGTGGACTTCACTATGAACGAAGCCTGTGCCGCCGGCACCGGCTCCTTCCTCGAAGAGCAAGCGGAAAAGATGGGTATCAACATCAAAGAAGAGTTCGCCAGCCTGGCCTTGGCTTCCAAAACGCCAGCGCGCTTAGGCGAGCGCTGCACGGTGTTTATGGAGCGCGACGTCACCGCCTTGATGCACAAGGGGGCCGAGAAGACTGACTT
>Ga0315306_10000760_pt1 | contig 15582 bp, 13 predicted proteins | sample TDP1_MG_FD_203803 | JGI IMG/M metagenome (GOLD analysis project Ga0315306, IMG submission 203803) | Freshwater sediment microbial communities from Lake Towuti, South Sulawesi, Indonesia - TDP1 | ecosystem: Environmental > Aquatic > Freshwater > Lake > Sediment | place: Indonesia: South Sulawesi... | reverse complement strand
GCTTCCTTGATGAGTTTGATGTGGCCCTGATCAAAAAATACGAAAAGAGACTCTATGAATATTTTGAAGAAAAACATCGAGACCTTTTGCGGCAGATTGCCGAGAAAGGCGAAATCAGCGCCATAATAGATGAATCCATTGCCTCAGCCCTCAAGGAGTTTAATCTCAAATTCAAGGAAGAGATAAAAAGATAGAATCCGATGCCAGTTTTAATCGATATCAGAAGAAGAATAAAGAGCGTCAGGAATACGCAGCAAATCACTCAGGCGATGAAGACCGTCTCCACGGCCAAATTCAGGAAAGCTCAGAGAGCTTTGCTCGAGGCTCGGCCCTGGTGGCACACCCTGCCTCCTTTTCTATCAGAGATCTTCTTCTGGGCAAGAGCAGAAGAGCATCCCTTGCTTCAAAAAAGGGAGGAGAAGAAGGTCGAAGCCGTGGTTATAACCTCGGATAAAGGCCTGGCCGGGGCTTTTAACTCAAATCTTCTGGGAGCCTCTCTCTCCTTTCTCGAGAAAAAAGCAAGAGAGGCAGAGGTCCGTCTGGTCTTGATTGGAAAGAAAGCAGTGAATTTTTTCAGAAGGCACGCTTTCGCTGTCGACCGCGCTTACTCGGATAAGACTTATAAGCTGACTGCGGAAGACTTGAATGAGCTGGCTCAATTCCTCGTTCGACTCTATGTTTTCAATCGGGTTGATGCCGTCTATGTTATTTACAATGAATTCAAGTCCGTCCTTTCGCCGCGGATAACAACCAATAAACTCCTGCCTCTGGAAATTCCAAAGAAGATTGAAGAGCAGCTCGTTTTGCCTCCGGATTGGGAGCCTGAGGCTCTAAGCCTTCTCAATGTCCTTCTTCCCCTTTATGTCGAGAATCAAATTCGTCATTTTTTCTTTGAGTCTTCAGCAGCCGAGCAGGCGGCGCGGATGATGGCCATGGATAATGCCACTGAGAACGCCGAAGAGTTGATAAGGAGATTGACTCTGGTCTTGAACAAGGTTCGGCAGGCTTCGATCACCAAGGAGCTCTTGGAAATCATGACCGCTGTCGAAGCCCTGGAGAGAAGATAGAGGAATTGGAGAAAGAGATGAAAGGAGCCAAGGTCAAAGAAAAAGAAAGAGCTGAGTTCGAACAAAAGCCAAAGCCCGAAGAGAAAAAACAAGAAAAGCTAGGGAAGGTCGTCCAGGTCATCGGGGCCGTGGTCGATATCGAATTCAAGGATACCGAGCTTCCGGAAATTTACAACGCGGTCCGCATCAGCAGCGAAGGCTTTGATACTCCCCAGCCGATCGAGATTATGGTCGAGGTTGAGCAGCACTTGGAGGAGGACAGGGTGAGATGTGTTTCCATGCATCCCACCGATGGCCTGGCGCGAGGGATGAAAGCCATAGATACGGGCGGCCCGATTCAAGTTCCTGTGGGCGAGGCGACACTGGGAAGAGTGATGAATGTCATCGGCGAGCCGGTGGATTATCAGGGACCAATCAAGGCTAGATTGAAATATCCCATCCATCGCCCGCCCCCGCCGCTTGAGCAGCAGAGCACGAGGCTGGAGATGTTCGAGACCGGAATCAAGGTTATCGACCTCATCCAGCCCTTTTTAAAAGGAGGGAAGATTGGTCTCTTCGGCGGCGCCGGTGTGGGAAAGACGGTGATCATCATGGAACTCATCCACAATGTTGCCCTCGAACACGGCGGCTATTCTGTTTTTGCCGGAGTGGGAGAGCGAACAAGAGAAGGAAACGACCTCTGGCTGGAGATGAAAAAGTCGGGCGTCATCGACAAGACAGCGCTCATCTACGGCCAGATGACCGAGCCTCCAGGAGCAAGGCTCAGGGTCGGACTGGCCGCTCTTTCTGTCGCAGAATTTTTCCGGGACGAGATGAACCAGGATATCCTGCTCTTCATCGACAATATCTTCCGTTTCGTCCAGGCAGGCTCAGAGGTCTCTGCCCTTCTGGGGAGGATGCCCTCTGCTGTCGGCTATCAGCCCAACCTGGCCACTGAGCTGGGAGAGCTCGAGGAGAGGATCACTTCGACCAAGAAAGGGTCGATCACTTCTGTCCAGGCGATCTATGTCCCTGCTGATGACTTTACCGACCCGGCGCCAGCAACGACATTCTCTCATCTGGATGCAACGACCAATCTTTCCCGGGCTCTGACTGAAATCGGAATCTACCCTGCCGTCGACCCCCTGTCGTCTTATTCCAGAATCCTCGACCCAAGAGTGATCGGCGAGGAGCATTATCAAGTGGCAAAGAAAGTCAAGGAGATTCTGCAGCGATACAAGGACCTTCAGGATATCATCACCATCCTCGGCATCGAGGAGCTTTCTGAGGAGGATAAGCTCGTGGTCGCCCGCGCTCGGAAGATTCAGCGCTTCCTTTCCCAGCCTTTCCATGTTGCCGAGGAATTTACCGGAAGACCAGGAAAATATGTGACGATTGAAGAGACGGTGGAAGGATTCAAGGAGATTGTCGAGGGAAATCACGACGATAAACCCGAGCAGGCCTTCTATATGGCTGGTAATATCAAAGAAGTCGTGCAGCGCGCCGAAGAGCTGAAGTCAGCATGAATCAGAATTTGCCAGCTTCCCTCAGGCTTGAGGTCATTGCTCCTGGAAAGCTGCTCTTGGATCAAGATGTTCAAGAAGTCTCGCTGCCAAGCTTGGAGGGGTACATAGGGATTCTTCCCGGGCACCGGCCTCTTTACACAGCTTTGGGAAAAGGGAGGATAATTTATAAGGTTGCCGGGAAGGAAAGAAGCCTGCCTGTTCAAGGCGGGTATGCAAGAATTCAGCCGGGGAAAGTTCTTGTTTTCACCGAATTGGCTAAAGATGAAGCAGAGTGAGCAGTTGAAGGCCGAGGATGAAACACTTGATTCCTTTTATCATGGCCGGATCCTCATCCTTCAGAAGAAAAAGGGCTATCGCTTCGCTGTCGATGCCCCGCTTCTGGCTGACTTTATCCAGACCAGAGCTTCGGATGAAATCCTGGAGCTTGGAGCAGGGAATGCCATAATCTCTGTGCTCTTGAGCATCAAGCCTTTCAAGCAGATTACGGCCCTTGAAATCCAAGAATCTCTGGCTGATATGGCCCGCAGAAATTTGAAGCTCAATCGCCTCGAGAAGAAGGTCTCGGTTATCTGCGGAGACCTGCGCCGCTATCAGCCTGGAAAAAAATTCGACGTCATCTTTTCCAACCCGCCTTATATCAGAAAAGGAGAGGGATATCTCAGCTCTTCGCTTGAAAAATCCATTGCCAAGCATGAGCTCGAATGCGATATTTTTGATATTATAGAAAAAACTGCTGAGCTGCTCAAGAGCGAGGGAAGGGCCTATTTTGTCTATCCTGCCAAAAGAAGAGATGATTTTCTTCAGGCTGCGCAGAAGAATGGATTGAAGCTTAAAGCCATCCGTTTTGTCCATCCCCGCCGGGCAAGCCCTCCTCATCTCTTTCTGGCTGAATGCGGTTATCAATCTGAAAAAGAGGCAGTCTTGCTTCCGTTCATTCTTTACGATGAGCAAGGTCATTACACAGCAGAGGCAGAAGAGATATTCCGGGGAAGAGTTCGAGCCTAACTCTTACAAGAGCGATAATGAAAATTTCATCGCGAGGCGCGAAGCGCCGTGGCGACCTCACATGATTAATCTAAAGAGATGGCCACACTCCCTTCGGTCGCTCGCCATGACAATGTAACAAAATGTATGATGTTTTTATTAAGGAAGCATCACATATATTGATTCAGGTCAATTAAAGGATGCTCTTATGGAAAAAAAGATTCAGAAGCTTAAAAACCTTTTGGAAATTCGAAAGCGTTTGAGAGCGGATAAGAAAAAGGTTGTCTTCACCAACGGCTGCTTCGACCTTCTCCACTCCGGCCATGTTCATCTTTTCCGGGAAGCGAAGAAGCTGGGCGATGTGCTCGTCGTCGCTGTCAACAATGATGCTTCAGTCCGAAAGAATAAGGGTCCATCCCGTCCCATCTTTCCTTTGAAGGAGAGGCTCGAGATTTTGGAGGCCTGCGAAGACATCGATTATCTAACTTCATTTGCTGAGGAGACGCCGCAGAGAATCATCTCCCGGCTTTTGCCCGATGTGCTGGTCAAGGGTGGAGACTGGGGTCCAGACCAGGTTGTGGGCCGCAAAGAAGTCGAGCAAGCCGGCGGCAAAGTGGTCATCATTCCTTATCTTGAGGGCCGTTCGACAAGCGAGATTCTCGAGAAAATCTTTCAATCGAGGCCCAAAAAGAAATTCAAGGCCAAAAAAATGGGCTCGCGCTCTTTAGGTCGTTAAAGAAAGCGAGCCCGAAAAATATTTATGGTAAGCTTTTAAAGAGCAGTTTTACATCATGCTCGGGATGCAAGTTAGCAGCCTTCTTTACAATGGGATACTCTGGGAACCATGAACCGCTTCACCTTTCTCTCCTTTCATTAAAATTTTTTATAGAAATACTACCATTAATATAGATTTTAGTCAAAGTTATTGCTTATGAATAAAATTAATTTAAAGTTAAACGCTCTAAAAATTGTGAGTAAAATTACTCAATATATTGAGTATTTTGTTTGATAATCTTTAGAGCTCCGCTTTATTCCTATGATATTCCTCCAATTTTTCGCTGAACCACGACCAGATTTTTTTGTGGAAGTCAAGGCTTGGAGGATTGGCCTCAAGGATAGAGAGCAGGCTTTTTTCTTCTTTGTCTTCTGCTGTAAACCTGAATTTTTTCTCGGCGTCGAAAAGAATCGGAAATTCAGGGTGGAACTGGATGCCGAGAACATTGCGGTATTTTTCATGTTCGATGGCTTCGACCACTTTTCCGTCCAATGAGGTGGCGGCGATCTTTATTCCTTTGCCCAGCTTCCCGGCCATCTGATGGTGGGCAGTCAAGATGAGAGGGGTATCTTCTTGCTTAAAGCCAAGCTCTAGACAGAATTTACTTTTTTCATTGAATTTTATCCGGTGGAGGTTATAAGCGATGAGCCTTTCTTCAGGATAGAGCGAGGCCAGAGGATTGGTGTGCCAGTTCTCCTGGCCGAGGTCGACAACGTCTTCAAAATATTTTTTGCCGTAGACCTCGGACCAGATATCCTGAATCAAGGTTCCGCCAGTCCCGACATTCAAGCTCTGGGAGCCGAGGCAGATGCCGAGTATAGGGAACAGCGGCGATGAATCGAGCAGCGCCCTGAAGCTATTATCCTGAAGTCCTCCCAAAAGATGAAAGATAAAAGACAGCTCCAGGAAGCTGCGATAACGAGTCTCGATTTGAGTCATGAGATTTGTCTTATCTTTGTAGATTTGAGGCGGGATGTCTCCCCCGCCAAAAAAAAGGAGACCGTCCGATTTCTTGAAGATTTGCTCGAACTCAGCGCTTAGAGGATTTTTCTGGAAGAGATTGTCTTTGTCGAGTTCTGCTGTGAGCTTGTGAAATTTGACCCAATCCAGGTTATTGTTTTTGACGTAGGACATGGATGCCTTATAATTGGTGGTTTCTTTTTCATGGAAGACGCCGATAACCAACAAGTTTTCCAAGGTGAGCAGTCCTTTCTTTCTAAGCTCGACGAGGTCTCGGATAACTCCTGCCGAAGGAGAGAAAATGGTCAACCTCACTTCCTTGGAAGAGAGCTCGGCGGTGTCGAAATATCTATCCTCGGATTGTGAGAAGAGAGGTATTAAGACAAGACAAGTTGCCAAGAAAGAGAAAAGAATGATTTTTTTCAACAGGTTGATTTTCATCGTTGAGTCTCCTTTCCTTATATTGCTTCTTAGCCAGCTAACCGGCTGAATTATAATTCTCTTTTTTTCTTCCGGCAACAAAGAAAAAAAGGAAGCATCCTCAAATCCGTGGCGTTAAGTGGATCAAGCTGGGTTAATCGGAGAAAAAAATTTCCCATTCTCCTGACTCATGGACTTTGATTGTGACCGGCTTTCCCTCCATCCTGCCTTTGAAGATTTCAAAGGTCTTTCCGGATTTCTTATCAAGGACTCTTTCTCTGGAGGTAATCTCGTCGATGATGAACTCCCGGCTGCCGATGACCACCGCCCTCGGAATTTCCTCTCCCTTATAGCCGGAGTAGAAGCGGAGCTCGAACTTCGCCCCTTCTTCCTTTTTTGAACCGGATAATTTCTTTTTTTCCCTGGATTTCATTCAGCTGATATGGTATTTTATATTTTAATTTTTTTCCAATTAAAACTAAAAGCTCAAGGAATTCTTAATTCCCCACTTTAAAGGCTGAGGAAGAGGATTATGTTTACTTAGAGAAAAAATCATAATCTTCTCAATGTATAAAACCTTTTCGAGTCATTTTTCGTTTATATAGGGTGAGTATTATTAACTGAAAGACTAACTGCGAAGAAAATTCAGATGATAAAAGGATAAAGGCAATGACCAAGAAACGAGGATTCATAATCATTTTTGCTCTGATTTTTTTATTTTTTCCGAAATTCTTCTTTTCCGCAAACCAGGAGGCTTTGAAGATTCCCAAGCTTTCTACTGCTCCCAAGATCGACGGAGTCCTGGATAATCCCCTCTGGGAAAAGGAAGCCATAAAAGTTGAAAATTTTCTCCAGTTTACACCCAAAGAAAAGGGAACTCCCTCGGAAAAAACAGTAGCCTACGTCGGCTATGATAAAAAGAATCTCTACATCGCTTTCCGCTGCTTTGATTCCGAGCCTAAAAAAATAAGAGCCTCGGTCACCAATCGTGACAATATCGTCGACGACGATTGGGCCATCATCTTCCTCGATTGCTTCAATGAAAAGCGCCGTGCTTTCTCCTTCATCCTCAATCCCATAGGAGTCCAGATGGATATGATGCGCATGGAAGAGGGCGGAAGCGACAACATGGACGAGAGCTGGGACACGGTTTTTTATTCAGACGGAAAAATCGACGACCAGGGCTACACGGTTGAAGTGGCTATCCCCTTCAAGAGCATCCGCTTCCCGGACAAAGAGGATAAAGTCTGGGGCTTTATGCTCGGCCGCACCATTGCCCGAAAAGGTGAGATCGTCATCTGGCCTCCAGTCTCGAAGTCGATTCCCGGGCTGCTGACCCAGGAAGGGGAGGTCTTAATTCAGGGTAAGGTTGAGAAGGGAAAGAATTTCGAGCTGATGCCTGTCTTCACTTCCCTCAAAAACAAAGACGAGAAAATCGACATGCAGCCAGGAGTGAACTTCAAATATGGAATCAGCTCTGACCTGACCATGGATTTGACCCTTAACCCTGATTTCAGCCACATCGAAGCTGATGCCCCCCAGATCGATATCAACCAGAGGTATGCCCTCTACTATCAGGAGAAGCGGCCCTTCTTCCTGGAAGGGATGGAAATCTTCCGCTTCCCGAATATCGAGATGGTCTACACCCGGAGAGTCATCGACCTCGGCGCCGGAGCTAAGCTTACCGGAAAATTGGGACGCTTCACTTACGGGATTCTTTCTGCCTATGACGCAAATCCCACCGAGAGCCTCTGGGAAGTCCATGAGGGCGGCGAAAGCAGGAACGAGAGTGCCCTTTTCAACATCGTCCGACTCAAGACCGATGTCTTTAAAGAATCCTATTTGGGATTCTGCCTGGCTGATAAAGAGATTGACGGCTCTTTCAACCGGGTCGCTGGTGTCGACGGAACATTCAAGTTCAAGAATAAATACTTCCTCAATTTTCAGGCGACAGGCTCAAAGACAAAGTTTGAGGGGGAAACAACAGACATTGCCCCTGCCCTTTATGGCGAATTCTTTTATTTTACCAAGCACTGGGGAGGAGGAGTTTATTGGAAGTCGATTCATCCTGACTTTGAAGCCTCCTCTGGCTTTGTCAACCGCGTCGATTACAGGTCGTTTGGCGCCTTCACTTCTGTCCGCCTTTATCCTGAGAAACAATACTTGAATCAGGTGACGTTTAATCTCAACGTCGGCCAGAGGTACGGTTATTTTGATGATACTCTTCAAGACCAGTGGCTGAGGGCTATGGTTCATTTCAGGTTGACTGAATTCAGCATGGTCAATGTTAACTACGAGAATTTGATGGAAAGATATGAGGGCCTTGATTTCAAGAAGAACATTTTTTACCTGCAAGGAGAGGCCAATCTCATCCGCTGGATTCCCTTTGGCTTTTTCTTCCAGACAGGCGCGAGCATTTACTATGACCCTGATGACCCTTATCTCGGCTACAGCAATATCTATGGTCTTTATTTCACCATCAAGCCCAATAAAAGACTGCAGATGATGATTGATTTCAGCAAGCAGACATTCTGGAAGCGCAGAGGAGGGGAGCAGGTTTTTGACTACAATGTCGTCCGCCAGAGGACAACCTACCAGATTTCGAAGACCCTGTCTCTGAGAGCGATCGTTGACTACAACCATTATGACAAAGAGATTTACGGCAGCTTCCTGTTGAGCTGGATCCTGAGGCCCGGAACAGTCTTCTTCTTAGGAGTCGACAACGATTATTTGAGAAATGACGCAGGCCGCTACGCCCAGGACAATTACAGCGTCTTCGTCAAATTCTCCTACTGGTGGCGACTCTGATCAAGGGGCGTCGCTTACTCTAAAATCTCAAAAAAATTCCCGACTGATACAAATGCATTAATTAAAATGTCATTGCGAGGAGCGGAGCGACGAAGCAGTCTCATCCATTCAAGAGATTGCCACGCCGCTACGCGCCTTGCAATGAAAAAGTGGTAGCCACGCTCCCTTCGGTCGCTCGCATTGACAGCATAAATATATTTATTGCGTTTGTATTAATAAAGGGGATAGTCCCCTTTTTGCACAGAAAACACCTCCTCATTTAACTTGAGCTTTGCCTTAGCTATAATAATTTCATGAGTCTGGACTTTCTGAAGGATAGAGAGGAGTTCAAGCGCCTCTTGCTGGCTATCAAACAAGAGGAGAAGGGCCTGAAGGTCACCGGGCTTGTCGAGCCCTGCAAAGCTTATTTTCTCTCTGTCCTCGGCCGGGAGTCTAAGAGAAAGATTGTTTTTATCCGGCCCTCGTTATCTTCCCTTACCCAATTTGAAGAGCAATGTCGATTTTATCTGTCCCAGTTTTCCTCTGATTCTAGCCTCGTCTCTTTCCCCTCGCTTTCAGAAAGCCCCTACCAGGAGATTCCACCTTCTCTGGATTCAATCTCTTCGAGGATGAGATTTTTCTACGTTTTGCTCCATCATCAGCCTTCGCTTGTCTTGACCCATCTTTTCGGCCTGCTCAAGCCTTTTCCCGGTCCAGCGGACATCCATCGCTTCTTCCTCGATGTCGAGATAGGCGGCAAGGCCGACCGCGACCGGGTTTTAGAGCTTCTCAGGGATTACGGCTACACCAAGGAAGACCTGGTCAATTCTTCTGGAGAGTATGCCTGGCGGGGAGGCGTGGTTGATGCCTATTCTCCCTGGCATCCATTCCCTTTTCGAATCGAGTTCAGCGGCGATGAGGTTAGTTCCATCCGGGAGTTTGAGCCTTCAACCCAGCGCTCGATAAAAAAGGTCGAGCGGATTCTCCTCCCTTCTCTTCGGGAATTTCCCAGCTCGCTGCGCTTTATCCAGGAATGGGAGGAATTGGCGCTAAAAGAAAGCTCGCGCTGCTTGAAGGACATCGAGGAGAGGGCAGCCCGGCTCAAACAGGGAGATTTTTTCCCTTCCTTTTTCTATCTTTCCCTTCTTCACAAGAAGCATTTCGTCCCCTTCAGCCATTATCTCCAGGATTATCTGTTTGTCATCGACGATTTTGATGAGATGGAAAAGGAATGGGAGGAGACGAACAAAGACCTTAAGGAGCAGCATAATGAGCTAAGGGAAAAGCGAAAGCTTGCTCTCCCTCCTGAGGACATTTATCCCCCTCAACTCTGGGAAGAGATCAAGCACGAGGCGATATGCTTCAAGGAGCTTTCCCCGAAAAAGGATGAAAAAACATTTTCCTTTGCCTTCCAGTCTGTTCCCAAGTTCGCGAACAGGATTCCTTTTTTCCTTCAATACATGAAAAGACTGCAGGAAGAAAGAGAAAGATGCTTCATCTTTTTCTCGAGCGATGGCGTGCGCAAAAAACTGGCCGGCCTTCTTGCCCAGAGCGAGATCTTGAGCCGTGAGTCATCATCGCCTTTCATCTTCGCCAGGGATGGAGCGGTTATGCTTCTTCTTGGAGACCTGAAGAGTGGATTCAGCTATCCAAAAGAGAAAGTGAGCTTTTTTTCGGAGAAAGACATCATTACCGAGGAGAGAGTCATCGTCTCCCGTCCTCAGCTCAAGCCTTTCCTCTCCCACTTCCAGGACCTCAGAGTCGGGGATTATGTTGTCCATACAGACTGCGGAATAGGGATTTTTAACGGCCTGGTCAAGATGGAGGTGGATAAAAAAGAGCTGGAGTTCATCAAAATCCTCTACCGGGATGACGATAAGCTTTTTGTTCCAGTTGAAGACCTCAACCTTGTCCAAAAGTACTCAAGAGTCGGGTCAACCTTTCCTCCTCTCGATAAGCTGGGAAGTCTTTCTTGGGAGAAGACAAAAGCCAGGACAAAGCAGGCCATCGAGAAGATGGCCAAAGAGCTGCTTCAGCTCTATGCCCAGCGCAAGGCGCTCAAGGGCTTTAGTTTCAGTCCTTCGGGTGCCTGGCAGACAGAGTTTGAAAGAACCTTTGAGTACGAGGAGACAGAGGACCAGCTTCGAGCCATAAAGGAAGTCATGAGAGATATGGAATCCGATTCTCCCATGGACCGGCTCCTCTGCGGAGATGTCGGCTACGGCAAGACTGAAGTGGCGATGAGAGCGGCATTCAAGGCTGTGATGGACGGAAAGCAGGTGGCTGTGCTCTGCCCGACGACTGTGCTCGCCAGCCAGCATCTGAAAACATTCCGAAACAGGATGATTCTGTTCCCGATCAGGGTCGAAGGACTGACCCGGCTCCAGACAAAAGGCCAGCAGAAGAAGATCGTTCAGGATTTAAAGAAGGGCCTGGTCGATATCGTCATCGGTACCCACCGCCTTCTCTCCAAGGATGTTCAATTCCATGAACTTGGCCTGCTAATCATCGACGAGGAGCAAAGGTTCGGGGTCAATCATAAGGAAAAAATAAAGACAATGAAGGCCAATATCGATGTTTTAGCCATGAGTGCCACGCCCATCCCCAGAACGCTGAACCTGTCCCTTAGCGGGCTGAGGGATATCAGCCTTATCGAGACGCCTCCCAAGGACAGGCTGGCCATCCACACTGCCGTCGCTCCTTTCAGCCCGAAGCTCGCTGCCTCGGCCATAAAAACAGAATTGGCGCGGAGAGGGCAGGTTTATTATATCCACAACAGGATTGAAGATATCGAGTCCAGAGCGCGGATGATTGAGAGGCTGGTTCTCCAAGCAAAGGTGGTTGTTATCCATGGACAGATGCCAAGCGCAGCTGTGGAAAAAAGGATGATTGATTTTATCAGCCAAAAAAACAACGTTCTGGTCTCGACATCGATTATCGAGAACGGGATCGACATTCCACTGGTCAACACCCTGATTGTCGAGAGCGCAGACGAATTTGGACTCTCCCAACTCTACCAGCTCAGGGGAAGAGTCGGCCGTTCTTCGCGCCAGGCTGTTGCCTATTTTCTTGTTCCTCCGCTGGAGATGGTCAGTCCCCTGGCCAAGGAGCGGCTGAAAGCCCTTCAGGAGTTCACCGAGTTGGGGTCAGGCTTTCGGCTGGCAGCCAAAGACCTGGAGATAAGAGGGGCAGGGAATTTTTTGGGCACTGCTCAACATGGATACATGGAGGCAGTCGGCTTTGATTATTTCATGCATCTCTTGGAGCAGACGATAAAGGAACTCAAGGGAGAGGCAAGCGAGGAATTCAAGAGCGAGATCAATTTAAAATTGGATATTCGCATCCCCGAAGGCTATCTTCCTCAGATGAACCTGAGGCTTAACCTCTATAAAAGAGTCTCTTCTGTAGAAAATTTGGAGGAAATAGGGAGTATAAGGCAAGAAATAGAAGACCGCTTTGGCCCACTTCCTCCGAGCGTCGAGAATCTCCTTCGCTATGGAATAGTTAAGTTTCTGGCTCAGGAGATGAGAATCAGTTCCATCGACAGGATTGGAAAGAAGCTCATCTTCAAATTTTTTCCTACCTCCCCTGCCCGCGTCGGCGAAATGATTAAGCTCGTCAAGAGCCGTTCAGGGTCAATCACTCCTCAGGGTGTGATGAGCCTTAATCTTTCTTCGCAGGATGAAGCGGGGATTATGGATGAAACGATATCCATCTTGAAGGAGTTATCTTCAATATAATATAATTTAAGATCAAAAAGAATGAGTCCATTGAATTTGAAAAAGCGCTCCTTTTTCTTCTTGCTGGGCATATTTTTGCTCTTTGAGCATTGTGGAAAGAAGAGTGCGCAGGAAGAGTCCCCGACTTTTAACCTTGCCGACCCGCAAAAGAAGGGTAATATCGTCCTCAAGATCGGCGATTCTTCGTACTTCAACTCAGATTTTGAGAGGTATGTTCAGGCTACTATCGGAGAGGATTATAAAACAGCAAGTTCACTTTCCCTGAGCCGCCTTTTCGACAGTTTTATTGAAGAAAAAATTCTTCTCCAGGCAGCTCAAAACCAGAATATAGCTTTGACTACGGAAGAGAAAAAGCAGTATTTGGAGAAACTGGCGAACGAATTTAAATCTGAGAATAGTAAAATCTCGATTGATGAATTGGATAGAAAGATCTTGTTTGATAGGTTGCTCCTCCAAAAATATACATATGAGCTGCTGAAGAGTATCGAAGTCCAAGACCAGGAAAGCAGAGACTATTATAAGCTTAATAAGAAGGAATTTTTGCGTCCAGAGAGGGTTAAGGTTAGCCAGATCTTGCTGGATAGCGAGGATAAGGCCATCGAAGTCTATGAAAGGGTGAGGAATTCTTCAGAAGAGAGCTTCAGAGAGATTGCCCAGAAACAATCGATTGGCTTAGAGGCTGCCAAAGGAGGGGAGATGGGAGTTTTTGAGATGGGGCAGCTCCCCTTCGAGATGGAAAAGGTGATTTTTTCCTTGAAGGATGGTGAAATCAGCCCTGTGGTCGAGTCTTCCTATGGCTATCATATTTTCAGGTTAGATAAAAAATATGGAGCAGAACTTGTCTCTGAAGAGGACGCTATGCCGCAGATCAAGACAAAACTCTTGAACCAGAAAATAAAGGAGCGGCTCTCCGAGCACATAGAAGAGCTCAAGAACAATTTGGAGTGGACATTCTATCCCCAGAACCTCTCTTTTCCCTATCAAAAGGAAAGTTGATGATGAAATATAGAGGAATGGCAATCCTATGGTTGAGTCTCGTTACTGTTATATCTCTTTATGGCCAGGAGGATAAGGTTGTAGAAGAAATCGTGGCCATAGTCAACGACGAGATTATCACACTCTCTCAATACAAGGCGGAAGAGCAGCTTCTCTATCGGATGATGAGCGAACAACTTCAAGGAGAGCAGCTCTCCAAGCAGTTTGCTCAAGCTAAAAAATATATCTTGGACAGGATGATTGACAATTTGCTCCTTCTCCAGGAGGCCAAAAAGAAGGACCTGAACGTCAAAGAACAGCTGAAGATGACGATAGAGACGCTGAAGAAGGAGAATTCCATTAATTCAGATGAGGAGCTGGCTCAAGCCATGCGCCGCCAGGGCATAGATTTTGAGGAATGGAAAAAAGAAATTGAGAGAACTCTCTTGATGCAAGGCGTGGTCTATTCAGAGGTACAGTCAAGCATCATTGTCGAGGATTCTGAGATCTTGAATTATTACAAGCTTCATCCAGAGGAGTTCACCGAGCCTGCCGAATACAAACTGAGGGCGATTTTTGTCTCAAGCGAGGGAAAAAGCGAGGCAGAAGCCGAAGCCAGAAAGAGTGAGCTCAGCCAGAAGGTTTCTTCCGGAGAAGATTTCGCATCTTTAGCCGGTTCGTATTCCGAAGGACCGGAGAAACAGAATCAGGGAGACTTGGGTCGATTTAAAAAAGGTGAATTGGAAAAGAGTCTTGAACAGGCAGTGGAAAGCTTGAAAGTTGGAGAAGTCACTCCTTGGCTTCAGGTGAAGGGCGGCTGGTATTTGTTGAAACTTGAGGAGAAAAAAGAGAGCAGGCTTAAATCCTTCGATGAAGCCCGAAACGAGACTGAAGAAAAGCTTTTTACCAAGAGGCGGCAAGAAAAGACAGATGAATATCTAAAAAAACTCAGAGAAAAGAGCTACGTAAAGATTCTTAAGCCTGATATCGCTGACCATTAAGCAATGAAGATGGCGGCGGCGATGGCTGTCGTCCACACCTCATTTTTTCCTTTGGCAGTCTGGGTGATGTTTCTGGTGCGGACGATAATCTTGTTAGGCAGCCTGTAGAATTTTTTTTCTTCATCATATATTTTTCTGATATCGAAATTCACGCCGAGGGTTGTGCCCAGCATGTAAGCCGCTAAATCCTCTGCATACTGGCCTGCTTCCCTTTCGTTTTGACCATAGCCATGATGCTCGGAGAGATAGCCGTAATAGCGGCGCTCATTGGGAATGGCTAACCCCACTGATGCCGAGATCAGGCGGTGAGCCTCATCTGTAGCACATTCGCTCATCACCAGAAAAATAATTTGGCCCGGGCTGAGCAGCTTCAGTCCGGCCTCTTTTGGGATCAGCTTCGAGTGAGGGGGGATGATGCTTGAAGTTTTGACCAAGTTAAAAGGGGCTATGCCGGCGCTTCTTAAGGCTTGTTCAAAGCTTGCCAATTTTTCTTTGTGTTGTCCGCTTCCCTTGGTCAAAAAGAGTTTGGCCGGGATAATTTTGTCCATAATTTTCTCATTATTTTAGGATCAAGATTAAGATATTCCCTTTCATGCTCAAGAACAGCCATCAAAGGGAGCGCTTCTCCTCTTTTTTTGTCGGGACATACGGCTCTGGCTCTTTAAAGTCTATATCGCGCGAGATTGTCCATTCTCCACAAGGAGCGTATTTGGAGCCTCTTGACTGGACGAAGAGCTTGACATAGGCAGTCTTCCACTCCGGGTTGTATTTTATATCGTTAAGATTTTTTCCCTCGACTCCATTATTGCTCTTGAGAAGAATAATATCACTCACTTGGCCGGGCATGAGGGCTTTTCCGCGGATGGCCGGCATAAAACGGTCACCCAAATTCTCATTCATGCCTTCGTACCTGTAGACGGCGTTAAAATTCACATAACGAAGAGGCTTATCAGTGATGTTTTTTATGCGGAAAGAAATGGCAGGAACCAGGATCAGCTTTTGAGGCCAGGGACTGTAGAATTTCTTTGTCCACAACGTCTTCACCTCCAGAATTTCTATCGAGGCTGTCAGCTCTTCCGGGGAGGGAGATTTTGTGCACCCTGTCTGAAGAGAGCCGGAGAGAAAAGCGGCAAGGATAACGATTATGGCCAATTTGAATTTTTTCATCTCATTCCTCCTGATTCGTATAAAATATAAACCATGGCCAGAAATTATTCAATCAATTATTTTTCCTTGGATCCATCCGTAAATCCATGGTATAAAGTGGATCAGGCTGGGTGTCGAGAAGACCGTATGGAAGGCGAAGGCAGAGTAGTTCGAAAGCACGCAGCTTTTGCCCCAGCGAGGCAAAAGCTGCTCGGTTCCAGG
>Ga0315306_10000758_pt1 | contig 15599 bp, 14 predicted proteins | sample TDP1_MG_FD_203803 | JGI IMG/M metagenome (GOLD analysis project Ga0315306, IMG submission 203803) | Freshwater sediment microbial communities from Lake Towuti, South Sulawesi, Indonesia - TDP1 | ecosystem: Environmental > Aquatic > Freshwater > Lake > Sediment | place: Indonesia: South Sulawesi... | reverse complement strand
TGGCGGTCATCTCGCCTTTGCCTTCAGGAGCATAAGGGTTCATGACTGTCTCGTAGCCGAACTCTGGGAATGGAGTGTTCCTCTCTAATGGATGTGTGACGCCTTCGAGGTGGCATGCGCCTCTATTCGATGTCGCATATGCTACAGCTAGACTTGTGTAGGTTCTAGGGTCGTGCATAGGAAGCTCCAAGCCCTTGATGTGTACAGCGAACTCTTCCGAATTCCGGCCGATCTTCTTGGCCGCGGCTCTCACCCCTTGGCCGAGTAGCTTCCCGATACCTTTCCTCGCTCCAATCATTCTCGTTAGAGCGAGTAGAGCTTCTTCGCTCCCCCATTTCATTTCAATCCCACCTGTATCTTTCTTCGAGATCAAGCCTTTCTCGTAGGCTTCCATAGCGAAGGCTATTGCGGCGCCTGTTGAGATCGTGTCTATGCCGTACCTGTTACAGACCTCATTAGCCATAGCTATTGCCTCGAGATTGTCGACTAAGCATAGAGAGCCGAGTGAGGCTACAGTCTCGTACTCTGGACCAGATCCATCGACGCCGGCGTACTTGCCTGTCGTGATCTTGACGACTCTACCGCATCCGATGACGCATCTTCCGCAGAAGTACCTATTGACAAGTATTTTTTCAGCCATCCTTTCGCCGGAGATCTTCTTAGCGCCCTCCTCCCATCTCCCTTGATACCAGTTCTTCATAGGCAGGTCGCCTGAAACCTCAGCCGACTCAACTATATTCGATGTCCCATACTTCGCCATCCGACTCGTATTGTTCACTATGACTGGCGCGGTCTCCTTCACAGAGCTCTGAAGCTTTTCGCTATCCGCAACCCTAACTGGCTTGGAGCCTTTAACGGCGATAGCCTTAACGTTCTTCGATCCCATCACAGCGCCGACTCCGGCTCTAGCAGCCATTCTAGCATGCTTTCCATCATGGAGGATCGAGGCGACCTTGACGAGCTTCTCGCCAGCAGGACCTATACATGCCACTTCAGCTTTCTCATCCGTCTCCTTTTTCACCGCTTCATCGGTCTCATATGCGTCTAAACCCCATAGGTGTCTTGCAGATCTTACTTCCACATCGTCGTCCTGAATCCATATGTAGACAGGCTTCCCAGCTTTACCCGACAGGACTATTCCGTCGTGGCCTGAGAACTTCAGTTCTTGACCCCATTTTCCACCAACATCTGAATGCGCGTACAAGCCTGTTAGAGGAGACTTGCAGGTTACACAATGCCTTCCGGAGTTTAGAGCAGCGGTTCCCGCGTAAGGCCCTGTCATGAAGATTAGCAGGTTACTCGGGCTTAGAGGCGGAGTTTCAACCGGAACTTCATCAAAGAAGATCTTTGCTGCTAAACCTCTCCCTCCAACAAATTTCCTCGCCAATTCTTCGCTAGTTTCCTTAGTCTTGACTTGCTTACGAGTCAAATCGACTCTGACTATCTTACCAGCATATCCCGGAAACATGCGCTTCCACCAAGCCGAAAATGTTAATACCGCTTCCGGAGCATTTCCTCCATTTCAGCTTCTATTTAAAATGAATGCATCTACATGAAGCGTTTTGAGGCAAGGGTTCAGATTTCACCGTTGAGTTGTTCATGAAGACAGCTGCGTTAATAGGCTTGAAGCCGTAAGAAAGATATCTGGCAGCGTGCGGGCCTTCTCTGTCTTCCTTCCGTGCCCAATTGTGGTGTTCCCTTGACGGTTCAGCACCAACAAGATTTCGATCCTGCTGAGGAAGCGAAGAGGATTATCGATGAGGCTGAAAAGATAAATGTGACGTTGAGGCTTCTGGGAGGACTGGCTATTAGGATCCATTGCCATGTCCAACATTCATCTCATATAAGGGCGTATCATGACACGGACTTCTTTGGACTGAGAAGTCAGAGTCCTCAGATCGAATTGCTCTTCAAGAAGCTTGGCTATGTCCCGAACCCAAGGTACAATAACCTCCACGGGTATAAACGACTGGAGTTCTACGACAAGTCTCATAACCGGAACGTGGACGTCTTTTTAGACAGGTTCGAGATGGAACACAAACTGAACTTCAAAAGCAGAGTTGGCCTTGACAGATATACGATCCCGCTTACAGACTTGCTCTTGACAAAGATTCAGGTTGTGAAGGTGAACGAAAAGGATTTGAAAGACATAGTTGCCATCCTGGAGGACCATGAGGTCGTCAACAAGTTCGATAAGGAGACGGTAGATCTCGAATACATAGCGAAACTCTGCTCAAAGGATTGGGGGCTTTACAGGTCTATAATGGCAAACCTCGACATCCTTGAGTCATTCATCACAGGGCATAAACTCGTTGTCAGAGATGAGGCAGCTATCATGAAGAAGGTAAAGGCTATTAGAGAATCCATCGCGCGAAGACCTAAGTCTCTGAGATGGAAGATACGCGCCAAGATAGGTGAGAGGATGCGTTGGTACGAGGAAGTGGAGGAGGGGTGACATATTCTCCCAGACTGATTTTGGTAGGTGAAAGCAAATGATCAAATTTTCTCCGAAGCAAGTTGAATTTCTAAACAAGCAGACTGTGGGTAGAGTTGCGACGATCTCCCAAAGGGGGGAACTACATGTCGTACCTATCTGTTATGTATTCGACGACGGCAACATCTATTTTGCAACCGATTATGGAGCAAAGAAGGCAAGGAACCTCAGGGAGAACAGGAAAGTCTCTATAATCATCGATCAGTATTTCGAAGATTGGTCAAAGCTCAAAGGAATACTAATTCAAGGAGAAGCCGAGCTTCTAGAGACAGAATCAGAGTTTGAAAAAATTCGTTACCTATTGCACAAGAAGCATCCCCAGTACGCGGAGATGCCCATCAAAGAGGGCGAATGCCTCATAGTGAGAATCAAACCTTCAAGCGTTTCGCGTTGGGGCTTCAGCTAGGTAATGCGAAAGCGGCCTTTAACTGCTCTACAGCGTGCCCGCATTCTTTACTTCATTAGCCAGATGTGAATTTGCTTAATGCACCTAACGCGCTCTGGCTTGAACCCTAGGCTCTATCAAAGTCCAGATCCAGTCCACGAACTCCTTCAAGTTCTTCGTCTGGATCAACAGCTCTCCTGGGCCCGTGATCTCTGTTACTAATCCCTCGCCGCCGAGGATGGTCTCTTTCAATCCTCCGAACTTCATGACTTTGTATTGGCATGTGTCGCTGAAGGCTACAAGGTGGAAGTTGTCTACAGTCAGCTTCTCACCCGGCTCTAGTGTATGGCGGTCTAAGGCGCCGAAGGTGTTGATGAACAACTGCCCTTGACCCGTCACCTTTATCATGAAGAGACCTTGACCGAACAAGCCTTTGGTGAAGCCCTGCCATTGAACATCCAAGTCGACGCCGCTCGTGGAAGCTATGTACGCAGCCTTCTGGATTATATACCCCTTCGCAGGCGTCACCTCGAGCCTTTCTATGTCACCGACAGGGGCTGACACGAAGGCTACTTCTCCTAGTCCACTGGTGGCGGTGTAGTCGTTCACGAAGAAAGATTGGCGACCTAGAACCTTCAGCCCTATCGTTCCTAGGATGCTTTTCTCCCTCATCCGGGTTTGAACTTGGATGCTCGGGCTCATATAGGTCATGCCTCCCGACTCGGCTGTAATCGACTGGTTTGGTTTAAGGTGGACGACGAGCATAGAGTAGGAAGGCCTATACTTTATCTCAAATTCCAACGGCTGTGTTGAGAGAGCGCTGGGAATCGGGTTTCCGCAGTCCGGACAAAAGGATGCTCCTTCTGCAACTTCTTTACCGCACCTTGGACAGAACACCATCCTGAACCACGCAGCCATACCGGATATGAGAAGGCCACTATTAAGCACTTTGTAACCTCGCTCTTATATACACAAGAAGCACACAGGGGACATTGAGTTGAGGAGGAGCACCTTGAGTAGATACGTATCACACTTGCTGATTATCTTACTGATATTGGTTGTGCCCGCATTTTCAGTGCCGCATGCTAATGCTGCCAACCTAGCCGTGACTGTACAGACAAATAAGGCGGTGTACAATCCGGGAGAAAATGTTGTCATAAGGGCGTACGTAACAAGGCTCGGAGTTCCTATAACTGATGCCAATGTGATCGTTGGTATCGAGCCTCCTGGAGGCCCCGTCATCGGCTTTTCTGCACCTCACGTAGGTCCCGATGGATGGTATCAATATACGTTTCCTTTGTCTGGCTCTGCTGGCGGTGGGGTGTACAAGGTTTCGGCTACAGCTACTCGTCTAGGAGATACACCAGGTTCTGCTCAAACAACCTTTACTGTAACTGGCGCTCCCGCAAAAAAGACTGTTGACTGGGCAGTTTATAATCCATCGATTACGCCTACGAACCCTACAACGCAGGATCTTGTAAGAATCAACGTCATGTTAAGAATTGTTGCGACTATTTCCACCGGACCGTATCCTGTATATATTGTCTGCACTGTTGACGGGGTCCAGGTTGGAGGCGGCACGGTAACACCGTCAGGTACGACGCCCTTGACGGTTTTTGCAGGTCCTACAAAATATCCTGCTGGATGGCACACAGCAACTTGGGTAGTGGATCCTAATTTCGATTACAATGATCCGAACATTGGAAACAATCAGGTGAGTTACAATTTCCAAGTCACCGCACCTGCTCCAGCGTTCGACTTTACGTTAACAGCTTCTCCTCCTAGCCAAACTGTTAAGGCGGGAGGAACTGCAACCTTCACGGTGACGGCAAGCCTGGTAAGCGGGTCACCATCAGCCGTGGAGTTATCCATATCCGGTCTGCCGGCAGGGGCTACATCCGCTTTCAATCCCACTCAAGGAGCGCCTAGTTTCTCGTCGACCCTAACGATCAGTACTGGTGCGGATACAACTCCAGGAACATATACGCTTACCATAACTGGAGCAGGCGGTGGCTTATCGAAGACTACAACTGTAACACTTGAGATACAAAGCCCTGTGGAGCCAGACTTTGAAATCTCAGCAGTTCCAACTTCGCAGACAGTCACACCGCCCCAATCAACCAGCTACATAGTATCCATGACAAAGAAAGGGGACTTCAAATCTACTGTAGATCTAACGGTTTCAGGGTTACCGGCTGGAGTAGAAGCTTCATTCAACCCTCAAAGCGGCACGCCAGATTACACAGCCACATTGACCTTGACTGTGACTGAAACAACGCCCCCAAGCACCTATGTACTGACAATCTATGCGTCAGGAGGCGGGAAGACGAAGTCAACCGTAGTAACCCTCATAGTTCAAGCAGCCCCTACACCTACGCCCACAGCCACACCTCCAGCCACGCCAAGTACGGACATATCGTCACTGTTAGCAATGCTCACCGAACAGAGCTACCTTACAGTCATAATAATTCTAGTGATAGTGGTTGTAGCTCTAGCAGCGACCTTAATTGCAAGAAGCCGCAAGAAAACATCCTAAAGCTTCTTCTTGCTCCACTACATTCATGTCATCTTCAACTCTTGTTAACGCTTGATAGAAGTGCAGTGTGGAGTGATTTGAGTATAGAGTGAGCCTATGCAAGCGAATGTAAGGGTCAACGACGCCCGATAGATCGTAGTATAGAATCCTTGAGTTTGCAAAGCCTGTTTGACGAAAAGAACAAGCAGTCTAGTTATCTTCCTTAGAAAGTAGGGCAAAGGTTTAATTGAAACGTCGTCTGTTTCTAGCGCCTGAATTGTCGCAAGATTCGGTCGTACTGTCTTCAAACTTGAGATTTCCTGGGAGATGGATTAATGGGTCTCGTTAATTGGGCGAGAACGAAAAGCCCTTGGCTTGTGCACTTCAACACAGGCGGATGCAATGCTTGCGACATAGAAGTCGTCGCGGTATTAACGCCGAGATATGATTTAGAGAGGTTCGGCGCTCTCCTGAAAGGTAGCCCGCGCCATGGAGACGTACTCGTCGTGACAGGCCCTGTTACCCGCCAGATCAAGGATAGGTTGACTAGGATTTATGAGCAGATGCCTGAGCCTAGGTTTGCTGTTGCTGTTGGAAACTGTTGTGCTAGCGGTGGGGTTTATCGTGGTTGCTATAGTGTGTATCCTGGACTCGATTCTGTCATCCCTGTTGATGCTTATGTCTATGGTTGTCCTCCAAAGCCTGAAGCCATAATCAAGGGTGTGGCCGCATTACTCTCGAAGATCAAGGGTGGTTGACTTGTCGACGTTCAGTATCCCCATAGGGCCTCAGCACCCAGCTCTTAAAGAACCCGAGTCGTTCACTCTTACAGTTGATGGGGAACATGTCGTAGCTGCGAGGGTTCGGATCGGGTACGCTCATAAAGGTATAGAGAAGGCGATGGAATCTCGAACATACATTCAGAACATACCGCTTGTTGAACGGATCTGCGGGATCTGTAATGTTGCGCATACAGTGTGCTATGCGCAGAATGTCGAGTACCTGTATGAGAAGAGTATACCACGTAGAGCTGAGTATATCCGTGTTGTTATTGAGGAGTTGAATAGGATTCACAGCCACCTACTTTGGCTGGGTATAGTCGGACATGAAGTAGGCTTCGACACTTTATTCATGTATGTTTGGAGAGATCGAGAGGTAGTCATGGACCTCATTGAGCTACTGACTGGAAACCGAGTTTCCACAGCGATGAATACTATTGGAGGTGTTAGAAGAGACCTAACCCCAGATAAGATAACTCGCCTAAGAAAAGGCATGAGCATACTGGAGGAACGTACCAAGTACTATAGGAAGATCGCGTTGGATGAACCTACTGTTCTAGCAAGGGCCAAAGGAGTTGGGGTATTAACGCCGATCGAAGCGATCAAGCTTTCGGCGGTTGGACCCACTTTAAGGGCTTCAGGAATAAAATCCGATGTCAGAATGGATGACCCTTATGCAGCACATGATGAAGTTCCATTCAACGTTATCACCTACGACAGCTGCGATGTCTTCGGTCGAATCATCGTCAGGGTCGACGAGACGCTTGAATCGATCGCGATGGTTCAATACTGCCTTGATAACATGCCCTCAGGCCCAATAAGAATGAGGTTGACGAATACGCCTCCCGTCGGAGAATCTGTCAGCCGCGTTGAAGCCCCAAGAGGCGAGGACATCCACTACGTGAAATCCAACGGCACAGAGAGGCCTGCTCGATACAAGGTTCGCGCTCCCACTCTTGGAAATCTCCCCGCCGTCTTAGAGATGCTGACCTCGAAAGGTGACTACATCGTCCGTATAGCCGACATACCAGTTGTCGTTGCAGGGATCGACCCCTGTATGTGCTGTATGGACAGGTCGATCAGGTTCATCGATCCTTCAAAGGAGAAAGAGTGGGTTTGGAGCTGGGACCAACTTAAGAAGTATGCTGCTAGGAGGTAGCTGGAGTTTGGCGATGATACGTGAGGTCTATCGGCATCTCTTCAAGAAGAGAGCGACAGTGCTCTACCCGTTCAAGGAGCGAGAGAAGGTTCACCTCCCAACCGACTTCAGAGGAAAGCTCGCTTTCTACAGAGAGAGATGCATCGGCTGCGGCCTCTGCTTCAGAGTCTGCCCCTCGGAGACTATTGAGATGATAACGGATGAGAAAGGTAAGAGGCCGATCTTCTACCTCGACAGATGCACCTTCTGTGCCCAGTGTGAAGAGATCTGCCCGGTAGACGCGATCGAGATGACAACCGACTTCGAGTTCGTCGGCTTCGACAGGAAAGAGACTCTGTTGAAGTGACCATTGGAATGACAGAAGCGCAAGATCGCAAGACGATCCCGATTACAGGGATGGATTGCCCATCATGCATCGTAAACATAGAGAAAGAATTGAAGAAACTCAAAGGCGTCAAAGAAGCTCAAGGCAGCTACATAATGGAAAAAGTCGTCGTAACCTATGACCCGAACGAGATAGATGGCCCAGCTATCGAGAAGAAGATCGAGGATCTTGGCTACAGAATCTCCTACAAGAGATACCCTAGTATCGCAGAGAGAATACGCAGCTCGATGAAACGCAGGAAGTAGACATTTCTAGAAGGTCTCAGTAAGCATACTCTTGATCGATATCAACTCTTTCGGAATCGCGACCCGAACCCCTTTCTTTGGGTCAACAACCTGATTCACCTTAATGTCGCCGCATAAGCTTGCGAACATGTAAGCTCTCTCAAAGGACCAGCCGTAGGCCTTCATCAAAGCTTTCACCGTGGCTTCAGTTCCTCGAACAGCAGCCTCGTCAAGAGTGTCACCGCAAGCAATGTAAGCGCAGTAATCCTTCGTCTCGAGTATAGGCCATGGAGGACGCCGACCCTTTATGACGTTAAACCTGAGAAGAATTTGACCTTCGACCTCAACAGCTGACACGCAGAGTTCACCGTCACCTTGAAGAGCATGAAGATCTCCAGCAGCAAAGAAGGCGCCATCCGTAAAGACGGGAAAGTACAATTTCGATCCAGATGTCACATCCTTAACGTCCATGTTTCCTCCATGAGGACCAGAAGACCCTGAGAGTACTTCTCCGCTCTCAGGCGCTACGCCGATAGTGCCTATCAAAGGGGAGGTCTTGAGCCGGACACCTTCATACTCTATGAAACCGTTCTTGATCGAGAGTATCTTGACTTTCGCTTTGAACTGCATATCTTTGAGGGCTCCGTTTTGAGGTATCGTCAAGATCGGCCCACTTCCTGCAGTCTTTATATCCAGTATCTCTACCACGAGGGTGTCGCCTCGCTCAGCTCCTTCTATGTATACGGGGCCTGTTGCTCCGTCCACCTTGGACCAATCCAGTTTCTCCACCGTATCATCTTCGCTCTTGATCTGGCCGCCTAAGGCATCCTCTGTCTCCAGCAACAGAAGCTCTCCAGCCTTCACATATTCAGCCGGTTGATACTTCGAGCTGAAACTGTAAATCACCTTATCCTTGGAAATGTACTTCATGTAACCTCAACCTCACTCATCGTCTCTATAATCAGTGCAACAGTATTTTAGACATCTCGTCTTTAGGAGTAGCGCTGTCATATTTGCAACCAAGCGAAACCTAGCCAGTTGCCCGGAAACGCTCTCCTCTGCAAGAGCACTTTAGTTCTTCTACGAGCCTTTGAATAAAGATGAGATCTTCGACAATTGCTGGAGTCGTATGGAAGGCGTTTAGGTAACTGTATGAACTGTGGTACTTCGTGCTTCTTGAGAAAAGATTAAAGAGTTTTTCCTTTGGCTTAACGCTCAGGGAGACGCCTTGTTCATAGGTGATGAAGTCAAGAAGAGAGTCTTAGAAAAGGTAGATAGCTTACGGAATGAGGTTATCGAATTTCTACGACAGATGGTGCAGATTCCTAGTCTATCAGGAACACCAGAAGAAGGAAGGGTCCAACGGCTTGTTGCGGAAAAGTTGGAAGGAATAGAGGGAATGGAGATAGATGTGTGGGAGCCGCGTGCGGAGGATTTGGAAAGGTATCCACTTTATCCAATAAGGTTAGGCTCATGGAGTTATGAGAACCGACCGAATGTGGTAGGCATCTTAAAGGGAGCCAAGTCCGGAAAGTCCCTGATACTAAACGGACATGTAGACGTGGTAAGCTCAGAACCCGCTTCGGCTTGGACGCATGATCCATGGGGTGCTGAGATCGAGGGCGGTAAACTGTATGGACGTGGTTCCACGGATATGAAAGGAGGGTTAGCAGCTATGATCTATGCAGTCCTAGCCGTGCAGCAGGCAGGAGTGAAGTTGAAGGGTAAGGTCATTCTTGAGAGTGTGGTGGAAGAAGAGTACGGTGGAGGTGGCACGATAGCAGCTATAGTCAGAGGATACAGTGCAGACGGTGCAATAATAACAGAGCCAACCGATGCAAATGCCATATGCATAGGGGCGGGAGGTTCTCGGTTCTTCACTGTTAAGATTTCAGGTAAACCCGAGTGGCCTCACCTTGCTCATTACGGCGTAAATGCTATCGGCTTGGCACTTAAGGTCTACAATGCGTTACTCGATCTAGACGCTCATAGAGAGAAGATGCTCAGAGGGAAACACGCTCTCTTTGAGGCTCTTCGATCCGGAGGCATGCGAGGGCCCGGACGGCCCACCAATCTAACGCTGGGAGTCTTGAGGGCCGGAGACTGGCCTGCAACAGTAGCTGGTTGGGCGGAGCTCCAAGGCAGAGTCGGTTTCCCGCCTAGTGAGAAAGGCGAAGATGTTGCAAAGCAGTTTGAAGAGGCCGTGAGAAGAGCGGCTGAGCAAGATACATGGATGCGTGATCACCCGCCACTGATCAAGTGGTGGGGTCCTAGAAGGGAAGGGTATGAGCTTGCTCCAGAAAACCCATTGGTTCAGACCGTGAAACGCTATATCGAAGAGACGGTGGGGCCGTGCGATCTCTTCGCTAGTCCGTCAGCGGCTGACGGGTCATATTTGGCAACGCGAGTTGGCGCGTATGGCGGTATCCCCACCATATGGTATGGACCTGGAGGATCTAGTGCCCATTCCTTCGATGAGTACGTGAGGATTAATGATGTGATGGCAGTTATCAAAGTTCTCGCTCTCTCGGTAATCGATTTGTGTGGCTATGAGATCTAGCCAAATCAGAAAAGATAAATCGATCCAAGGATGATTGCCCAAGCACACTTCATCGCGCCTGCAGCGTAGCCTGCTTTGGCGCATTCGCCTTGGCATCCTAAGAGATGATATCCTACAGTTGAATGAGAGAACTTGAGAGCTATCAGTTGACCGCTTAATAATAGAAGACGGCAAGTTTCTCGCAAGTGCCAGTATCACTTTAATAAAGAAGTTGGCGGGCATATACACTGGCGATCGATTGTGGCGTCTGCGGATATTTACGAGAAAATAAGTGATGCTGTGATAAGGGGCTATCCTGAAGATGTTGAGACTTTGGTGAAAGAAGCCCTACGAATTGGATTGGATCCAATCGATATCTTGAAGAAAGGGCTTGTCAACGGAGTCAAAACTGTGGGCGAGAAATTCGAAGCGGGTGAGCTTTTCCTCGTTGACCTGATAATGGCGGGAAATGCCATGAGTATCGGATCAGAACTCTTGAGAGAGGCGATAGAAGAAAAGACTGGGGGTAAGGGAATAGCAAGCATAGGCAGAGTGGTCATCGGCACGGTGAAAGATGATATTCATGACATTGGGAAAAACATAGTAGTCACATTGCTCAAGGTCGAGGGCTTTGAAGTGACTGATCTAGGAAAAGACGTTCCCATAGAGATTGTCGTCAAGAAAGCTGATGAACTAAAGCCGAACCTTCTAGGATTATCTGCTCTTCTAACAACAACAATGATTAGACAGAAAGAAGCGATAGAGGCTCTGAAAGAAGCAGGTCTGAGAGATAGGGTTAAAGTGATAATAGGCGGAGCCCCAACAACCGAAGAATGGGCCAAAGAGATAGGGGCTGATGGTTGGGCTCCAGATGCAATCGCAGCAGTAAGAAAATCGAGAGAACTGCTTGAACGTGATTGAGAGGGCGCAAGGATGATACCTAAAATACCAAAGTTGAAGTTCCTGAGCGAAGAAGACGTTCGAAAGATACATGAAACCTCGCTTCGAATACTTGGCGAGGTAGGTTGCAAGTTCTACCATGACAAGGCATTGAGGATTCTAGATGAGGCTGGAGCAGCGGTTAATTATGAACAGAACTTGGTGAAGTTTCCTGAAGAACTGGTTACGGAAGCCATTAAGAAAAACCCGTCCAAGTTTCAATGCACGGCCAGAAATTCCAAGTACAACATAACGATAGGCGATGGAAACGTATATTTCACGAACGGTTTCGGAGCAATTAGCGTCCTCGATATGACATCGGGCAAGGCTAGACCAGCTAGACTTGATGATCTTGAAAAGTTCACCCTACTCTCTGATGCACTCCAATACGTTCACTGGATTATACCTCATTGCGTTCCTCAAGATGTCTCGAAAGAAGTATGTGACCGATATATGGCTCTGGCTATGCTCAAGAATACGTCAAAACATGTCTCCCTTACCCCTTTCAGCCTAGAGGGGTTGAGAGACGTGCTGAAAATGGCCGCGATCACCGTAGGAGGCGAAGAAGAACTCAGAAAGAATCCGACAGCAGTTGATGCTGGAGTCCAGCCCTCATCTCCCCTACAATATGGGCATGACGCTATAGATTATTTGATGTTGCTTAGTGAGTACAAGACAATAATAGGCATATGCGTTGGGCCAATAGCAGGCGCAACTGCACCTGCCACACTAGCCGGGACCATAGCGCAGGGGAACGCCGAATTCCTAGCGGGATTAGTTCTCTGTCAAGTACTGAATCCTGGCACGCCAGTCTTCTATGGCTCCATGGCTACGATCATTGATCCAAGACGGGGTGCATACGCCTACGGGACCCCTGAGCTAGCGTTGATGAATGTTGCTTCCAAGCAAATGGCAGAGTTGTATAACATGCCCTTCTACGGGACCGGGGGAACAATAGACTCACCTATTCCAGATGCACAAGCAGCCTACGAAACCACCATGTCGAACCTCATAGAAGCCATGGCCGGAGTCGATGTAATACATGATGGAGTGTACGGAATCTTGGAATCAGCAAAGACTGCCTGTTACGAACAGCTCATCATAAGCCATGAAGTGGTAAGCATGGCCATGCGCATACTAGAAGGTATTGAAGTAACCGACAAGACTCTTGCACTTGATCTAATCAAGGAAGTGGGTCCAGGACGCAGCTTTCTCGAGGTGCACAAATCAGTTCGCTTCCTTCGTGAGGTGATGTCAAAAGAATACTGGTTACCTGAACTAACCATGAGGGTAAGTAGCAGAAGGGAGTGGGAGGCTAAGGCATCAAAAGATGTGGTTCATAGGGCTAGAGAGGAGGTGGAGAATGTTCTAAAAGAGCACGTGCCAGATCCTCCTCTGGAACCGTATATATTGGAGCAGCTCAAGAAAGTGGCAGATGAAAGTCTGGCAAAACTACATTAGACGCAAGCTAGACAAACAGACATAGCAAATGCCTTGCAAACCAAGCGTCTTCACATAAAGGTCGAATACTCCTACCTGTAGCATTTTTCAGGGAAGTCTAGAGAGAGTCATCACTTTTTCGAATGATCAGCTAGTGGTGCCAAGAAATAACGTAGCACGCCGCGTTTTAAAAAAGAAGAGAAGGGGATACTTACACTACGCGTGTGTATGGCTGTGGCTCGATTTGTTTCCAGAAGAGTCGATATCTCGTCGCCAAGGTGTAAAGGACTGCCGTCAGTGGGGGATAGATCCAGATGAAGAAGTAGTACCAGATGATGTTGAAAGCAGATCGAGTCATGAACATAACTGGCAATGGGATGATACCCCACCAAACGTATTGAGCGCCCCAACCGAAGGATTGGAAGAAAGCGTATACCGAATAGCTGCCGAGGAATAGTAGCCATGACTTAACCGTTCTGAAGGAAGGATCTCTGCCGACAGTCTTCCAGGCCCACCAGCCTAGGAAGAAGTCGTAGGCGAAGGCCAAATAGAGTAGCGGTACGTTAACCCAGCCAAAAATAACTGCAGCTAGTATTTCCATTGTAGCAGCAGCCCAGATACCTGGCCATCCGAAGAGTACCGGCAAAACCCAGAGCATGTACCAAGTGAAGAATGCAACGCTCATTATTCCCGGCATAATCCAGAACATGCCACCGAAGCCGTATATGACCGTTCCTATCGCGGTACCGAGAGCGTACAATGCTACCATGCGAGCAGTCCATTTGTAATGAAATCTCACAACTTTTGGTTTTGGAAATATCTGAATTTCACGTCCTGCTATTAGAACGACAGCCAAAGCAAGAAGGATGAAGCACGCGACTGTATGCAGATAGAACATCGGGTCACGAACAGTTTCCATAGACTCGTAGAGCCAAGGAAGCCACGGAAATAGTTCTTCCCACGAAACCATAAGACCACCTATCTATTTTCAGAGTTGTTCTATAGGACCGTATCTATTTAGCGTTTTCTGAACCGAAAAGAACGCTCAATGCGTTCTATTCGCTTTAGGGCTATGCTAGCATCGTTATCCATCCATATCCCATTATTCGTAACGCTAAAAAGAACGCAGTAACACAGAAGGTGACAGCCAAAAACCCCTTGTCAAATCTATTAAATCGTAGCTTACGCCTCTTTGGAGGCTTGGAAAAATCGCATCCTTTAGAGTCGAGACAAAGAGCTATCTGATTAACCGAACTCAACATGCGGTTGAAAACTGGGACCACTAGGACCCTCGTGTTCTCCGCAAATGCTTGAATACGTCTTTTTACTGAACCACGATTCCAGTTGAAAGCCCTAGACTTCTGAGCTTCTCTTACCCTTCCAATCTCTCCTAAGAGCAAGGGGGCGTATCGAAGTGCGAGCATTATGCCAAAAGAGAATTGGTAGGGAACTCTCACATCAGCTAGCCCCTCAATCAACTCGCGTTGACTGGTTGTCATAAGCCAACCCAGAGCAGCTACCATACAAGCGCCTATCCTAAAACCATACGCGATCCCTACGCTAAGTCCAATGTCGGTGAATCTGAAGACATTCCATTCAAACACAACATTTCCTCCTCTCAGAAACGCTGGCCACAAAATGATCGAAAGAATGGCCGTCCATATCACGAACAAGAATGCGGTGCCAAATATCTTCTTCAACGGTACTCTTGAGAGTATAGCATAGAGCAAAGCCCATAGGAAGATTACAAAAGCGTATTCCCATCTGTTAAACGTCCAAGCTAATACAACGATTGTAAAGAGCCATACTATTTTGACGATTGGATGTAACCTGTGAATGAATGTCCCCTTGTCAACGTAAAGTCTATAGACAGACAAAGTGCCAGTTCCTCCTAATTCATTGGAGACAGGTGAAGCAATCCGTCGTATGCCTCGTCAGGACTTAGGACGGTTGACTTGAAGTAATCCCTCAGCATATGACTTAGTTGAGTAATCTCAGGCGGCTTAATGAAGGCTTTCCGAAGCGTCTCTTCTTGGCCAAAAACCGATCTGGTTGGGCCGTCAAGAAGCACCTTCCCCTCAGCCATAACTATTACCCGTCTAGCGTACTTGGCGACCAGATTCATATCATGAGTTATGAAGATTACAGTCTTTCCAGTTTGATTTATTTTCTTAACTAGCTCCATCATGCTGATGGAGTCCTTCCAATCCATCCCGGTGGATGGTTCATCAATAACCAGAACCTTCGGATACATCGCCAAGACGGATGCCACAGCGACCTTTTGTCTTTCTCCCTTACCGAGAAAGAACGGGTTCCGATTCTCGTACCCCTTCAAGCCAACCTCTTGAAGACTCTCAGATACTCTGTCTCGAATTTCCTTCTCAGTTAGGAAGAGGTTTCTGGGTCCGAAAGCAATTTCATCCCATACCTTTGTGTTAAATATCTGATGATCCGGATTCTGAAAGCAGTAGCCCACAATCTCAGCCAGTCTTGTGGCTGGTATCTTCTTCGTATCTAGTCCTTCAACGATTACGCTTCCCTTCGTTGGCTTCAGAAGCCCATTGAAGTGTTTTGCAAGGGTAGTTTTACCGGATCCGTTCTGACCTATTAATGCCATGAGGTCCCCTTGATAGATCTCAAGGTTCAGCTCTCTAAGCGCTGTAGTTTGCTCTTCTGTGCCTCTGCCATAGACATACCACAAATCTTTGACTTCGATAATTGGCTCCTCTCTCTCGATCTC
>Ga0315306_10000757_pt1 | contig 15616 bp, 16 predicted proteins | sample TDP1_MG_FD_203803 | JGI IMG/M metagenome (GOLD analysis project Ga0315306, IMG submission 203803) | Freshwater sediment microbial communities from Lake Towuti, South Sulawesi, Indonesia - TDP1 | ecosystem: Environmental > Aquatic > Freshwater > Lake > Sediment | place: Indonesia: South Sulawesi... | reverse complement strand
AGATCTCTCTCCGTGCCTGACGAAGAGTTTAAGAGGTAGGGCCCCTTCTGGACGGAGGGTCTTGGGTGGAGTCAACCCAGAAAGCCCTGAAGGGCCGGGACCTTCTAACCCTTCAGGACTATACATCTGAAGAGATCGAGAAGATACTCCAGACCGGAGTGGCGATGAAGAAGGGGCCGAAGCTTAGACCTGAGGCTTTGAAAGGAGAGTATCTAGCGATGATCTTCCAGAAGCCATCGACCAGGACGAGGTTGTCGTTTGAGATTGCGATGCTGCAGTTAGGCGGGCAAGCGATCTACCTAAGGTGGGATGACCTCCAACTTGGACGCGGCGAGACAGTTGGCGACACGGGAAGAATGTTCTCTCGATACGTGGACGGGGTTGTCGCCCGCGTCTACCATCACCTAGACATCGAAGAGCTCGCGAGGAACGCCGAGGTACCTGTGATCAACGGGCTCAGCGACCTGTTTCATCCGTGTCAGGCACTCGCCGACCTCCAGACGGTCCTCGAACGGAAAGGCAGCCTGAAGGGAGTGAAAGTGGCATACATCGGCGATGGAAACAACGTGTGCAACTCTCTCCTCGTCGCTTGTTCCAAGATGGGAACGGACATTGCCGTCGCCTCTCCGCGGGGCTACAGGCCGAGCGAATCTGTCGTCGGATCAGCCCTTGCGAATGCGAGGGCAACCGGAGCGACTGTGGAGCTTGTCGAGGAGCCATCAGAGGCCGTTCGAGACGCGGACGTAATCTATACGGACACCTTCGTCTCGATGGGCGCTGAGATAGAACGCGAGAAGCGTCTGGCCACGTTCCTGCCAAGATACCAGGTGACATCGGAGCTCTTCTCCTACGCGAAGCCCGACGCGTTCTTCATGCACTGCCTGCCCGCTCACAGAGGAGAGGAGGTCACAGCAGAGGTCTTAGACGGGCCGAGGTCTGTCGTCGCGGACCAAGCCGAGAACAGGCTTCACGTGCAGAAGGCCCTGCTCTGGATGATGCTCTAACGCCGCTGATAGACTTGTCGATTCGAGCAGGCGCCGGGTCGATCGTGGTGATAGTGGCCTCAGCTATCGACCCAGCGAGCAGGAACATCGCAGACTCTCTGATCGGGCTGCACCATTTCTCGAAGCCGACAATAAGCGGGGCGGGCGATAGCCTGCTGCGAGCTGAGGATCCGGAGAGTGATGCTCGGCTGCTTATCACCAAGAAGGAGCTCGTCTCCTTCGAGCCCAGCTCAGGTCTCGCGGATACACGTCTATTCATCTTCGTGTCAAGGCATGAGAGTCACAGTCGCGTTCGATCGTTAACTGTTCATACGCCAGGCAATCTGGCCGAGGCTGAGCATGGAGGCGTGCCGTGCAAAGTCTCTGTTGCAGCTCCAGGACCTATGAAGGACGCTCTTAGAAGGCTAAGCCTAGAGAGAGACCGCATGGGGCTGAGCCACGTTGTCTCCTACGAGGCAACCCACCACGGCCCCTCGCTTGACACGCCCTCACTGTTCGTAGAGATAGGCAGCAGCGAGGCTGAATGGTCTGACCCGGAGGCGGGGGAGGCGGTTGCCAATGCCGCCATGGATGCTGCAGCTAGCCGATGCATCTGCACCCCAGCTCTAGGCGTGGGCGGCCCGCATTACAACGCGAAGTTCACGGAGGCCGGCTTGAAGGGTCCTCTCGCACTGGGGCACATCATCCCGAAGCATGCGCTGCCGTCCCTGACGCCAGACATGCTGGAGCAGTGCCTGAGCAGGACTGCCGGCGGCGTTGAGGTCGCTCTGCTCGACTGGAAGGGGACGCCGGGGCCGACGAGACGCTGGATCGCCGCTCACCTAGAGAGGCTTGGTGTCGAAGTTCAGAGAGCGTAGCGTCAGGCGGCTATAGCGAGGAAACCTTTTATATGACGGCGAAGGAGACCGATGCCGCATCCTATGCAAGGATCTGAACCGATGGACATGCCGTTTACCCCGGCTTACGGGCGGCTACCTTAGGCGTGGTTGCTTTGGGCGTTAGGTCGTTCCTTGAATCAAGTCGGCGCATGCTGAGGTCTTCGACCAAGCCCGGCTGGGAGGAGTTCTGGCTCTCGTGCCGGATCTGCCTTCTAGGCGTCAGCCTGATAGGTATCATCGGTTTTGTCGTGAGGCTTATGGGGGCGCTCTTCGGGCTTGGCGCAGGATAAGCCCGAACTAGGCTTCGGCGAGGCACATGTCTTCCTCGTCAAGACGGCGGCCGGTCAGGAGCGAAACGTTGCTCGGGTCATTGAGAGAAGGGCGAGGGCAAGAGGTGAGCCGTACCGGACCGCGATCAAGGCGATCCTGTGCTCCGACGATGTGAAGGGCTATATCTTTGTGGAAGCCACAAGCCCTCACTTCGTTGACGAACTGATCTATGGGCTGAGGCATGTTAAGACTAGGCTGCCGGGGTTTGTGCCATTAGCCGAGGTTGAGAAGTACCTCGTCGTGAAGCCGCCTGGTGAGGGGATCGAGCCCGGCGACATGGTCGAGATCACAGGAGGCCCCTTCAGGTCAATGCAGGCCAGGGTCATATCTGTTGACAGACAGAAGGGCGAGGCAACCATCGAGCTCGTAGAGGCGACGTTCGCTCTGCCCATCACCATGTTCGCGGACTACCTTCGTAAGCTGCCATCAGTCAAGTAGCGGAGGGTTAAGCATGAGCGAGAAGAAGAGCTTTGACTTCCTGGTTGCAGGCGGAGCTGCCACGGCGGGGCCACCTATCGGGTCGGCTCTCGGCCCGCTAGGAGTGAATGTTCCAGCGATAGTTGAGTCGATCAACAAGGCGACCAAGGACTACGCCGGAATGAGGGTCCCCGTCAGGGTTGTCCTAGACACGTCTACGAAGGTCTTCGAGGTTCACGTGGGTACGCCAACGACCTCAGCCCTGATCGTCAGGGAGCTTGGGGTTCAGAAGGGCTCCGGGAAGCCCGGCGTTGAGAACGTGGGAAACCTGTCGCTGGAACAGGTCCTGAAGATCGCGCGGCTGAAGAAAGGGAAGAGCTTAGCCTATTCGATCAAAGGGATCGTCAAAGAGGCGCTAGGAAGCTGCGCCAGCATGGGCGTCACTGTGGAGGGGAAAGCCCCAAGAGAGGTCGCCCTCGAGATAGACGCCGGGAAACATGACTCACTCTTCGAGGACTAGCCTCGTTTCGACGCTGACTCACCGAACTCTCAGCCTTGAACGCCTGCCACCGGCTGGTGTCTTCTGGAAACCATTTGTGCTAATACAGGGCTTTGCCCCCGATCGGGACATCGACCACCACTAGTATCGTCCTCATCTACGCTTCGGGGCTTATTGTTGTAGCTACCATGGCCAAAGCCAGAGTTCTCAGCTTCTGCTGTATCGCCTCGTCATCGTAGCGCTGAACCGGGAAACGTTCGCCGGTCTCGACCGCGGATGGCCCTGTAATGACTCCGATATGGGGCCACTCCGTTGTTTTCACAATACTGGCATTAGCCGGGAAGCCAAAGGCATTGGCCAACGGAACAAGGACGACATCGTAGTAGAAGCGTCGTAGTTGCTCTCCGGCGACGCCGCCATGAGCAATGAGGGCAACGGGCTTCCCCTCCAATGCGAAAGGGTGTGATTCATCCCGCCAACGGTTAAGAAAGGCGATACTCTCGATCCGTTCCAGGAGCGCGCAGAGCTTGGCGGGAATAGGCGCATAGTGGGGCGATACAATGACTAGGCCATCTGCTGCCTTTAGCTTCTCATAGATCGGCTCAAACCCATCAGCGATCACGCATTGTTCCGTGCCGATACAGTTCCCGCAGCCGATACACGGTCTAATCTCTTTGTCCACCAGGGCCACTACTTCGCCTGTGGCATCAGGGCGAAGTTCCCGGACAGCGGCGATCATCCGTTCCGCCAACTCCACCGACTTTCCACACGGTTGATGATGGATATTGGCGCCCGAAACTGCCACGATATGCATGATCAACCCTCCTCCGCTTTTACCCCTACTGCAAAGCCTTCCTCTGTCACATATACGTGATTGAAGGGAACGGGCGGGATCGCTTTCCTCGGCAAGGGACAGTTTGCCATCGAGGTAGAGCCTCTCGGAGTTAACCCGGTGCGATTCCAAGGCCCGTCGGCTTAGAAGGTGACCGTTGAGGAACTGAAGGACTGAGACCGAGGGAGGGGGAAGCCGGACTTCGGTTCAGGCATACGATACCTCGGACCGTACAAGGACCGGATGGAATGCAGACAGGCAAACCAGTCCTGAAATCGACTGCGAATCTAGGGCGGGCCCGGTGGGAATCGAACCCACGACCTACAGCTTTCTTCACGCAAGCGTAGGAGGCTCAGCCCATCGGCGATGGTCTGCCGCGCTGTCCTTCTGCGCCACGGGCCCCTCTAGCGCTGCCTTTGCTCCACGCGCACGAGGGCATCGTTTGGCGACTCCTTTAAGCCTTTGCTGAACCTAGCCTATTCCGCGGCCAACCTCGGTCACAGGAGCCGTCTTGCTGCCCCAATCCGCTTTCATCTTGGTTACATCTGCCCTATGTCTTGGCAGCCTGAGCTAGTGAGGCATGTGAGGCCCAGCTTCTCCAAGGTTTCCAAGTACCGGTTCGGCTTTGAACGGCAAGGCTTATTCGACTGGGCGATGATTCGACCCAATCGGAACGGCTGGCTGGCCGTAGACCGTGGATGCAAGATGACGCCTCTCGTGGACACGCATGCACACTTGGAGATGCTGTCGGACATTGAGGAGGCTGTCGGGCGAGCCAAGGCGGCTAGAGTCGGGGCTATCATAGCCGTAGGGTCTAACCCCGAGTCCAACCTCAAGGTCCAAGATATCTCGAGGCACTACGCTGGCTACGTGTTCCCTGCCTTCGGCCTACACCCCTGGGACGTTCCGTGCTACGAGAAAGAGGGCCTAAGCTTCCTCACTGATACAGTCGGGGAATGCATCGCCCTCGGTGAAGTCGGCCTCGACTACTGGGTCAAGGTCGACAAGGCTTTGCAGAGGACGGTCTTCGAGCGGATCCTGTCGTTGGCCTTCGGCAGGGGGAAGCCTGTGATGATCCATTGCCGGGGCGCTTGGGCGGATGTCCTCGAGGCAGTTGAACGAAGCGGCGTCAAGAGAGCGGTCTTTCACTGGTTCACTGGGCCAGCGGACGTGCTTAAGAGACTCCTAGACCGAGGCTTTCTCATCTCCGCCTCGCCTGCTGCAGCCTACAGCAAGGCGCATCGCGAAGCGGTTCAACTCGCTCCCTTAGAGAGCATCGTTCTCGAGACGGATTCGCCCGTCAAGTATGGAGGCGTCGAGTCTGAACCCGCTCACGTGTTGAAGAGCTTGAAGTCCGTCGCGGAGCTGAAGGGGGTCGAAGAGGAGATCGTCGCAGAGAGGACGACCGAGAACGCGGTGAGGCTCCTTAAGATATAGTTGCGGCGATAGTCTGTCGTATCTCACCTGTTCGGGAGGGGCTGAGACAGGAAGTCGGCTATCGTTCTCTGATGGACGGCGTCTCTCAAGAGCCGACTACCCCTTATCCAGGTCTCAAGGGGAATCTCAAGCCTTGCCGCGACCCTGGCCAAGGCTTCGTGTAACGTGTTGAACGTGAGCGGAGGGTTTCTCAGCGCGTTTCTAGCGTTCTCTCTGACCTGCCACACGCCGACTGGCATAATGTAGCCCGGATGCGCCTCGCGTAGCACCAGCACGGAGGCCTGTCTCCTCTCTGCGACTAGGTGCTCCGTTGCTGCAAGTCGGGCAGCGTAGTAGCAGCCCCCCATACTCGCGTACTTGGTTCTCCCGTTGAAACCCTCATAGTCGCCGTAGAATATGACGCTCCGCGATGCTGGGTTCCAGAGTGTGTTCGGATACCAGGCCTCGATCGCCTCGTAGCTCCACGCCTGTGGCAGCATCAGTATCTCGAACCGGTTGTCAAGGTACTCTGACTCGTAGACCCTATACTCGTTGATCAGTGGGAATTCCTTGACACCCTCCGCGAGGTTCCTCGAGATCGTGTCATCAACCGCGGTTATGCTCCACCGAGTCGGGACGAGCCTCCTCTGGCCCTTCAGCCCGAACGTGCCAATGCTGAAGGCTCTCTGAATCCTTGAGATCAGCACTCCGTCACCGTATAGGTTGAGCACCGCCTCAGCTGCCTTAAGGTCTGTGTCCTCGTAGGCCTTCTCGATCCGTCGGTCCCAACGGCCTCCGCCTGTCCGCATGCTGTTGATCCTAGCTGAGGGGCCGAACGGTTGCACGTCATCGCTCAGGAGCAGGTAGCCCCTCGGTTCCTTGTCGAACGAGAGTTCCACCTCAACGGGTTCAGCCGCGAGCGCGAGCTCGCGCGTCATCTCGAGCAGTCTTCCGCCAGCCTCGGCGTCCTCTACATGCGCCGTCGTCTTCCCCCTCACCAGGCTGGACCTGAAGGCGGCGATCTCCTCGATGCTCTTCCCGAACCAGAGCTCCGGAAGGTCAAGCAGGCTTGTGTCTCCTTGAAACGGCGGAGCCAGCGGCCCGACCGAGACATGCGGATAGCCGATCCTGCCCACGAACACGCCTGGCGGCGACGAACCATCCAAGTGCAGGGAACGTATCTTGGGCGCGATGTCAAAGTGCGATGAGAGCTTCACGATGATTGGGCACCGGGTCTTACGGCAGAGCATCCTCGAACCCTTGCATAGAACGCACAGGCCGTTCTGCGGCACCCTCAACCTCAGAGATTCCCAGTCTGAGGCCACAGGTGAAGGGAGAACCGAGCGATCCAGCAGCGAGCTCAGATCGAAGCCTAGACTCGAACTGTCGAGGAGAGCCAGCTTCTGTCGGCCGCTTGAAGACGTGAGGATGCTCGCTGGCATCTGCGAGGGAACTCGCGACCAAGGATTTATCTCTACCTGTACGTTGGACGTGGTATCTCCGAGTGCCCGCAGAGGGCTCTTGGGCTCTATCAGGACCTGTACTGGACTCGGGCTGCCTTGTCGAAGCTCTTCTCGACGACAGAGACGTAGCTAGGCCTAAGCTTCCTCTTCACAAGGTTCCATTGTCTGCGGGCCTCAACGATATTCCCTTGAGCTAGGAAGATGGCCGTGTGCGCGAGCTCGTTGATCAGCACAGGGATCCGCGATTGAGCGGAGACATGAAGCGCGCGTTGAGCCAAAGCCTCTGCCCTAGGCCCGTCGCCCAGAGATGTTCGCATGAAAGAGGCCAGGATGAAGTGCCACGCCGCCTCGAAGTCTGACCCGGAGCGGGCGTAAAGCTCTGCGGCGTCTTCGTAGCCTTGGAGGGCTAGGCGTGATTCTCCCGCCGCGCGGTATGCGTCACCTGCGTCGCGGAACAGCCCCGCGGCTAGCAACAGCTTCGCAGCCTCAGAGGCAGCGTTGGCAGCTTTCAGATAGCATTGGGCCGCATCTAGTCCCCTGTCCGAGGCCTTGAAGTAGTCACCTATGCTCTTCAACTCTCTCGGCGTAACCTTGACCCCGGCGAACCCCGAGCGGAGAAGGCTCTCGTAGTATTCGGCCACGATTCCCTTGCAACGGGCGGCTCCGGCCTCGTCGCCCAAGTCCCGGAGGCAGGAGGCGGCTGCCCTGTAGAGGTAGGCCGCCTGAACAAGGTTGCCCTCAACCCTTCTTGCATGAGCCCCCGCCAGGTAGCAGTCGCACAGCTTCCTCGTGTACTGCGGGTACAGTTCCAGGTCTTGCGTTGCCCAGAGGTAGGCTGTAACTCTCCTCAGATGTGAGGCTGCAACCTCGTAGTCAGCTCTTCCTAGAGCGTCCTCAGCCTCACGGATCCAAGAGAGGCACTCGAGGCCCCGAGACTGCAAGTCAGCTACCTTCCGTTGAACTCGCAGGCTGGGACTTTACCCTTTCTCCTCAGCGAGTAGCGCAGCTCGCAGCTTCCGCCCTCTTGCGGAGTCCAGGCGTGGATGTTCGACCTGCCCTCGGTTCTTCGGCTGCCCCTAGAGCCTTGCGAGCACTTGGCTGTAGTATGCGGGCCCATAGGTGAGGATGATCTGCTTGTAGCTCTCTGAGGGAGTTGTGACCTGTTCTAGCGTACCCTCAACGCGCGCAAGCTCGTCGGTGAAGACCTGTCCCCTGAATTCCTCGACGTACGAGACGAGGCGTTCGATATCAACGGCCTGCGATCCTCGCAGCACTCTTTCCACCTCTACGGGGTAGATGGACGGCATGTAGAACGCTTCGGAGTCATCGAGAACCCTCACCTCAGCGCTGACGGGGCCAAGCGAGGTAACCTCCATCTCAGCCAGATACTCGTTCTCGACCTCGTCGTAACCCCTCACGGGCTCAAACTCAACCTTAACATCCCTCTCGCCACGGGAGCCTAGGAGAACCCCGTAGATGCACTTCCTCCTCTGATGCGCCACGTACTCGTCCAATGTGAAGTTCCGAAACCGCCAAGCCTTTCCCGTGATCTCCCTCTCGAACTCATTCACCAGAAGCGAACCCTCGCGGAAGAAAGACGCTAGCGCGTCTCTGAGCTTTGATGTGGCCTTGGCGCCGACCACGACGAAGTCCAGGTCTGAGTAGTCGGGGTGATGAAACGAGTGTAGTAGCGAGCCGAAGACTCCGAGGTCTGAAGCCTTAAGGGAGGTTCGATCTAGGATCGCGGAGACGATGGTCTCCGCCTTTCCCATGAGGCTGTCCTTAGGCTCCTTTGCCAGAAGCTCGCGCAGCCTCCGAACCGGGAGCCTGGTGGCCTCGACGTCGTCTTTTCTCACCCCGACGAGACTCCTGCGTAGGGGTCGACAAAAGACACTGTACTTCGGGAAGTGTTTCGCCACGAAGTCTAGCCCGTCGTGTTCGAAGAACTTGTAGTAGACGCTTTCTTTATGCTGCCTCAAGGCTCTCGGGTTCGTCGATCGATACACCGTCGACGGCGCGTATTCAGGGTCGCAGACATAGCCTTCGGCTAGATGCGAGTAGCCGAGGACCCTGAAGATGAGCCCCTCCTCAGTCACGATCGCGTCCCGATCCCTCAGAGCGGGAAGGGTCAAGAGTTCCACTCTCCGCGCGTTCGAGGCTCAAGGATAGGCGACCGGCCATGGTCCGAACGAACTTCGCCAGATGTACTCGGGTCCCACGCCGCCCGAGCCGACAACCACTCTGTAGGCCTCCGCGCCGGTTACGACCTCCGTTTCCTGTTCCAGAACGCCACAGACCTCCACTTCGTCGCCGGCAGAGGCTACATCGCGGAACTGGCCCGTCATCGAGACGACTTGGCCTGGAAGATGCTCTTCGTCTATCCCAGATGCGTCTATCTCGTAGCGTGCAGGCTTGAAGACTGCCTCCCTAGCCGACGTGACGTGGGCTCTGAGACAGACCGGCCGAAGGGCGCGCCTCCGGTAGGCGCCGTATCTCTCGTAGATCTCCTCAGGCTTCTTCACAGCGTTGAAGACCACCTTCTCCTCGCCGAACCTCACCTTGTTGAGTCGAAGGGCGTCCCATCGATTCTCGACCAGATTCTGAAGCTCGCCTTCGAGGCCGAGCCTTCGAACGGTCTCTTTGACCTTACGGAAGTTCTCAGCCCCATAGACAACGATGTCTATGTCAGGTGAGGGCGACTTAAGCCCTAAAGACAGCGAGCCGTGAAGCCCGAAATCGTCCAAGGGAACGCCGCAATCATCCGAGACGAGGCTGACCCAGTCGATAGCCATGGCCTCAAGCCTTGACCGCCCAATGCTTCGCAGCAGCCGCGCCATCGCCTCGTCCGGCTTGATGAATCTCTCAACTCGGTCGTCTGGCAGGGCGACCAACCGCTTTCCATTGACTGGACAGTCGTGCAGGTAAAAGGGGAAGGACTTCTCGAAGGCTGAGAGGGTGGCGGCCACGGTCTGAGGACTGTAGAGGCTGGCCGGCCTCACGAGCGGGACACCGCTGAGCGCGTACTCGGCGGGCAAGAACTCGAGGTCGAAGAGGTTGCGGAGCGTTGAAGGGACATACTTCAGATATGCGAAGCTTCGGTCTGGCGGATGCTCATAGCCTTCGACGTAGAAGATGAAGCCTTCCTTGGACAACGCGATGTCCCCGTCGCGCCGAAGCCTCACGATCTCACCAGCGGTGTCTGATAGACGACGGGCGCGGTATAAGAAGCCGGCGCGAGTGGCCGTAACCGCTTCGAGAGAGGCGGCGAATCGCATTTAAGCGCCGAGAGAGGATGTGCTCCGCCGTTGGTTAAGATGCCCCTAGACGTGATCAGTCTTGGAGAGTCGATGAGCGAACTCTGCGCTACGAGCACTGGGCACTTGAGAGAGGTGGCTGGGTTCAAGCTCGGTTGGGGAGGCGACACCTCCAACTTCTCTGTCGCAGTCGCTCGGCTCGGCCGGAAGGTAGGCTACATCTGTAGGCTTGGAGATGATGAGTTCGGAAGGTCATTCGTCGAGCTTTGGGCTAGGGAGGGTGTAGACGCCTCCCGCGTGATTGTCGAGAAGGGTGCGTTCACAGGGGTCTACTTCATCTCGCTCATAGATGGCGGAGAGCACGACTTCACCTATTACAGAAAGGATTCAGCGGCGAGCAGGCTAAGCCCTGAGGATGTTGACGAAGCCTACGTGAGGCAGGCTAAGGTCTTCCATTCAAGCGGCATCTCGCTTGCTGTCAGCCAATCGCTTCGGGAGGCGGTGTTCAAAGCCGTGAGGGTGGCGAAGGAGGCCGGTGGCCTCTTTAGCTTCGACCCTAACGTGCGGCTCAGGCTCTGGCCTATTCACACGGCTAGAGCTGTCGTCAGCTATGCTTGCGCTCAGGCCGACATCGTGCTCTCAAGTATCGAGGACATGAAGCTCCTTTACGGATACGATGACCCGGAGAAGGCAGCGGCGTCACTTCGCTCGATGGGTCCTAGAACCGTTGTCGTAAAGCTTGGCGCCGATGGTTGCCTGGTGTCTGCGAAGGACGAGAGCTTCCGCTCCCCCGGTTTCAAGGTTAAGGTGGTAGATACCACAGGCGCGGGCGATGCCTTCGACGCGGCCTTTATCGTGGGCATGCTGGAGGGCTGGGACTACCGGAGGATCGCCAGGTTCGCGAACGCCGTCGGCGCCCTGACCGCGATAGATAGGGGAGCTGTCGCCCCGATACCTACGCGGCAGAAGACGGAGGCCTTCCTTAGGTCGCACGGTTTCCGTGAAGCCTAGACCCTAGCGTACTTCCTTATCGTCTCTACCAAGGAGGCGCCTTTCCGTAGGTCCTCAGCCTCCTTCCTCTCGACTTCGTCGAACGCGTTCGCCCTCTGAAGCACCTCCCTAGCCGCGGCTCGAGGAATGACCACGACGCCGTCGTCATCTCCAACGATGATGTCGCCTGGGTTGACGGCGACCCCTCCGCAGACTGTGGGCTTATTCGTAGCCTCGATATCCGTGCGGCCCAACGAGGTCGTGGGGACAACGCTTCGACTGAAGACTTGAAAGCCCATCTCCCTAAGCTCTCTCACGTCTCGGACTCCGCCGTCCAAGACAGCGCCGGCCAAGCCTTTTGCCTTCGACGCCGTCGCCATCAAGCCACCGTACAGGCCCACGTCTCTCAGGTCTGAGTCGCCTGCGACCACGACCACATCGCCGGACTTCGCCCTATCGATCAGCTCCAGCACCAGGTTGAATGATGTCGTCTTTGCAGCCTTCTTGTGTCTCACCGTAATGGCCGGGCCTACGAGCTTGACCCCGGGTATGATCGGCCTTAACTCATGGGACATGAACCCGGGCTTGCCCATGCGGTCTAACGCATCCGACAGCGACGCTGTAGGCGTCGCCCTTAGTCCTTTCAGAAGCTCCGGTAGATCCTCGCTACTGCCAGACAGACAGACCACTCTCCAAACTGGTGGGCCCTAGTAGCCTCGTTGCGTAGATAAGATTTGCCGCCAGATCGCCCACGTGGCAGGGGATGGCCGAACGCAGCAGTTCAAATCAGCGCTTCAGGTGTCAGGCCGTCCCGGATCGCATCGGCAAGGGAGACCTTGTACCCTTTCTCAGTGCGATTAAGAGAGGTCGGTTTCAAGAGGAGCCAGCCGGACCTTCTCCGCTTGAACTTGACGGCCAAGTAGGGTTCAGCGCCGAACCTTTCCGCAAACCTTGTGAGTTGGTCAACGGATTCAGCCTCGACGTAGAGGGTCTCTCTAAGAGTGCTCTTCACCTCGACGGCGATGTGACGCCTCTTTCCCCCAACCAAGAGGTCGGGGCGGTCGATCTTCGTGCTCGAACCTGAGGAGGGAGCCCTCATGACGGCAAAGCCCATCGCCGCGAACCTCTTGACGAGCTCTCTCTCTTCCCTTATGCCCCTTCTCAAAGCGGTTCCTCAGCCGACGCTTCTCCGAGGGCTATCTCGGACATCATCCTTTTATCACTTGGGTCAGGCCTCGACACTACTTCAATGAGTACGGGCGGAAACCCACGGTGGCTATGGCTGCCGCCTGGGGTTCGCTAACGCGTCAGTTCTTCGTGTTGGTCGTGTCCCAGGCAAGGAGCGGGTCTTCGCGGATTCCTCTGCCTGTGGCTCGTTCGATGAGGAGCCGTTGCTCAATGCTTGCAGCCCATTTCCGGACTTGCACGACGGCGTCGGGGTTCACGCTTATCGAGTCGATGCCGCTCTCGATGAGGAACCTTATGAAGTCGGGGCCGTGGACTGAGGGGGCTTGGCCGCAGATCGAGACTGTCCGCCCGTCCTTGTGGGCGACATCGATCAGGTGTTTGATCGCTCTCTTCACTGCGAGGTCTCGTTCGTCAAAGATCGGCCCGACGGTGGCGTTGTCCCTGTCGCATCCGAGAATGAGCATCGTCAGGTCGTTCGACCCGATACTGTAGCCGTCGATGAACTTGTTGAACTGGTCTGCAAGGATCACGTTGCTAGGGATCTCCGCCATCAGCCAGACCTTGAAGTCTGGGCCTCGATGTAGTCCCTCCTCCTCGATTATCCGGATGACCCTCTCGGTCTCCTCTACGGTTCTGACGAAGGGCAGCATCACCCACAGGTTCTTCAACCCGTACTCTTCGCGGACCTTCTTGATCGCCCTGACCTCAAGCCTGAACGCGTCCCGGTACTTTGGGTCATAGTACCGGCTTGCGCCACGCCACCCGAGGAGCGCGGAGGGCTCCTCAGGCTCGTACTTCTCGCCGCCTTTCAAGTCGCGGTACTCGCTCGTCTTGAAGTCGCTGAACCTCAGCACGACAGGGCGAGGGTTGAAGGCTGAACAGACCCTCCTTATCCCTTCGGCCAGCTTGTCCACAACCCTCTCAGGGTGTCCTATCTCGATCAAGTAGAGCGGGTGTTCGCCGATATCGGCTGCCCAGATGAATTCTTCACGCATCAGGCCGACGCCGTCGCATGGTGAAGCCGCTACCTTCTCGGCCAGCTCTGGCTCGCCGAGGTTGACGAGTATCTTCGTGCCGCTCACAGGGTATGACTCCACCGTCCCAACGGCCGCTGCCGCGGCAGCCGCCTCGGGCTTCGCAGCTGCTTCTTCTAGGATTCCCTCATAGACGACACCGTTCTTAGCGTCGACGGTCACGTCCATCCCTGTCTTGATGATTTCTGTGGCAGCCGCTCCTTTACCAGTCGTCCCGACGATACATGGAATGCCAAGTTCCCTGCTCACGATGGCAGCGTGACAGGTCATTCCGCCGCTGTTCGTCACGATGGCCGTAGCCTTTCTCATAGCCGGCACCCAGTCGGGCGCCGTCATCTCTGTGACGAGAATCTCACCCTTCTTGAACTCGTTGATCCCTTCGACGGTCACGATGACGTGGGCCAGGCCTGCGGCGATGCCGGGCGACGCGGGCAAGCCTTGAACCAGCACTTTACGCTCGGTAACCACCCTGACCTCCCGCGGCGCTGCGGGTCCCCTCTCCTTAAGCGACCAAACTGTTTCAGGTCTCGCTTGGAGGATCCAAAGCTTGTCTGTTCGCTCGTCTAGGCCCCACTCGATATCCATGTGCCGACCGTAGTGTTCCTCTATCGCAACCGCGTACTTGGCGAGCTCAACGATCTCGCGGTCGCTTAACACCTGCTTCTCCTGTAGTTCCTCGGGGACAGCGATCTCCTCGGTGCCTCCGTCTTTCCTACGGACGAGTTGGACAGTCTTCCTTAGAACGTTCTTCTTCACGATCTGAAGGTCTTTCTTGCTTACATAGTACTCATCGGGGTTGATCTTGCCCTGTACGATGAACTCGCCGAGGCCGTATCCTGCCTCTATGAGGACCACGGTCGGGTCGCCGTTTGACACGTCGAGAGTGAAGATCACCCCTGAAGCTTTCGAGTAGACCATAACCTGAACAGCGGCCGAAAGTGCTATCGCAAGGTGGTCGAAGCCCTTCTGAACCCTGTAGAAGATCGCCCTGTCTGTAAAGAGGCTGCTGTAGCATTCCTTAACCTTCTCGACGACCATCTCTTCGCCTTGAACGTTGAGGTAGGTCTCCTGTTGCCCCGCGAAGCTAGCGTCCGGGAGGTCCTCAGCCGTAGCCGAAGACCTTATCGCAACGAACGGATCCTCCGCGCCGTAACGGCTCGCCAACTCCCTGTAATATTGCTTGATCTCCTCCTCCAGGTCCTGAGGCATCTTAGCCTCAACGATCGTCTTCCTAATCGCCTTCCCGACGCGTTGAAGCGTCTGAGTGTCATTAGGGTCCTTCAGGTCGGCAAGTATCTCGGCCAGCTTCTCTTCAAGCCGCGCCTCCTTAATGAAATGCCAGTAAGCAGCGGAGGTGGTGGCGAACCCGTACGGCACGGGTACCTTCGTTCTGTGATACATCTCGCCGAGGCTGGCTGACTTTCCACCAACGAGTGGAACCTGCTCTTTACCGATCTCCTCGAACCACAGGATATACCTCTTGTCTACTTCAGACATCGGAACCGCCTAGCTTTGAGGATCTAGCTCTCGCGATACATCGAACGGTAGCAACTGAACAAGGGCGGGTAAAAAGTCTTCTCATACGGCCATCGAAGACGAGTCTCTTCTGTCGGTGCGGAGCAATGCTCTGAGAGAACCGCGGTGTTCCTCCTGGCAAGACGCCTGACGCTCACTGCTCGAAGCCTTCGCCCCTACCTCCGCTGTCCACGCCTGGAAGTGACGGGAGCACGGTACAGGAACACCGTGTGCTTCTTCCCATCTAGCGCCGAAACCGTCTCTTGAACGGACTCCGGCATCCAACCTCTGATCCTGTAGTCATGAGAGATGACCCTCGCTTCAGGTCGAAGTTGGGCTTCCAACGCTCGCCTGAGGCCTAGCAATGCCTCGGGTGTCAGGTAAAGCGTGACGACATCCGCTCGTCCCAGGTTCGCTTGGCTCAGGTCTCGACAGACAACTCGTTGTCTCTCAGGTTTCAAGCCTTCTCTTCGCGCTTTGGACGCCGCGTAGGACGCTAGACTGGGGTCGATCTCGTAGCCGACTCCGATGCAACCGTATTCGCGAACGGCTCTTCTGAGGATGCGCCCATCGCCGCAGCCTAGGTCGTACAGCCTCTCTTCGGGCTGAGGATTCGCAACGTCGAGCATCAGCCTCAGGACATCTTGAGGCGTAGGAACAAAGGGCACGTCTAATGCAGAGCGCTTTGACCGATAGGTTCCTGCCGCGAAGCTCATACTCGGACCATAAGCGAGCTGTGTCAAAAAGGTTCTACCCCCAGGTTGCCGGGCAACTTTGGGCCACCCAGTCCTCTAGG
>Ga0315306_10000756_pt1 | contig 15629 bp, 13 predicted proteins | sample TDP1_MG_FD_203803 | JGI IMG/M metagenome (GOLD analysis project Ga0315306, IMG submission 203803) | Freshwater sediment microbial communities from Lake Towuti, South Sulawesi, Indonesia - TDP1 | ecosystem: Environmental > Aquatic > Freshwater > Lake > Sediment | place: Indonesia: South Sulawesi... | reverse complement strand
CAGTTGAAGGGAGAACTGTTCGAGGAGCTGTACTCGGACGCGTTCCCGCCGCATGTCCTGATAAGAAAAGGCGGAACCGTCGAACTGTTAAGGAATGAACTCTACCACTGCAAGAACTCGAAGTCAAGTAACGACCTGATAGTTTTCACCGGAAACACGCAGGCGGTTTCCCCTGAAGGACAGTACGAGGTTGCCAACGAAACGATCGCAAGGGCTAGGAAGCTCGGCGTGGTGAGGCTCTTCGCGACCGCCGCGTACGTCGTTGAAAAACCTCCAGAGAAGCCTAGAGTTCACGGAGCAGCGAGCGACCCGAGCCTGATGGAGGAGTTGAAGCAGTATGACGTGGTTCCGATGGACACTGGCAGCATAACTGGAACAAATGGGCTGCTATTCGGGCTTGCTGCGCTCCAAGGTATTCCAAGCGTCTGTCTTCTCAGCGAGACTCCTGCCTACACCACGCCGACGGGGCGTTTCTTGGTCGACGCCAAAGCCGCTCAAGCGTTGCTGGAGGTGCTGACGAAGATGCTGCAGATTGAGATAGACATGAAGCCGCTCGAGGAAGAGGCCAAGCTAAGCGAGGAGTTCATGCAGAGAATGGAAGAGATCGAGCAGCGCACAATTGAGGAGGTGCGCAGAGCGGCGGCTCCTCGTCCCCCCAAGGAGCAAATGTACGTCTGATGCGTTGAGGAATCATCCGTGGGAGATCTCATCGCCATCGTCGGGTCACGCGGTATGAGATCAGTAGGTAGAATAGCGGTAGACTACTTGATCGAGAAGCTTCAGCCGAGGCTGATCGACGAACTCTACTCTACGCATTTTCCCATAATCTATCAGACGCAGCCTTCCTACGCGGCGCATCCCGACTACCCGGGCAGGTCTGGCGTCTGGCTTCAGAAGGAGGGCGTTCAGATTCCAAGAGTCGAGTTCTACCTCTCGGACTCGCCGCGACTGCTGCTGACGAGAGGGTACCACGCGAACTTCCAAGGCCAATATCAGGTCGCCGAGCAGGTCTTGGACGTATTCGAAAAGCACAGCGTTAAGCGTTTGTTCGTGCTGGCGGGATACGGCGTAGGCAAGGGCGAAGTCTGCTGTGCCGCCACCGAGCTTGAACTGGTAGATGAGCTCAAGAAGTATGGCGTTGAGACCGAATACGAGGGGCCCTTCATTGGGTTCTCAGGTCTTGTGCTGGGTTTGGCGAAGTTGAGAGGCATAAAGGCCGCGTGCCTATTCGGCAGAAGCCAGCCGAACCCTGAAGATCCAGAGCTTCCAGACCGCCGAGCGGCAAAGAAAGTCTTGGAGAAGTTCAGCACAATCCTTGGTCTGAATCTTGATCTTTCAAAACTTGAAGAGAGCGGAGCATATCAAGCTGAGCCGGAAGTCATCGGCTCGTAGAGAATACGCGGCGCCTCTTGCGGAGTCTGAGTTCGTTCAGTATTTCGTTGCTTGTCGCGCCTGTACCGCATTACCACCATGGGAACGAAGGGCTCTTGCGCCGTTTGCCTTAATGAAGGATCTAGTCTGCTCTCGCTCATGCTCTGTCAATATGCGTATGAACATTCGCAACAGAGTTTCCGAGCGTTTCCTAGGCATAGTGCTGTGCCAAGGTGTCTTCAAGCGCGTGATCTATGATTACGAGAGCGATTACGGCAAGAAGGGTGAGCAAGCCCATGATTCCACTGGTGCCGTACGTCGTCGGGTACCCGTAGGGCCAGCCAGTCATCTCCAGTTGCACCAATAGGAGCCTGCGGGGAGTTCGGCATAAGGATACAAGTTTACAGGCGCGAAGACGGTTTAGATATACATGCGCCGAATGTAGCCGCGCTCAGCCCAATTGTCCGCGATATCATGCAATTTCCGCAGGTTATGTTCGGGGAACCGGAAACTCCTCCTCCATAGCACGTGGAGGAGTCACGTAGTCCGCGTGTAGATGGTTTATGTGCGGGTGTGCGAGTCCCCTAACTAATGGCGATTCGAGTATGAGTGGATTCAGAGCGCGCGATATCCCCGGTTTGCTTGCGAGCATACTTGTCTGTCAGCTCGCTGGTATTGTTGGATCTGTTTTCACCACGCCAGCGATTCCGAGTTGGTACGCGTCTTTGAAGAAGCCTTTATTCACGCCGCCTAGCTGGGTTTTTGCTCCAGTCTGGGTTACCCTCTTCACGCTCATGGGAATATCGCTTTACCTCGTTTGGAAGAGAGGCCTTGGGAGACACGATGTCAAACGAGCCGTGACCATTTTCGGAACTCAACTTACTCTGAACGTTCTGTGGTCAGCGGTGTTCTTCGGTATGCGGTCTCCTCAATTCGGATTCGTAATCATCGTTTTGCTCTGGTTTGCATTGCTGGCGACGATAGTCGCGTTCTACAGGATCTCGGGAATTGCCGCCGTGCTCTTAGTTCCGTACTTGCTTTGGGGAAGCTTCGCGTTAGTCTTGAACTTCTCGATAATGGTTCTGAACCCTTGATTCTGTATGTGTACACCAGCAAAGACTCGGACACACGAACGCAGCCGGTGGAGATGACCTCTATGTACGCAACTATTGCGGATTCCTAGGCCGCATGGCAGATGACTAGGAGAGTAGTCAGCTTGTGTACGGATCTCCTGTTGCGGACGTGCGAATTTGAACTATTTCTGGTGAACTCGATACGCATATTAGCAGTTCTTGCTGCAGTTGCTGAATGTGGGTGCTGCAATGTCATTTTGTCCGAAGTGTGGAAGCAAAACTGCAGCTGGTACCGCCTTCTGTCCGAATTGCGGTAGTGCACTATCTCCTACTGCTGCTGGATCGCCAGCAATTTCCTCGGGTCTTCCGCCTCACCCGGCGCCGACTCAGATTCCTTGCACGACTGCGTTCTCAATTACGGGCTACAAGATTGTCAGGGAACTTGGGATCGTTCGGGGGTTAACGGTTAGAACTCGCGGTGTTGGCGGCCGATTTTTGGCGGGAATAAGCGGAGTCGTTGGAGGTAAGGTCGATGCCTACATCGACATGTGCGAGCAAGCTAGGGGCGAGGCCCTCCAGCATATGATCGAACACGCCTGCGCCATGGGTGCAAACGCCGTCATAGGCATGCGGTATGATACCACAGAGATTGCTGAGGGCATGGATGAGGTTCTCGCATACGGAACCGCCGTCGTCATTGAGCGCACCTAACCCAATTAGAAAGCTGTATGGCTATCTGGCATTTGGATAATCACTCACGCCGCAGAATCCACTCTTGCCCTCTTGGAGTCAGCATTCGCGGGGGCAGACGTTACAGGTGATCATTTCCGTATCGTCCAGAATCCTTCTGGCGGCTTTTGCCCGCATGACCGAAAATCTGAAATGCCGTCAAGGTCACACTGCTGGATTTGCTTTCCACGAATGCGCCCTTTGCTGTGCGAGAGGAGTGGAGGAAAAGTGTCGCAACGCAGAAAGTATGTTGTGCTAATCGGTTTCATCACGCTGTTGGTCGTTACGTTTCTGCCGCTCACTACTGTTCTGGCCCAAGAACAGTACTGGAGCGTTGCCCATCTCTTCGTCATAACTCCGCCCACCGGATGGACGGTCAATGAAGAGTCTCCCGACGAGGTCCGATTTGAGTTCAAACTCGACGGCACGTTGGTCGCCGCCCTTGCCGTTTTCGTCGAGGCTAGCGCAGACGCTGATTTGACAATGCGGGACATAATTTCGGCTCTCAAGCAGGAGTACGCCAAGAGCTTCAAGGATTTCAGGGTGACGCACGAAGGGGACGTTAAGGTCGCCGGTGTCGACGGATATGAGCTGGGGTTTACAGATCGATCGACGCAAGTACGCGCGAAGCAAGTTGTCCTACTCAGAGGAGACAAGATGTACTCTATCTTGTACGCGACATCGGAGAGAGATTACGGTCGGCACTTGGATGAGGCCGATAAGAGCATCAATTCATTCAGGTTTACTGAGAAGCTATTCTTCGACGCGGACCCGAGGATCGCCGCTGTTACCGTTGATCAGAAGACGTACTCGCCCGAAGACCTCCCAGAGATAATGTTCTTCGTTGTTGGAGAAACGCATACCATGACAGTCCAACCTACGATTCCGGGAGGTGTCGGAACACGATACGTCTTTCTCGAATGGAGCGACGGTAAGAAGGAGACCTCTAGGAGCGTTACCATCACAAAGTCGGAGACATATACCGCCAAATACATGACTGAGTATGAGCTGATCGTTAGATCCGAATACGGTATGGCACAGGGGGCCGGCTGGTACGATGCCCAAAGCGAGGCATCATTCTCCGTGACCGCCCCTTCTATACCGGAGAGCGGCTTCATGGGCACTCTTGGCGCGAGAATCGTATTCGACCGATGGAGCGGAGACTCATCAGCACCGACTCCGACCGCGACGATCAAAATGGACGGCCCGAAGATGGTGACGGCAACCTGGAAGACAGACTACACGCAGCCCTACATCATCTTGGGAGCAATAGCAGGCGTCGTGATTCTAGCCATACTTGCCCTCGTAGGAGTCATGAGAAGGAGGGTAGCTCCTCCAACTCCGCCAGCGCCACGGACGGCTGCGATAAAGTACTGCGTGCAATGTGGAACCCAGATGTCTTCGGAAGCGACGCACTGCCCCCGATGTGGAGCAGAGCAGTAATCGTCAATAGTCAAACCTCGGCGCGGACACCCTCACCCGCCTGCGGGAAGGGCGAGGCGGAGGAATCATTTCTTCAGGTTAGTGTTTTGCATGTGTGAGGGGGCTGGTTCGGCCCTGGAGTTTGAACCATGGTTTTCAGGGTGCATTGGTGCGAAGGGTGGAAGAAGTGGTTTTGAACCCTAATGGGTGTAGATCTTCGCGGACCCACGAAGCGGTCGGTCAGGATTTCATCATCCTCTCCCGCGATTCGAGAGGGCAGCCGGCTCCGCAGACCGAGAGGTCGGGGCAGTCTTCGCACTCTTCCGACGCGTACGCGCGAGTTCTCAACTGCCTCGAGAGTGGATGATTCCAGATAGTCTGCCAGTCTGTTTCGAGGAATTTGCCGAGGCTTTCGAAATAGCTCTGGCAAGGGTAAACGTCGCCCGACGGGCCGATGCACATGTTCATGCCGCTGGCCGTGCAACTCTTCACTCCCAACCCAAGGTTGACTGGATTAAGCTCACAGTAACGCGTTGGTGTGTACCAGAGGAAGCTCATGCCTAGATGCGCGGACTTCTCCTGTATCTTTGAGAGAAGGCTCTTCAGCTCGTGCGGCTGCAACGCGTTGTCTTCTGCGAACGACGGTCCTTTGCCGGAGTGTATCAGGCCGTTGCAGCTGAAGGCCCTAACCTCCATGCGATGCAGCAGGTCAAGTGTGTCTAGAAAGCTCGCGGCGTTCAGTTTAGTCAGGGTTGTGTTGGTGGTTGTGTAGATCGTTGTCGGGATCAGGTTTCTGATTCCGTCAATCGTCTCCTGCCAGCTCCCTTTCGACCCGGTCATCTGGTCGTGGATCTCCGCGTCATTCGACTCGAGGGTAACCTGAGCAAAGTCGAGACCGGCCTTCTCCAAATTGGCGACGAAGCCTTTGTCTTTGAGTCTTCGTCCGTTAGTCACCAGGCCTGTGACGATTCCGATCTTCTGCGCGTGCGTAATCAGTTCGGGCAGGTCTTCACGGAGGGTGGGTTCGCCGCCTGTGAATGTGGCTATGAAGATCCCTAGCTCCTTCATCTTATCCAGTACGCGCTTCCATCTCTCGGTGCTCATCTCCTCGGTCTCATGCGGTCCGCCGATGTAGCAGTGGAGACAGCCGTTTTGGCAGCGGAAAGTCAAAGCCAGGTCCATTCTGATCGGGGCTGAGAGCTCTTGAGTGAAGGGCTCAACTTTCTCGACGCCCAAGTACGAGATCGGGCAGACCTCTTCTGTCTGCGCCAGCGTGCTGATCGCGTAGATCAGCTTCTCATGATCTTTTCTCGCAGTCTGCTCGCTTACCCTGTATATCCTCCTAACTCGCTGAACAGCTTCTTCCGTTGGCATACCCTGCATGAAGTAGTACACGTGAACGGCCGCCGTTTCGTTGAGATACAGCACGGTCTTCGCGTTTATCGCGAGCACGCCTTTTCCGTCAGCCTCGACGCGCAGTTGAAGAGCCATTCCGCGGAATCTGTCCTGTCCTCGATAGTAGTACAGGCCCGGCGGAGGCGCGCGTTTCCTCAGCCAGCCCGGCAAACGGATCCTCGACGAGCCTTTGGCCTTCATCCAACTCCGCCTCCGCTCGCGCACGCACACGCGCACGAAACACACGCGCACACGCAGGCGCATGAGACACACGCGCATGCACAGTTTGCTCCATGACGGACCGGCTGTCTTGAAACCTCCTTGGGCGGGGGTGGCGCGGGCAAGATCGAGTTTGTGAACTTTTCTATGTTCGCCACGAAGTTGCCCGCCGTCTTCTCTAGGGATGTCGCGATGGTGTTTGCAAACTCGACTCCGGGGATCTTCGGAGGTGGCTGTCCTTGGCTCGTGGATGGGTTGTAGGTAGGGTTGGGATGGTACTGCGTGTAGCCGTACCAGTACCACCACCAGAACGGCAGTGGCTGGAAATCGAACCCCTTGAATGCGGTTTCGCTTCTCCCCCTGAAGTCGTCGTCTAGCGTAAGCCAGAGCAGGTTCTCATCGAACATCTTCGACGCTAGATCGGGCGTTCCTGCTTTCTCGACTTGCTCCCAAGCTTCCTGAACTGTCTTCCTGTAGAACGCGATAGTGTCTGCTCTGCAGTACCCTCTGAGCGTGTTCTCTACCGCGGATCGAACCCGCATGAACGCTTCAGCAAGCCCTTTCTCGTCGAGCGTTCCCTCGGGCTTTATGGCGTGCAGAAAATCCTCCTCATAGTACCTGAGGCCGGTCTCCGGGGATCGCGACACGGCGTCCTTGAATCCTTCCATGATCTGCAGCTTCAAGCTCGGCTCCGTCGAGTTCACCCAAACAGCACGCTTCAGAAGCAGACCGTAGAGGATCATGACGATGACTTTGGCGGCTGAAGCGTCGAGCAGGTAGGCTGCCTCGACGGCTGTGAGACCTCGCCTAATGCCCAGCGTCTCCATTTGCATCTTTGGATCAGGATATCTTCGTCGTAAAACACGCGTCAGCAGCACAACTACAACTACAATTGCGATGAAGACAAAGATCACCAAGAAAGCTACTATGCCGGAAACGAGTCCCGAGGAAATGCTGGTTTGTGTTGTGGTTTCATAGCGTTCTACGGAAGTGGCGGGAAATGAGACGCCGAACTGAAACCTCGTGTTAGGGGCGACATCCTTTCGCTCCCAGTAGACGACCAGCCTTTCGTTCTCGTTCGGGTCTGTGTAGGCGTTGTCCCAGTCGGGCGTCACCCGGATCTGTTCCTTCGAGACTCCTGCCGGAAGCACCACGAGGACTCTGAGGTCGCTGATTCCAACGCTCCATGAAGTCGGGACGAACTGTAGTCCCACGTTGCCAGGGTTCATCTCATCCTTCCAGATCATTTGTCCAACATTGGTTGTGGCCGAGAACTCCGCGCTCTGCCCCGTCGTGAGTGGCTCATAGAGAAACACTTTGACCTTGTAGTCCGATCCCTGAGTTGCGTCTTCGATCTTCAGCGCATGTCCGTCCGCGTCCGACGCCTCGCCTATCTTGAAGTCCCCGACCGGCTGATCGAACGTCACGTAACTAATTCGGCCCTGATCGCAGACAACCCGTATGGTGTACTGCAGATCAATGGTTCCATCCGTGTTGATCCAGATCTTCACCCATTGCTTCTCTAGGTGATACTGAACGTCTGCGGCCGAAACGCTCGGTTGGCAAGCAGACGCCAAGAATAGCGTCAAAAGTAGGAGAGCTGGAAAAACGGCTGGGACGTGTCGTCGTTTCACCATTTGGGCTCCTCTGTAACTTCGAACTCGTTACCACAGTACGGGCATTTGATGGAAGGAACGCCTGCCTTCAGCTGCATCCTTGAGGGATCTAAGCCTGCCCCGCAGTTCGGACACTTTATGGAATCAACCTTGAGGGTTCCGGGAGTCTGAATCTCATACTTGACTGAAGGTTGACCGACCCCCGCCTTCCAAGTTAGCACAGCAATTCCGAGGCCAAGCGCCGTAAGGATCGCGCCGACGAAGAGTCGTGAAATCGCGTACGCGGAAGCTAGGAGGAATATGACGCCTAGGAACATTATCGCCGCCGAGGCAAGGTATCCGAGCGCTTTCCTGACACCCAAGCACATCGCCCCGCAAGATGAATCCGACTAAGTCATAGCTGGACCTTGATAAGGTGAATCTTCGATTGCGTTGTTGAGCGCTGGCACAAGTTCACAGCAATCCCAATATGGTAGATGCGGTGCTGACGTTGAAAACGGGTCGGTGAATTGTGAAAACTCCAGGCGACTACATACTCGAAGTGTCAAACCTGAACGTAAAGATTCAAGACGAGACACTTCTCAAAGACCTGACCTTCAAAGTAAAGAAAGGCACGACTCTAGCAATAGTCGGGCCAAACGGCGCAGGCAAATCAACACTGTTCAGAGCCTTGCTCAACCTCGTACCGTACACTGGAGAAATCAAGTGGGCAGAACGGGTAAAGATAGGCTACGTGCCCCAGAAGCTATCTGCTGGTGATGTGCCGATCTCCGTAAATGAGTTCTTGTCGTTCAAGAAGGTCAAGAACGTCGAGAATGTCACTCAAGAGTGTCAAGATGTCGAGAAGTGCCTTCGCGCCGTCGGTCTGGACGACAAGAGCATACTGGATAAGGTGCTGGGCGTCCTATCGGGAGGTCAGCTGCAAAGGATTCTGATAGCGTGGGCCATAATCGACGGACCTAACGTTCTCCTTTTCGACGAACCAACCACTGGCGTCGACCTTGATAGCGAAGAGGCCATCTACGAAATGCTGAACAGGCTCGAGCATGAGCAGGGGATAACTGTACTTCTGATATCACACGACGTGCACGTCATCAGAGATTATTCAGAGCACTTCCTAGCTTTGAACAAGGGCATGATTTGCTACGCTGAATCCGAGGAAATAGTGAAATCGTCTGTTCTGCAAGCGATCTACGGCGCCGGGACAGCGTTGAAGAAACGCAAGGAGAGGAGATGATGGTTACGACATACGTCTCGATCCTTAGCTTGACGGTCGGTGTCTTCGTGGGTTTGGCCGCTGGCTACTTGGGGTCGCTCATGGTGCTGAAGAGGATGGCGCTTGTAGGCGATGCTCTTTCGCACGTCGCTCTCCCGGGTCTTGCCCTGGGTATTCTGTTCAACTTTAGCCCCTTCATAGGGGCATTCGTGTTTCTGTTCGGATCCGCCCTCATAGTGTGGCATATCGAGAGAATCACGAGACTGTCGCTCGAGACCATCGTCGGCGCCATGTTCACGCTGGCACTGGCGATAGGGATATTGATCATTCCGGAGCCCGACCTGCTTGAGGCTCTCTTCGGCGACATCACCAAAGTCACGCTGCTCGACACGGTCATCGCAGTGGTTGTCGCTCTGTGGGCAGTTTCGCTGACAAGGCTAGTCTATAACAAGATGATCTTGGGAATGATCTCGGAGGAGCTCGCCACATCAAGCGGCGTCAATGTCGCCAGAACGAATCTGGTGTATCTCCTGCTTGTCTCTCTGGTCGTGGCGATAGGTATCAAGATCGCGGGAAGCCTGCTTGTTGGTTTCCTGGTGATTGTTCCAGCCGCAACTGCGAAGAATCTGAGTTCAAGCCTGTTCAGATACGCCCTGTTGAGTTCGGTCTTTGGCATAATTAGCTCGTGTTCAGGCGTCCTACTATCCAGCTATCTCGATCTACCATCAGGGCCTCTAGTCGTGCTGTCAGGTGTACTGATATTTGTGGTAGTCGTCGTAGTCAGGTGGGCGTCGGCGCATCCCCGCAGGCTCTAGGCGGTGAGGTCCGACAGCCTCTTACACCTTGTTGCTGAAATCACTTGACTTGTAGCTGGTCCTTCTTCGAAATCTCTTCTCTACGTTCGAGAGTGAAAGAACCGAGCCCGGCAGTGTCACCAGCAGCAATGCAGCTGCAGTCGAAATGGTCAAGGTTGCTATCATGACTTCCACGCTCAGGATCTGACTCACTCTTGGGATGCCGAAGATTGTGGCCAGGGTATTCGGTATTGCAATCACGAATGTTATCCACGTCAGGGTCAGCATCACCCACGTCAGAGCGGCAAGACGCCTGTTCAGCCTCTCGTTCGAAGCCGTCAGCCGAACCATCGCCGTGATCATCCTGTCTTCGTGTCTCTCAATTTTCAGTAGCTCCCTGAGCAACCGTCCCTCATCAGAATCCTCACTCATCTTTCCCTATCCCTCCTGTTGCTCGGAATCCTAGTATGCGAACGGAACTCCGATGTCTAGCAGCTCTCTTTTTACGCTTCTGTAGAGTTCAATGTACTCCTTCGTTGGTGCGATCTTCTTGACATCATAGCATTCCTGAAACGTCTTTCCAAGAGGGGCTTCAGCAATCTTGCCTTCGTACTTTGACACGATCTTCTTGACGAGTTCGTTTGCTTCAGACCTCTTGATGCCTGATTCCGCCGCGCCGCACCCGACTTCGCAGGACATCTTGGCTTCCATTGGTGTGGCTCGGTTCTTGTACTTGTTTCTGGCAACGGCGATCTCCCATAGATTTGCGCCCGACACAACGCTCGCAAGACCATGTGCCGCGGCTTCATACAGGACCATTGGGGTGCAGGGACCAGCAGCAGCGAATCCGTTTGACAGAGAAATCAGCGGAGTATTCCTCGCCAAAGCCTGGTAGACGAGGCTTATGCCCCAGAGAAGCTCGCCAGTTGTGTTATGCATGTGTTTGATGTGGAACGGGAAGTAGTTGAGATAGTGAGCCTGGTTGACCATTAGGCCTTGAATGTGGTAGGCTGCTCCAACTACGGCTGTGCCTTCAGGCCCTCCGCAGTATCCGCCGAGCATAGGACCCGTCAATGCCCCCACGAAGGAGCCGTACTGATGAAAATGAGCCATCTTGTTCAGCAGGGAATAGTCTACCTTCAATTCGGATATTGAAGCGACAAACCTGCCATCGGTTAGTCGCTCTCCCCACATGGGATTGCTGGCAGCTATCTGAGCGGCATCGGACTGGGCTGTTCCCACGCCCTGCAAGAATATGCCGGGTCTGCCGACTCTTCTTGCTGCTTCTCTGAACATCATGGCGTGAGCTACAGCGCCTTTGACCTCGTTGGGCGCGCCAGTCTTGATGCTTCTGCCCTCAACTTCTTCTAGGATCGGCGCGCACACGCCGTCAGCGAGCGGTTCTTGCAAGTACGCTATTGACATAGGGATGAATAGCTCTTCATCACACGTGATGTCCGGGCTGAACAGGCAGAATGGCCGTCTTGGGTCCTCGATTTTCCTTTGTAGCATATCCCTTGAGTCTTTCCCGTATCCGACTACGAATCTTCCAGGGAAGTTCTTCGTGGCTTCTCGGATTTCGCTTTCATCGAACAGCATTCTCCTGTGCGTGCTCGTGCAGAGCGTGCCAACTTGTAAGTACAGATTGAGAGCGGCTTTCCAGAGATCATCTGCTAGCGAGTCGTCTGACGGCACGGGGTTCTCAGGATCGTATCTTATGTCATATTGTTTGATCACTTGCTTCAGCTTGGGAACTAGGACTTTGAGTTCAAAGTCCTTCTCGAGGCAGATCGGCCCGGTCTCCGCTCTATCCAGTACCTCATTGATTCTCCAAGGAGGAGTCATCGAATCACCTTCCTTTGATGAGTCTCTGAGCTACTCTGACTCCCTGCTCCGCTGTTTCAGCCCATCCGTCGGCTTTGATCTCTTCAGCCCACGCGTTTGATGTGGGGGCGCCCCCGACCATCACGATGTACTTCTTTCGGAGTTTCATCTCGTTCAGAAGATCTGTCACCTCCTTTTGCGCCGGCTTGGTGGTTGTCATCAGAGCTGACAGGGCTATGATGTCGGCCTGCACTTCTGCGGCTCTTTCAATAAACTTCATGGAATCTACGTCCTTTCCCAGATCATGTGTGTCGAAGCCATTCACTTCGAGCAACAGAGTCACTATGTTCTTTCCGATATCGTGAATGTCGCCTGAGACGGTGCCTATGACCACTTTGCCAATTTTGGAAATCGTCATCTTGCCCTTGCTCTCCTGCTCAATCCTGCTGGTCAGAACGCGTGAGGCTGCCTTCATGGCATCCGCGGCGGACATCAGATCGGTTAAGAAGTACTCGCCTTTCTCGAATTTCTCGCCGACAGATTTCATCGCCGGAAGGAGTTCTCTTTCCATGACGTCGAGCGGATCGATGCCAGCATCTAGGATCTCACGTGCGGCTTTCTCAGCATCTTCTTCTTGACCGCTGATGAGAGAACTCTTGAGTTTCTCAATTGCGTTTTCTCGAGCCAATGAGTTTTCCAGCTCTGGCCGGCTACGTTCGTTTGCGCGTTATAATGCTTGCCCGAAGTATCGGAAAGCCAATTGCGGTCTTGCGAACATCGGATTCTGCTACCGGGCGCTGAGACCGTCCCATTCAAGGACGGAGAGTATTCGATGTCAGGTGCTCCCATCCGATGGGCTTGACGAGTACCCGTTTTCCCTCTTGTGAAAGCGTGACGGTTCCCGCGTCTCGGGTGACTCGACCAATTACGCGCAGAGACTTGACCGCATTCAGCGCTCTCCTAGCCGAGTTCTTCTTGAGCGACACAACGAGTTCGAACTCTTCTCCTCCGTACAGCGCGAGGTCAAATGCATCGAGGCCGGTCAAACGGGCGTAGGCTGCGGCCGTACTCGAGACGGGCAAATCATCCAGCTCGATGCCCACGGAGCTTGCTCGAGCGATCTCGTAGAGGCTCCACGCAAGCCCGTCGCTGGAGTCGATCGAAGCCGTGACGGCTCTGGTTCGAGCGAGCGAGACGCCTTCCCTGAGCCGTGCCTTCGGTTCATAAACGCTCCTGAGCAGAGCCTCTTTCAGCGACTGCGGAATCTTCACTTCAGATGAGAGCGCCTTTAGCCCTGCCAGTGTGTTCCCGAACTCTCCGGTAACCGCCACTAGATCGCCTGGCCTTGCTCCGCTTCTTAGGGCAATCATGCCTCGCCTACCGAGGCCAAACAGATAGCAGGCAACAACGACGTCATCGCATTCGTTCGTGTCGCCGCCGATCACGTACGCGCCGTACTCTCGCGCACCCTCGTTGAGGCCTTTCGCGATCTCATCAACATCTCGGGCGGTGGTTGACTTTGGAAGGCCCAGCGAGGCCATGACCGCGCGAGGCTGGACGCCCTTCGACGCCAAGTCGCTGACGTTCATTACGACGGCTTTTCTTGCCGCCTGTCTAAGACTCATACCCTTTGGGATGTCAGTTCGCCCAACCAGCATGTCGCACTTGAGAATGGCGAGCCTGCCGCCCCCAATGTCAGCTGCAGAAACATCGTCGCCGAATGGCACGGGCATTCGTGGCATCTTGTGAAGTCTTCCGACGATCAGATCGATGATCCTGCGTTCGCTAGGCGGAGGTTCCTCAGCCACCCATGAGTCCCTTCGCCTACGAGATGGATGTCTCAAGGTCTTGAATGCTTGGATTCATGTCGGACAGGTTCCGCTAGTTCCACGTGCCTCTTGGAGCCCCGGGCCGGGATTGAACCCTAGACCTGTGACTCGCCAGGCAATGGATGCAAGGTCGCGCATATCACGGACGCGATACCAAGTGCTCGACGTGAAAAGCTTCTCATAGCATTCTGATCGACGACAAGCAGTGATATTCAAGCAGCTGTAGTCGCGCTGCGTCTTGGGTTCAACCGGAAGAAGGCTATCGGAGAAAGTGGAGCCTCGGGCGGGCTTCGATCCCGCGACCTCCCGCTTACGAGGCGGGTGCTCTTGGCTGACTCTCGCATCTACCCACTGAGCTACCGAGGCACATCACTTCGTAAACAAGAGTAGTCTCTCTTTAAGATCTAGCCCGCTGGTAGAGTGTTCCTTTCCGTACCTATCATGAATGCTCTCCAATCGTATGCGGGCGACCCTCCTGCGACCCGAATGAGTCATCATCTTTGCGCTTCATCCGCGCGATGGGAGCCGCTCCTTAGTGCCTTGCGCGACATGGGGATGAGTTTTAATGACCCTCCTGCGCTCGTAGGGCCGAAGACATGACCAGCGCATACGACGCGCATCCCGAATCCTAGAGGATCAAACGATGTCGGCGGGCTGAGGAAGATGAAGCAGCTGATACATAGCGGCATAACCTTCCCGAAGTATCAGCCGAGAGGCTTCAAGATCACCGTTCAAGGGAATCTCATTGTCCTAACTCCCCAGCAGGAGGAGATGGCCGTCGCCTGGGTGAGGAAACTCGGGACGGAATACGTCGAAGACCCCGTCTTCGTGAAGAACTTCTTCGGGGATTTCTGCATGGCGCTCGGCCTCAGCGGCAACCTCGAGCCCAAGGATTTTGACTTCTCCGAGATTGTGAAGTACGTTGAGGATGAGAGGGCGAGGAAGCTCTCGATGGGGAAGGAGGAGAAGAAACGCCTCGCCGCCGAGCGGAAGGCGGTCAGGGAAGCGAATAAGGCAAGGTACGGAAAGGCGATCGTGGACGGGGAGTCGGTCGATCTCGGGAACTACGTGGCAGAGCCGTCATGTATCTTCATGGGCCGAGGCAAGCACCCTCTCAGAGGAAAGTGGAAACAGGGGCCATCCGAGACTGACGTGGTCCTGAACCTTTCCCCTGACACGCCGAGGCCTCCCGGCAACTGGAAAGAGATAGTCTGGCAGCCTGACTCAATGTGGGTCGCCAAGTGGGATGACAAGCTACGTGGGGAAGAGAAGTACGTCTGGCTCGCGGACTCGTCGTCGGTGAAGCAGGAGCGTGAAATCGAGAAGTACGACAAGGCGAACTCGCTCGACAGCAAGATCGAGGAGCTGAGAGCCCATATATCGGCCAACCTAGCAGCGACCGACATTAAGCGCCGAAAGATCGCCACCGTCTGCTACCTGATCGACACGCTGAAGCTCAGGGTGGGCGACGAGAAGGACAAGGATGAGGCCGACACTGTCGGTGCCACAACGTTAAGGCCCGAGCATATCAAGATCCATGAGGGCGGGCGTGTCGTCTTCGACTTCCTCGGCAAAGATGCCGTACGCTGGTGCAAAGAAACCGAGTTGCCGTCGGCGGTGATCGACAATATCAAGGAGTTCATGACCGACGCGCGTTCATCGATGTTCGAAGGAGTGCGATCAGACAACGTCAGGGAGTTTCTGAGTGAAGTCGTTCCAGGCCTTTCCGCGAAAGCTTTCAGAACATATCATGCCTCTAAGGTCGTGGGCGAGTACCTGAAGACCGCCAAAGTCAGCAAAGAAGATCCCGAGTATGTCAAGAAGAATGTCGCCACGTTGGCCAACCTAGAGGCGGCGGTCGTCTGCAACCACAAACGCAAGCTTCCCAAGAACTGGGAGAATTCAATCGCGAAGAAGATAGAGCGCCTCAAGGTGCTTCAGGCAAGAAAGACGAAGAAATCCGCGGAAGCCGTCAAGGCGTTGAAACTGAAGATGAAGACCATGAAAGCGACGCGAGACTACAATCTCGGCACGTCTCTCAAGAGCTACATCGACCCCCGGCTGTACTATCGCTGGGGCGAGAGAGTCGACTTCGACTGGAAGCTCTACTACTCGAAGACGTTGCAGCGGAAGTTCTCCTG
>Ga0315306_10000754_pt1 | contig 15650 bp, 15 predicted proteins | sample TDP1_MG_FD_203803 | JGI IMG/M metagenome (GOLD analysis project Ga0315306, IMG submission 203803) | Freshwater sediment microbial communities from Lake Towuti, South Sulawesi, Indonesia - TDP1 | ecosystem: Environmental > Aquatic > Freshwater > Lake > Sediment | place: Indonesia: South Sulawesi... | reverse complement strand
TCCAGCTTTTTTTTGGTATTCAAGATTAAATAATGTCAAAAACGCTGGTTGCTTACGGAACGAGATATGGAGCCACAGCAGAGGTGGCCAAAGAAATTGCCAGAATATTGGAAGAACAATATGGTCTTTCTGTTCAATTGATAGACCTTTCTTTGCAAAAAATAAAAGATATATCTGGCTATGATAATTTCGTCCTGGGCAGTGGAATTAAAAGCGGTCGATGGACAGGAAAGGCGAAAAGATTTCTCAGAAAAAACTTTGAAGGCAAGAGGCTGGCTGTTTTTGTTTGTTCCAGACGAGCGGGGGAGCCGGATTTATATGATTACGCTCTTGACCGCTATGTCAAAAAGGTGCTATCCAAATACTTGAAAGTGCAACCTGTGGCCTTTGAAGCTTTTGGAGGCAGGAAACCTTTAAAGGATAATAAATTCTACGATAACCGTGATTGGACTAAGATAAGAAACTGGGCGAAAAAAGTGGGCGAGCTTTTTTCTTCTAAATAAGGGGACATAATACTCATTTATTAATCAGGCTTTGCGCCTCCATTAATCATTCAATAATTATTTTGTCCCCATAATTTCTAAAATCTAATTAACATTTTGACAAATTTCAGGGAAAACTGTTAAAATTCAAAAAAGAGTTTAGCCGTGGCTAAGCGAAAGAAAAATATCAAGCGAATTGTCCACAAATCCAAAAATTTCAGGGACGCACATCTTTGGGATATCCATCAACAGATCAGGATGACCCATGAAGAAAGACAGAACATTGCAAAAGTTTTGAGAGATAGGGTATATGGCAAAAACTCACCGGATGTTCGCGATTCCCTTAATAAGTCATGAAGGCCTTTCATTTTTCAGAGGATATCCAGGATTTTCTTAGACTGCTTTCAGTTTACAGGGTGAAATATGTCATAGTTGGAGGAGAAGCTGTTATTTATTATGGCTATGCTAGACTGACTGGTGATATTGATATTTTTTATGAGCCTACGCCTGGAAATGCTCAAAACCTATAAAGTTCTATTTAATAAGATCATCCCCAATAACTGGGTTAGACATATTTAGTTCTAAGAAGCCGACTATATGGAAAAGCAATTCATTTCTGGACAAAAAAGATAGATTCCTTGTGGAATCATTTGTATTGATTATTATAAATATTTGCAGATTGGCTCATTCCTTTATCTCGGCGGCCTCTCTATGAAGGTCGTTTCCAGATAGATTTCTTCTGGGCGCCATTTGTCATCATGGGCTGCGAGTAGCGGCAAGCTGAATAACCGGGATCACTTTTGAGCACGCCTTCCGCTATTTTCATTTTAACTTGATGTGCCTACAAATCACTTTTTGTCATCCACGACGACAGGACGAGGCAAAATTGGCGCACGAACATTTATTCAGCCACCGTAGCAGAAAAATAATTAAGTTACTAAGGTTGCTTTTCTATTTAACTTAAGTATAATAATTTTGTATGCATAAATATTAATCAGCAAGGAAGGAACCATGACCGCAAAATATAAAAAATTCATCGCTCTGCTTATTGTTTTCTTTTTAGTGGCCTGTTCTAGCAACTTGTTGGCACAAAAACGAAAAAACGGAGAATTAAGTCTATGCGCAGTAGCAATTGTCAATCATTACGGGTTTTGGATTATCCCAGGAGGGATGATTAGCTTAGGAATCAATACGACAAAAACAGTCGGAGTAGAATTGGACGGGATTATTGTAATAAGTGAAGAATCCGGGGCACTTATATCTGCCAATATTGTTCTGAGTCCTTTTAATCTTAAAGAACTTATCCCTTATACGATAGGAGGCATATGGACAACCACATATGGAGGGTTTGGTTGGAATTTTGGCGGTGGAATCAAAATAAAGTTAAGTGAAAATTTGGCAATCCGTGCAGAATATAAATATTGGGCGAACTTTGAAGAATATGAATGGGGTATCAATTTTATATCGTGCGGCCTATCTTTATTTTTCTAAATATTGACATTGATGATAATGCCAGCTTGCCGTTAAATATCTCTTTTATCGCCAGGGTCAGCTTGTATATTTCAGACAAAGGCCAAGCTATGCTCCACCTCAATTTTTTTTATTATAATAGAACAAATGTGAAAACGCATGGCAATGCCGAAGAACCCTCATTTACAGGCCTCCTGCCGATTCATCCCGCCTTTCATGCCCTTGACAGCAAAATGTGCAAGTGATAGAAAGACATCTATCTAAAAAAGGAGGTTTCGATGAGAGGAAAGATGAAAATTGCGAGAATATCTTTCATTCTTCTTTTATTTCTCTTGCCCTTTTTTCTCGGCGCGCAGACATCGCCTGAAGAATTTTTAGGGTTTAAAGTCGGCGCAGACCGTAAACTGGCTGATTTCAGTCAGGTTCAGACCTACTTCCAGAAGCTCGACCAAGAATCAGATAAAATCAAAGTGATAACTATCGGCACTTCAACCCTCAACAAGCCGATGATCATGGCAATCATCACTTCTGAGAAAAACATGGCCAAGCTGAGTACTTTTCGTGAGATCGTGAAAAAGCTAAGAAGCCCCAGAAGCCTCTCTGCGGAAGAAGCCAAAAAACTCTCCAAAGAGGGAAAGATCATCGTCCTCATCACCTGTAACATTCACGCCTCAGAAATCGCCTCTGCGCAAATGTCGATGGAACTTGCCTATAAGCTGGCTAAAGGAGATACTCCCTTTGACTCGGAAAAAGTTTTGAATGATGTCATCGTTTTACTTGTTCCAACCACAAATCCAGATGGTGAACAGATGGTCACAGAGTGGTACCGGAAATATGTGGGCACAAAATACGAAGGTGGCAGTATGCCCTGGCTCTACCATCATTATGCCGGCCACGACAACAACCGCGATTGGTTCATGTTCAACCTCCCGGAAACAAGGGCTGTGACCAAAGTTCTCTACCAAGACTGGCTGCCACAGATTCATATCGACGAACACCAGATGGGCTCCACTGGCGCCAGGCTTTTTATTCCTCCTTTCATGAATCCTCCCATCCCCAGCGTCCAGCCTCTTCTCTGGCGCGCAGTCAACCTCTGCGGAGCCAACATGGCCTATGACCTGCAGAAGAATGGCTTTAGAGGCGTTGTCCATGGAAGAAGCTATACAGGATGGTGGATCGGAGCCTGCGATGATACCTCCTGGCTGCACAATGTTGTCGGCCTGCTCAGCGAAATGGCTTCGGTCAAAGTCGCCACTCCCATCTATATTGAATCTACAGAGGTTCCCCAGTCTTATTACGAAAAAAGAATGGAATTCCCTGATCCCTGGCCAGGAGGATGGTGGAGGCTAAGAGACCTGGTCGATTATGAGCTAACCCTTTCTCTGAGCCTGATAAAAACAGCTTATCTTTACCGCGAAGATTTCCTCTATAACTTCTGCCAGATGTACAAGAACTCAATCGAGATAAGAGAAAAAGATGAGCCTTTTGCCTTTGTCATCCCGGCCAAGCAGGACGATTACCCTACGGCGCTGAAGATGATCGACACCCTTATGTTTGGCGGAGTGGAAATTAATCAGTCCAAAGAAGATTTCATAGCTGAAGGCAAGCTCTATCCGGCCGGCTCATTTGTGGTCAAGATGTCCCAGCCCTATAAGCCCTATGCTCAGGCTCTGCTCGAGAGACAGAAATATCCTGATATCCGCCAGTATCCCGGCGGACCCCCTACCCCACCCTACGACAACGCAGGCTGGACTCTTCCTCTCCAGATGGGCGTTAGCTGCGATAGGATTGAAACCCCTTTTGAAGCCAAGCTGGAGAGATTGGAAAAAGTTCCTTATCCCTCGATTGCGGTCCCAAAGCAATCCTCGGCTTACATTATCCTTGACTCCCGGATAAACGCTTCTTACGCTGTAGCCTTCGCTCTCCTCAAAAACAAGGTTGAGATGTTCCGCTCGAAGGAAAAAATAGAAGGGAAGGGATTCAAACTAGCAGCAGGAAGCTTCATCATCAAGAACACAGCGGATGTACAGAAACTTTTGCCAGCCCTTTTAGAAAAATGGCATCTCCAAGCTTATGAACTCGAGAATATTTCTGATATCGCCAAAGCGCAGCTCAAAAATCCAAGGATTGGCCTCTATCAATCCTGGAGGTCAAATATGGATGAGGGCTGGACAAGGTATGTCTTTGATAACCTGAGTATTCCTTACACAACCTTGCACAACAGCGACTTCAAGGGAGCGAAGGAAGGTAAAGAAGAAAAAGAAAGCAAGGAAGGAACAAAGGTTGACCTAAAGGCGAAATACGATGTGATTGTCTTTGCTGATGAAGATGCTGATATCATCATCTCAGGAAAACCCAGCCCGACTTCGCCATGGGGCAGGTACTTCACAGAAGTCCCTCCCGAATACGAAGGGGGTATCGAAAAGGAAGGAGTTGAAGCTCTAAAAAGCTTTGTGGAAAAGGGAGGAATTCTTGTTACGCTCAACGATGCCTGTGGTCTTGTCTTCAAAGAGTTTAAAGGAGTTCCTGTTAGGAACGCTTTAGAAAACGTTGACCGCAGTAAATTCTTCTGTCCCACTTCTATTTTAAAGATCATAGTCGATAATCAATCTCCTGTAGGATATGGCATGCCCCAAGAGGCTTCAGCCATGTTTTCTGAAAGCCTGGCCCTTAACACCTGGGTGCCTTCTGGAGAATGGGACAGAAAAGTCGTGGCCAGCTACCCGGAAGAAAATATCCTTCTCAGCGGATGGCTCTTGGGAGAAGATGTGATTGCCCGAACAGCCGCAGTTGTCGATACCAAGTACAAGAAGGGCCATATCATCCTTATCGGCATCAGATGTCAATTCCGCGCTCAATCCCATGGAACCTACAAATTCCTGCTCAATTCCCTGCTCTATCCGGAAATTGAATAGACGAGCTGACCCGGGCGATGAACTGCGGATAATCCATCCGCTTCTCACCTGCTGAATAATATCTCTGAAGTCAAGACAAGAGCGGGATGCATTCTGGCTGTGGCTTTTGAGAATGATAAAGAGATTCGGGACAGAGTCGATGAGCTCATTCCTGTCCCTTCTCAGAATCAACTTTTCACACCCTTTTTGACTGTAATCGCCTCTCAGCTTTTTGCTCATTACATCGCCCTGGCTAAGGGAGAGGGTGTCGACCAGCCCTGCAAACTGGCAAAAAGCGTTACTGTCGAATAAACGACTTTTCTATATTTTATCTATTTTATAAAACTTAATATCTTTTCATCTTTTTTTATCATATGAAAAGAGATTAAGGTGCTTTTACAAAAAATAAATATCCCCCTCATAAAGAAAGATAAGGATTGGTGGATTGGATGGATTGAGGAAGTTCATGGTGTCAACTGTGAGGAAAGAACAGGTCGTCAGTTAATAGAGACTTTTGGAATAACATTGAAAGAAGCTCTGGACTTCAACAAATGGGAAGCGTTATCTGTTGCTGGAGTTGACTTTCAAGAAGAAAAAACTCTATTATGAAAAGCCATGGATTATTCAAGAACCTTCGGTCTCATGGCTGGAGATTCATTCGGGAAAACGCATGTCATTCTTGAGAAAAAAAATTTATTGTAGCGCAAATACGAAGTTCCCCCAATTAGCTAAATACAAATAAAATTCGAAGCTAATCAATCCCAAGAGCGTGGATTGAACATATGGAAGAAAAAAAGGAGGAAGAAACAAATGAAAATGAATAAGATGATTCTGCTTGGTTTGCTGGTCGGTTGTCTGGTGGCACTTCCAGCAGAGACCTTCGCTCAAGTCAAAAAATATGGTATAAAGGCCGGCATTGTGACCTTTGATATGCTCCTCAAGATGAGCGGACGTGAGATCAGTAAAGAAAAGGTGGTGGTCTATTTTGACGACTTCGGCCTTAAGGAGCGGAAGGATACTTATCAGGGCGAGACGCTCAAAGAGTCTTTTTTCAGTGATGGCAAAGACCTTTTCAAGGTCATTTATGCCGAAAAGACGGCTTACAAGGTGGGGCGAGCCTCCCTAGGGACTGAACTTAAAGTCGACTGGAACAGTATTCCATCCAAGGATAAGGAGACAGGTAAGGCCAAAAAGCTCGCCAACATCTCAATTCTTGGCAAAGACTGCGAGTGCTTCGAGCTGGTATCCGGGGACACCAAGACCCGGTTTGCTGGTTGGAATGGTATCTGCCTGCTGACCGATTCGGTTTCCGAGAAAATGCAAATGCAAATAACCTTGCAAGCAATCAAATTCGAAGAAAAGCCTGAGGTCTCACCTGACACTTTCAAGGTCCTGGCCGGCTTCGCCCTCAAAGAATAAAGGCCAGTTCTTTCTTCGTTTGACATAGGTGCATTGGCGCTTTATAATTCGCGCGATTCACGAGGATGATGGGATGAAAGGAGCTGGAATGAAGCTTAGCATTGGTTTGATTTTAATTGCTGCGCTGGCGGCTCTAATTTTCGTGGTCGCTGCGCAGGGAGAGAAAAGTATGACTGCCTCCATCGAACGAAAAACGTGTCTGGCGCCCGACGGCGTGACCATCGTTTATTCGGCTGCCGGAAGGGGCGACACGGCCTTGGTCTTCATCCACGGCGGCCTTGCTGACCGCAGCTTCTTCACTGATCAGCTAAAGGCATTTGCCGGCCGCTACCGTGTTATTGCCCTCGATCTGGCAGGCCACGGAGAGTCGGGCGCGAACCGCACAAAATGGGGCATCCCGGAATTCGGCGCTGATGTCAAGGCTGTTGTTGATGCCGAAAAATTGAAACGGGTCATTCTCTTCGGAAATTCCCTTGGTGGACCAACGGCCATTGAAGCAGCGCTGCTCCTTGGCGAGCGCGTCATCGGCGTTGTCGGCATTGATACCTTTCAGTCCCTGGACTACCGCATCACAGCAGAAGAGGCGCGTCAGAGAGCTGAGGCCTTCCGCAATGATTATTCGGGCAGCCTCAAGCAGATGGTGCGGAGCCTTTTCCATCTGGATGCTGATCCGGCATTGCTGGCGGACATCGAACGCCGCATGTCAAAGAGTTCGCCCGAGGCGGCCTACTCTATGTTTATCTCCATGGCTGGCTACGATCAGGCTGGGCCTGCCCGCAAGCTGACCGTCCCGCTCAGAGCCATCAACGGCGACCTTTATCCGACGGACATTCAAGCGGTCAGAAAAGCAAAGTCTGATTTTGACGCGAAGGTCATGAAGCACATGGGCCATTACCCGATGCTGGAACGTCCGGACGAGTTCAACCGCCTTGTCGCCGCAGTCGTCGAGGAACTCAGCCGCCCTTCCGGCAGACACTGAAGGCCAAGGCCATAATCCGAGTGCGGTCACCCAGGCCAGAAAACAAATCCTATATTTTTAACGCCCGATATTATAAATTGGAAAGACTGGAGCATCGGGAGCCACCTCAAAATTTAAGTCGAGCGGTTCAGAGTTCTCTTTGTTTTCTAGCATAAGAACGGACAGCTTCACGGGCGAGGGTTTCATCCTGAACTTGAAGCAGGACGTGGTCATAACTCTCGAGAAGGGCAAAGACGATGCATCCACTTCGGCAGAAGGGAGTTAGAACTTGAGCGTGCCGTTTGGATATAGCGGATTCTTTCTTGCCGGTTTATCAGGGACCGTCACAGAAGGAACTATCATCATTGAGCGGAATAGCGAGAAGGACAAAGAGAAATTCATCATCACTTACAGAAATATGAAGCTCAAAAAGTAGGCGCTTTCTCACTTCCTCTGTTCTCGTTTGGAATTACGTTCTATGTGTTAATTATTCTGCCATAATCAGCCAAACTTCTCCTCCAGAGAAAGGAAAAAATTACGAAAATACTCGCCTAGGCTTCGGCTTCCGCCAAGCTTTCCTGTTAAATGAGGTAAGGTGGCCGAGGTTTTTCTGCCACGAAGCTCAGCTTGGAACGTTCAGTTGATCTTTATATAATGCCCACACATTATAAGCGTGAACATCTCTCGCCTCGTTCATTCGCTAAATAAATCCTCTTCAGGATTTTCTTTCTTCACTAGAGTGATTATTTCTTCGATTAATTTTTTGGCTGTTTCTATTGATAGTTTTGCTTCATGGAATGTTATGTAGTTTTTTGAACCATAAATAAAATCATGACGTTGCCTACGCATACGGTTAAAGCGACCTGTAATATTCTCATATTCTTGGCCGAGAATTAATTTTGTAAATTCAACGATAGTCTTATGTGATTTCGTTGCGGTAGGAAGATACCCTTTAGAATACATAAGCGCTTTGCCAGCCCTTATCATGGCATGGTAAGATATAGCAAAAGCCCAGGTTAAATCGATATGCAAGACTGCCTCTGCGGTTTTTAAGTCTTTTTGTGCCCTTTTTAATTGATGTTCTATCTGTACAAAATCTGGCTTTTGTCTTTTAATGAGATTTTCTTTTAAGAATTTTTCGTAATTCATTCTCGTCCCCTATTATCATTACCTTCTTGTCTCTTAATATTTCCAAGAGAAAAGGGTCTTTTCGTTTGGTTTCTTTCCGAAGATCATCCAAGGTATACAATTTATAATTAATTTCCCGTTTCAAAATCTCTTCTAATTTATCAAGTTCTTTAATAATCGTGTCCTCATCGGATTTTCCAATAATGACTAAGTCTATATCCGAAAGGTAATTCTCTTTTGATTTTGCATAAGAGCCATATATAAAGGAAAAATCAATTTTGCCTGCTTTTTTTAAGGCTTCTTCAATGCTTCCGACAACGCCTACCGTCTTAAAAATGATACTTTTTAGTTCTTCATAGAGAGGATAATCTTTATTCGCCTTGAAATATCTTGCATTTGCTTTATATTCGCTGATCAAAATTCCTTCTTTTTCCATTTTGTTCAGTGTCCTCTGGAAAACTCCTGGTTTTTTCCCCAGAATTCTGCCAATCTCTTGGATATAAAAAGACCGCTCTGGATTAGTGAAAATGAGTCTTAATAATAATGCCCTATTCTTGGTTAATTCTCTCATCGTTCTTTGCTCCTATATGTATTCTGCATACAATCATATGCAACTAGCATATAATTGTCAAAAACAAGATGAGCAGCAAAAATCGACAATTTGGTTTTAAGCTATAATGCCCGAAAGAACATCTTTTTACCCATTCGCTCATCCAACGATAGTGAGAAGGCATAAATAACGACTCAAAAAGATGTCAAGGTCGGTTCAAATGTGGCGTAACATCAGGAACGAAGGGCTTATTCCCAAAGCCATCTAAGGCGCCAAAAGCGCCTAAAATCAGCCGGGCCTCTCCTCCAGACCAAGGTAATAATTACGAAAAATACTGAGCTGAAGCCTCCGCGTCCGCCAAGAATTCCTGATAAACGAGTTGAGCCGTAGAGGGTTTGAAGCCTCTAAAAATTTTAATTTTTATGAAAGATGCCCCCTCCGAGCTTATGAGCTTGAAAATATTTTAATAATGCTTACTCTTTTAAGATTTTCATTGCTCTCTCGATATCTGAAACGTCGAGGATGACCGATGCTCGATCTCCCTTCTTGCTCAGAGTTCCATAACAGTATTCAATATTTATTCCTTTATTTCCCAGCTTGGTTGTCACTTCAGCCAGTGCTCCAGGTCTGTTTTCGAGCTCTATTTTAAGAACATCCCTCAGCTCTGTGGTATAGTTCAGCTTGGTGAGAATTTTCTGAGCTTTGTTGATATTCTTGACATAAAGCTTGGCTGTATCCTGGAAAACTCCTATCGCCTCAATATTTATTCCTTCCTCAGCTATATGACCGCACAATTCTCCTAAAGTTGAAGGCCGATTTTCCAGGACAACAAAAATTTCAGTTATTCTTTCCATTTGCACCCCCAAGGTTTTTTATATGAGTTTATCATTATTTTATTTTTATTGCTATCTTCTCGAATAAGCCTTTAAATACTGAGCCCGGAAATAAGCTTCCGCCTCGCCAACTCCTTTGAAACTTAATTCTTGTTTTTCAAAAGAGAGTTCTCCTCTAAAATCATCAATTCTTGAATAGCGATGCTTCTCCATCCAGACTTCAACTCCTCTGATAAGGCTCTTGATGGCCTTTAGGCCTTTCTCGAAAAAAAGGGAGCACACCTGAACCGCAGAAGCACCTGCCAGAATTTGTTTGATGACATCTTCAGCCTTGCTCACTCCTCCAGAAGAAACGAGGTCACAATCGATTCTTCCGGAAAGAAGAGCCACCCATTTTAAAGACTGGTAGAAATTTCCCTTGCCGATTATGTTTCTTGTCTTGAGATTTTCAATATCAATGTCAGGCTCAACAAACCAGTTGAAGAGAATAAGCGCATCACAGCCAGCATCTGCCAGCTTATTCGCCAGGTTAGGAATAGATGTCAGCTGGGATGCCAATTTTACCGCGACCGGAATGGAAACCGCCTTCTTGACCTCGCTCAGAATCTGGAGATGGCGCTCCTCGTATTCTTTTCCAGAAATCTCAGGGTCAAAAGGAAGAAAATAGATGTTAAGCTCCAGCCCGTCAGCCCCTGCTTCCTGGAATTGCCGGGCAAAGCTTGGCCACAGTCTGGAGGACTGGCAGTTGATGCTGGCGATGACCGGGATTTTGACTTCTTTTTTTACCTCTTCAATCATCCGGCAGACCTGCTGAGGAGCATACTCGAGCAATCCCCTGCTTCGCAGATAATCGAGGGCTTCAGGATGGATTCCAAGGTATCCCTGCGGAGAATTTTCCTTTAATAGAAATTGCTCTTCAAATATCGACTTGAGGACAACTGCTCCGGCACCTGATTCCTCACATTTTTTTATTCCAGAGCAGGTCTTGGTCAAATCGCTGCTGGAAACGATTATCGGATTCCTGAGCTTTAGACCCATGTAAGAAGTGGTTAGGTCAGCCATTATCTTCTCCTTTAATTATAAAATTTTTAGCACATTAATAAAATGATTCTCTTCCATCTTATGTAGCGCCTCTGAAGGGCCTCTGCGGGATAGCTGAAGCGACCATTGAGGGTTTAGCCTTCCCGAGACGCCCTATGAGGGAACCCGGACTTGCCGGGCGGCGAGGATGTCTGAGCGAAGCGAGTTCCGCAGCCGCCGAGAAGGGCGTCTCGGGAACGGCGTTAAAAACCAGAAGGGAAGCGAGGCCATCCCGGAGAGGCCTTTTTATATAAAATGAATTTATTTTATCACTGATTCAATCGCCCGCTTGTAATCCTGGATGATTTCTATCTCCAGGTCTCTTGTCCGATAGTTATCGGGCGGTCCGCCTTTATAATCCTCTACAAACCAATGGATTGTTTTTCTTATCCAGATCTCAAAAGGAGTCGCCAAAAAATTCAGCTCTCTTCTTGCCTTTTGAGTATCAAGGATAAAAGGCCGGCGGGTGAAAAACGGGGAAAACGCTGTCCCCAAGCCAGACTCATCAAGAACAGCTGATGGAATATCCACCAGCTCAACCTTTCTCTCCAGAACCTCAGCGGCTTTCAAGACAAAGGCTCTCAAGGTCAAAATCTCGGATTGAGCGAGGTTGTAGGCCTGGCCAAATGATGACTCGTTCAGGAGGTTCATGGCCACGGTCCGCACAATATCGTCCTGATAGATGTGAGTGAAAACGTTCAAGCCGCTATCAGGGAGAATCAAGGATTTTCCATCGAGGATGCGGATAAAATAGGAATAAGCCCTAAGCGTATAATCTCTTTCGCCAATCACGATCGGAAGCCGGAGCATAGTCGCCGGAAAGCCGTGCCTCTCGAAAGCTTCGCGCAGGACTTCTTCACATTTCCTTTTGTGGTATCCGTAAGTCCACCATTCATCATATTTTTTAGGTCTGGGATAAAGAGGGCGGTCAAAATCTTCTTCGCGGAGGGGACAGGGAAAATCCCTGGTGACGATGTAGACCGAGCCAGTGCTGATGTGAATAAAATGACCAGTGTTTCCGAGAAAAGTTTCTACAGCCGTCCGACTGTCCTCGGCTTTAAAAGCAATCATGTCGACCACGACATCGAATTTCTCTCCTCTAAGCTTCTCAAAAAAATCCTGCGAGTCATTCCTGTCCCCGCGTATCCGGCTGACCCTTTGCCCAAAATCATCCGGCGTCCTTCCACGGTTGAAAAGGGTAATTTCGTGACCATCATCGAGCAGGCGTTTGGTGATATGGTAGCCAAAAAAGCGAGTCCCGCCGATGATGAGTATTTTCAATTAATCTATCTCACTTTTTTTGAAAAAATCTTTTTATTTTTTGCCGATCTGAATCGGTTCAGGAACCAAGACCAAGGGCAGTTTGTATTCGTTCAACTTGTTGTTGAGCTCTACGACCGACTGGCTTAAATAGCGGTTGACCTCGGCCATCGCTCCTTTGAATTCCTCCTCGAGCTCTTTGAAATATTCGATCTGTGCTTTTGTCGGAGCGGCGTTCACTCCTTCTATCGAAGCAAATAAAGAGCCCAGACGCTCCACGAGCCTTGGACCCTCACTCCAGAATGGTTTTCCTTCTGGACGGGCAAGCCTTTCCTGAATCGAATCTATTTTCTTCAGATGAGTGTTTATAACTTCAAGGACTTGAGCTGTGAAATCTTTGCTCAATTTTTCGATTATCATCTTTCTCTCTTCTACCTGAGCCTTGAGTTGATCAAGGCCGCGCAAGCCATCGTTGACAATCGACTGCATCTCCCTGAGGTTAAGAGAATATTGGTATTGAAGCGAAAGCTTATCCATGGAAATATCCACTAAGGGGTCGAGCCTCACTTCTACCTGCTTTTCATAAGTCTGACCTTTTAAAGTCAGCCGGATCTTATAAGTTCCGGGCAAGACTTGCGGTCCGCGAGGACCTCTGAAGAAAAAGTCTTCTTCAGCTTTGAGCTCTTTGCGGGGATGCGGCCCTTCGGAGCGCAAATCCCAGGCAACGCGGTTTAGGCCAGCTTCCTGCGGCACGTCTTTGAGCTCGCGGACAAGCTTCCCTGATTTGTCCAGGATTTCTATCCGTAGCTCTTTTTTTTGCTCAATTTTTTCTTTGAGGTAATAGGTAATCAATGCGCCGTAAGGAGGATTCGCGCCTCTAAAAAGCTTATCCCCGATGCCATAGCGAATTGACTTCATGGCATAGCGCAGGGCAGGCCGGACATCAAAAAGGTAGGCTGACCCGGCGAGTATTTCTGGGGTCAGCTGCTGGAAAGGAGTGATATCATCAAAGACCCAGATGCTCCTGCCGTGAGTTCCAAGAATCAAGTCGTTCTCCCTGGGATGGATCAGAATATCGTGCACAGCGACTGGAGGGAGGTTTCCCAGATGGAATTTCATCCAGTTTCCGCCGCCGCTAAATGAGACATAGAGCCCTAACTCTGTTCCTATATAAATGATACCTGAATTCTTCGGGTCTTCCAGGATGACCCAGACATAGGCTTTCTCAGGAAGGCCCTCGCTGATATCTGTCCAGCTCCGGCCAAAGTCTCTTGTCTTGAAGACATAGGGACGGAAGTCATCGAACATGTGCCGGTCAAAAGAACAGTAGGCCATGCCAGCTGAGCTCCGCGAGGGCTCGATATGAGAGACCGGTGAACGAGGAGCTATATCAGGAACATTCTCGATGACATTCTTCCAGGTTTCACCGCCATTCATCGAGACCTGGAGGTTTCCGTCATCTGTTCCTGCCCAGAGGATTCCAGGCTGGATGGGTGATTCTGCTAGGCTGATTATCGTGCAGTAGTATTCTGCGGTCGTGTTCTCTGGCCAGGCTGGACCGCCGGCCGTTTTCTGCTTTTCTGGATCATTCGTTGTCAGGTCAGGACTTATGGCTTCCCAAGTACTTCCGAAATCCGTGGACCTGAAGACAACATTTGAGCCCAAATAGATTGTTTTTGGCTCATGAGGCGAGGCGACAATAGGCGTGTTCCAATTGAACCTATATTTCAGAGTATTGACCGAAGCGCCGTCAGCACGGCGGGGCTGGGGGCTTACAGCCTGCTGCTCCCGTGTCTTCATATTTGTTCTCACCACGTTTCCACCCTGCGATTCACTCAGGAAAAGCTCCGGGTCTTGAGGATGGACAACAATGTGAAAGCCATCTCCGAAGCTGATCATCTGCCAGTCGTCATTGAGGATTCCAAAAGGGTCGCGGGTGCGGCTCGGGCCATACCAGGTGCCGTTATCCTGCAATCCTCCTCCAAGATAATAGAATGGCTCCCGATTGTCGGCATAGAGCTGATAGAACTGGCCTATGGGGAAATTGTTGACAAACTCCCATGTCCGGCCTCTATCGTAAGAAACAGCAATGCCGCCATCCTGGCCCTGCCACATCCGGCTTGGATTCAAGGGATCAATCCACAGCGTGTGAAAATCGACATGGGTCGAAGGCGAGATTCGGCTGAAATTTTTTCCACCGTCAATCGAGAGAAAAAGCCGTGAGGAGACAGCATAAACCCGGTTTTCATCAAACGGGTCTACTCTCAGGTCAGTGTAGTAAAAGCCGCGAGAAACAATCTCCACATCCTTGGAGACAAGGCGGAAGCTCTCTCCTCTATCGTCTGAACGGTAAAGAGTTCCTTCCTGGGATTCAGTGATGACATAGGCCACATTTGGATTGCTCTTTGAGACCTTCACCCCTATTCTTCCCACAAGTGTCGGCAATCCTCTTTTCAATTTCTTCCAGGTGTTTCCGCCGTCTGTAGACTTATAGACTCCTCCCTCGCTGTCTCCGCTGGTAAATGTCCAGGGCTTTCGCTCAAAGTGCCAGAGAGCAGCATAGAGGATGTTCGGGTTCTGAAAGTCGATATCCATATCAGAGACTCCATGGCGCTCACCGCCGTAAAGAACTTTTTCCCAGGTCTCGCCGCCATCCTTGCTCCTGAAAACACCACGCTCCTTGTTTGGTCCGAAGGAACGGCCTAATGCTCCAACATAGACGATGTTCGGGTTAAGAGGGTTGATGACGATGCGGGAAATCCGCTCTGTTTCATCCAGTCCTAGGTGGTGCCAGGTTTCCCCGCCGTCAGTTGACTTGAAAACTCCCCTGCCGAAAGAGACAGAGTTTCGAACATTCGACTCCCCTGTACCGACATAGATGACATCAGGATTTCCGGGTTCCAGGGCCATATCCCCGATGGAAGCGAAATCCTGCTTATCAAAGATTGGCTTCCAGGTCAGGCCGCCGTTTGTTGTTTTCCAGACACCTCCTGAGGCTGTTCCCACATAAACCACTTCCGGATTTCCGGGAACACCCTCGATATCAGTTGTCCTTCCTCCCATGATGGCCGGGCCAATATTCCGCCATTCAAGATTCCTGAAAAGAGTGGGGTCGAGATTCACTTTCTCTGTTGAATTTCTCTCGTGCTGGGCTTTGCCAGCTGCAAACTGAAAAGACAGAGCGAAGATGAATATCAGAAAAAAGACCCATCTCAAAAGACCTTGGATTTTCATCTTGGCCTCCAGTTTTATTTATAAATTCAATCGAAGATTTTTCCCGGATTGAGAATATGGTGAGGATCAAAAATATCCTTTATGCCTTTCATCAGCCGAATCTCCTCCTGCCCAAGGACATAGGAAAGGTAGGTTTTTTTTACAAGCCCTATTCCGTGTTCGCCAGAGATCACACCTCCTCTTTCTTTACAGTCATTGTAGAGCTCCTCGCGGACTCTGTCGCTCTTTTGGCGCCATTCCTCCTCCGCTATGGGGATGATTTTTCCATTTTCAAAGCGAGCCTTCATGATATGGGTATGGACATTGCCGTCAGCAGCATGGCCATAGGTCGGAAGCCAGATA
>Ga0315306_10000753_pt1 | contig 15679 bp, 13 predicted proteins | sample TDP1_MG_FD_203803 | JGI IMG/M metagenome (GOLD analysis project Ga0315306, IMG submission 203803) | Freshwater sediment microbial communities from Lake Towuti, South Sulawesi, Indonesia - TDP1 | ecosystem: Environmental > Aquatic > Freshwater > Lake > Sediment | place: Indonesia: South Sulawesi... | reverse complement strand
AAAAACACGCCGCTTTTGCCCCAGCGGTTACTCGGAGGGGGAACAGCTTCGCTCTCCTCGACCTTGGGTCGAGGAACCGTGCCCGCTCAGTCTTCCATACGGTCTTCTCAACACCTAGCCTGATCCTATTTACATCAAGAATTTAGTGATGCTTCCAATAAAAAATTAGAGGAAGAGACGAGCCATGTATGATTTGATTTTAAAGGGAGGGAATATCATCGATGTCCGCTCCAGACGGATTTATAAAGGCGATATTTTAATCAAAGATGGAATCATTCAGAGTATAGAGCCCAACACCAACAAAAGGGCAAGAAAGACATTCGACCTGTCCGGAAAATACGTCTCGCCTGGATTCGTCGACAGCCATCTCCACATCGAAAGCAGCATGCTCAACCCCATCGAGTTTTCGAAAGAAGCGGTCACACATGGAACTACGGCTATCTTTGTTGACCCTCATGAAATCGCCAATGTTTCAGGCAGAAAAGGAATAGTGCTGTTCCTGAGACAATCAGAGCTTGTTCCTCTGGATATGTTCATCGGGATTCCTTCCTGTGTTCCTGCCACAAATCTGGAGAGCGCAGGCGCTTCGATCACAGTCGAGGATATCAAGGAACTGATTCCTGACAGAAGAGTCTATGGCCTGGCAGAGATGATGAATTTTCCCGGAATAATCCACGGCTTCGGAGAAGCAAGGGAGAAGGTCGACCTTGTTTTTGATTTTGGGAAGATTGTTGACGGCCACTGCCCGGGTGTCAGCGGTGAAGACCTGATAAAGTACATCACAAACGGCAGAAACGATATCGTGGTGAGAATCTCTTCAGACCATGAGTCAACTCGACTGGATGAGGCTATTGAGAAGCATAATATGGGCATGCACATCTGCTTGAGATACGGCAGTGCTTCGAAAGATTTGGAAAGGATTCTGCCTGGGCTGGTTAAGGCCAAGATTAGCCTTGAAAAATTCATGCTCTGCTCTGATGATTTGGACTCAGTTGACCTTTATGAAAAAGGCCATGTCGACAGGATTATTAAAAGGGCGAGGGATATCATCCTTGATAATTCGAAATTAAATCTTGAAGAAGCAACTGTCACCGCCATCTCCTTAGCCACGATAAATCCCGCGAATTATTTTATGAGAGCTTTAAAATTAAATAATTATCCGGAAATGGGTGAGATAGCTCCCGGCAAAAGAGCAAACATCGTTGTTCTGGATTCTCTGCAAGGCCTGGAAGTCGATAAGGTCATTCATAAGGGGGCATTGGTTGTCGAAAAAAAGAAATATGTAGGCAAGCATCAGGACTACGATTATTCAGAGCTCTTAGGAAATGTAAACATCGGCCGAAAATTTTCTGCCGATGATTTTAAGATAAGAGTTCCAAAAGATAAGTCCCGCCTGGATGTCAGAGTTATAGAAATAATCAAAGGAAGCATCGTCACCAAACAGAGCATCCTGCTCTTTATTGCTCAAAACAGCGAATTAAGAGCTGATCCTGAAAGGGATATCGCCAAGATAGCTGTCATCGAGAGGCATAAGGCGACAGGTGCCTATGCACTGGGATTTGTTAGAGGCCTGGGCCTGAAGAAGGGTGCGGTAGCTTCGACAGTGGCCCATGACAGCCATAACCTGATTGTCGCCGGAGTCGGTGATGAAGAGATGGCTGCATCTGTGAATTATCTGGCTGAGCAAGGAGGAGGAATGGCCGTTGTCGCCGAACGAATTGCCTATCTTCCCTTAAAGATCGCCGGCTTGATGTCGACAGAATCCATAGAGAGCGTTGTCAAAAGGCATGAAGACTTGAAAAATGCGGTCAAAGAGACAGGGTCAGGGCTTGAAAACCTGTTCATGATTTTGAGCTTCCTGGCCCTTCCAGTCATCCCCGAATTGAAAATCACGGATAAAGGGCTTGTCGATGTTAACAAATTCGAAATCGTAAGCTTGTATTTAAGGTAATAAAAACGCATTAAATGCTTTTACATTGTTATTGCGAGCCCGAAGGGCATGGCAACCATTTTGTCATTGCGAGTGAAACGAAGCAATCTCATTTTCTTGCGAGATTGCTTCGTCACTGCGTTCCTCGCAATGACACGGTCGGGTTGCGCAGCCTGTTCCGAGCGAAGCGAGGAATCTTATTCGTTGCGCAATGACATTTTATTTAATGCGTTTGTATTAGACTCATTTCTTGATTCTTTCTCTCATCAGGCTGATGAACTCTTTCACCGGATAGATAATCCATAAAATAAAAATAGCCAGGCCGATAGCCCAGATGAGCCATGTCAGCCAATCAAATCGCATCATCTCTCCTAATCAAAAGATAGCCTTAAAAAGCCGCTGGCAAAATAAACGACCATCGAGCCAATGGAGAGCAGAGCTGCAATCTTTCCCAAGCCTACTCCACCCAGGATGATGCTCACCAGGAAAGAGAGGAGTCCAAAGCCAAGTATGCCGAGCATGAATCTTCCTCTTGAAGACCTGGGAATGAGATAGAAAGCCTGGCCTTTTTCTATTTCTTCAGTGCTTGGCTTGAGGGCAGCGCTCACGCTCTCTGCCCGCTCCTTCTGCGCTTCCTTCTTCAAGAGCAGGCTGAAGATTGGCGTCGTGACGAGGGCGGTGATGGCGCTGATAAAAGTGGCATAGGTGCTGGCATTGACGGAACGGACAAAGATAACGAAAACCGATAGCGCTCCCATCGCCGCACCTAAAAGATAGCCGGCAATGGCGCCGACCCAGTTTGACCTTTTCCAGAATATTCCATAGACGATGCCCACGATAAAAAGCGGCATGTCTGTTATCCCGATCAAGGTCAGGTAGGCGTTTACGGCGCCAAGTTTTTTGGCGAAGAAAGAAAAAGCAACCATGAAAAAGCCGACGCACAGAGTCATGACCCTGGCAGTGATAATGATTTGTTTAGGAGAAGCTTTCCTTCTCAAGACTCTCTGATAAATGTCGCTAGTGAAGAGTGTGGCTGTGGAATTGATGTTTGAGCTTATGGTCGACATCTGCGCTGAAAGCAAGCCGCAGACGATAATTCCGAATATCCCTGTTGGGACAAATCGCGAGAGCATGGATGGTATCACAGTGTCTGTAGCTTTAATGCCCGGGTCGATAACTTTGGCCGCAAGGCCGGGCAGGTACCAGAGAAGGGCAAATGGCGTTGTCTGGATACCGGAGAGGATCAGCCCTTTAGCCACGCTTTTAACATCCTTTCCTGAAAATGCCCTCTGCAGCATTCCCTGGTCGGTGCATGCCCACTGAATCCCGAGGAGAAAGATGGCCAGGATGAAAGCCCAGTTCAACTGGCCTGTCTGGGGGACAAGCTCGAGATAAGAAGGGGAGAGGCTCTTGGCGATTCCAGTGAATCCTCCGGCACGAATCATGATAATCGGGAAAAAGATCAAAGCTCCCAAAAGCATCAGGCTGAATTGAAGGACATCGGTGAAAGCCACTGACCACATCCCTCCGGCCGTGGTATAGATGATGGTGATCACTGAAAAAACAAGCGCCCAGATGATGTATGAGCCTTCGCCTGTTCCGGTGATGACAACGCCGGCAGTAGCGCCGGTATAAAGCACGATTCCCAGCCAGAAAGAAAGCCGGAATATCCAGAGAACAGCAATCAGCACTCTCATGCCCAGGCCGTATCGTTTTTCGAGGAACTCAGGGATTGTTCTGATCTCCAGGCGCCTCAGGATGGGAAGAACGAAGAGCCCGGCCAGGACAAGCGCCATGTTTCCTGTCCATGTGTGCCAGACAATGGAGATCCCTCGCTCATAGGCCTTTCCGGCCTGGCCGACAAAACTGTAAAGGTTGACGTTAGTCGCTGTCAAAATCGCAGCCAGGATAAAAGGAGGCAGCATCCTCCCTGCCACAAAAAAGTCGTCTGGATTCTTGATCCATTTGAAAAAAATTGACCCAAAGAAGAAGAGGAAGACCAGGAACAGAGCCACGATGCCGATATCGATTGCCGCCATTTTTCAACCTATAAAAATTTTAAAATAATAGCGAAACGGATATTATTGCATAGTCATTGTGAGCGACCGAAGGGAGCGTGGCCACCACCTTGTCATTGCGAGGCGCGAAGCGCCGTGGCAATCTCTTTAGATTAATTTTATGGGGCTCAGTTTCAGTAATTTTTTCTGGCTTGAGCATTCATTCTCGCTTTTGTGCTTTAACCTTCGGCTATTTCCTTTATTATGGCCTTCATCGCCTCATATTGCTCTTCCATGCTCTGCAAGAGCTTAAACTGAGCTCTTGCCCTGTGGAGATTGTGGCCTTGGCGATGAATCTTGAAATATTTATCGCCGTCGATAAAGTCTGTGAAGAACCTAAGCCCGATGGTGAACGTTAACAATTTTCCAGAAAAGGCAAGATAGTCAATTTCAGTTTCAGTCAGGAATGCTCTTGTTTCCTCGAGGAAACCTCTGGAGAAGCCTTCAAAAAGTTGAATATCCATCGATACTCGGCTCAGGGCTCTTTCATCCTCAGCGCCGGTGTTGGCCGTTGTTCGGATGGCATCGCCAAAATCATAGTGGATATAGCCGGGCATGACCGTATCGAGGTCGGTCACGCAGAGAACATTGCCGGCATCATCGAAAAGGATGTTGTTGAACTTTGTATCGTTATGCGTCACTCTTTTGGGAATTTTTCCTTCCCTGCCCAGGCGGATGATGCTTTTCATTTCCTCCTCGCGAGCTGCAACAAATTTGATTTCATCCAAGACTTCTCTGACCCGCTGCACGGGGTCTTTTTTCACAGTCTCATGAAATTTATCAAGGCGGTATTCAACGTTGTGGAAGTCAGGAATCGTTTCGTAAAGGGAATCTGCCGGCAAGTCTGCCAATAATGCCAGGAATTTCCCAAAAGCTTTTCCACCCAAATAGGCCTTTTCCGGGCTATCGACGACATCATAAGAGCGGCTGTCGCCGATGAAAATGCACACCCGCCAATAGTTGCCAGCCGAATCCTGGTAGTAATATTTTCCATCTTTTGCTGGAATAAAAGTCAGGCACTGGCGCGCTGCTTCTCGCTCTGAGCTCAGGCTTATTTTTTTCTGGATGTGTTTTGTAACTTTTTCGATGTTGCTCATCAGCTGCGGGACATTTTTGAACACGTAATTGTTTATTCTCTGCAATAGATAGTCATTCGCGGCCTCTTCCGCAGTTCGTACCAGGAATGTGTCATGGATATGTCCTGAGCCAAAGGGCTGTGCGTCAAGAAAGGTTCCTTCGATCTTGAAATTCTTGATGATTGAGCTTAAATCGTATTCCATGTCTTCAGGTTCTCTATACTTCCCAAAGATTTCTTGGATACATTCCCTTCTTGACTAGCTCTCCTATTCTTTTGATGACATTGGCTTTATCTTCTTTGTAGGTCACACCGAACCAGTCCTCGTCAGTGCTCAATATTTTAACCTTGGCAGCTTTTGCTTTGATAATCTCGTTGACGACATTCGGTAAATAGAGTTCTGCCTTTAAATTTTGGCTGTGCTCTTGAATGAATTTCTCGAAATAGAGCTTGAGATGAGGAAAGACTGAAGGAGTAAAGCCCATCATGTTCATCGAGACCATCGGGTCTCCTTTAATCTCGATCAAGCGGCCCTCTTCATCCTGATATGAGATTTTGTTCTCGATTTTTTTTATGTACAGTCTTTCGACTATGCTCCTCAAATATCCTTCTTCGTCAAGCTCGCAGATGGCCCTGGCCACATGGCCGTGCTCGGAAAGCGTTTTGGACAGCCTGTAGCCGACGATGCAGTAAGTCTCTTCCTTGCCTCTGCCCAGAGATATAAGATGGGAAAAGATTATTCTGAATGAATTGGCGCCATAAAAATCGTCGGCATTCAAGACGGCAAAAGGTTCTTTTATCTTTGGATATGCGGCCAGGACAGCGTGAGTGGTTCCCCAGGGCTTTTCTCGGCTGGGAGGGATTTTGATTCCAGCCGGAACATCTTCGAGTCTTTGCAGGACATAGTCAACCTCTATTCTTCCTTGGAGCTTCTTGGCCAGGATGGCGTTAAATTCATCTTCTATACTTTTGCAGATGATAAAAACAGCTTTTCTAAAACCGGCCCTTATCGCATCATAAATCGAGTAATCGACAAGATTCTCTCCTGATGGGCCAAATCTATCCATTTGCTTCAAGCTGCCATAACGGCTGCCTATTCCCGCAGCAAGAATTAAAAGACTCGGCTTTATTGGCTCGCTTTTCATCTTTTTTACATTTTATAACTTACTCAGTTTTTTTCAATGGAAATGATAAGACGGTCTTCTCATCACCCAGCCTGATCCTATTTCACGTCACGAAAGTTAGGATGATTACGATAAGGTTTTCTTTGACAAGCAAATCTTCTATGTGTTATAAAACTTTTTTGAGGAATAAGAATTTCAGTTAGATCGCTTGAAAGCCAAAGACCGTTGAGAAAGCTTTACGGAAAGAAAGACCGGAAATAAAGAGGGAGCGAGGGCCATGGGGAAAGAAAAAAGAAGAGCAAGGAGGATAAAAGAAGAGGCGAGCGTCTCAATTACACTAGTTTCCAAAGACGAACTCACACCTGCCAAAAAAATCAGCTACCATCTGACTAAAGATATCTCCTCTGTTGGCTTAAGAATTTTGGCCACAACATTCTTGCCAGTAAAATCTTTCTTGAAGATAGAGCTGGCGTTAACCAAGCCGCCAAGATTGTTTAGCGCTTTTGGTGAAGTCAGATGGATCAAAAGCCGCTATGCCGACGAGCTTTTTGAAATAGGAATAGAGTTTGTCGATACACCAGCCGAGGTCATAAAAATCCTTAAGGAACATATCGAGAAATCAGAGCAAATTTTCCCTTCCGAATAAAAAGTCGCAAAGGCATGAACTATCCAGGCCTTGGGGATTTATCCCTGCTCGATGCTGTCAAAATGAACCAAAATCTCTTATCCACAGAAAATTATGAAGCCGATGAATCGATCATGATTCATCTCACCGTCACTGGCCGCTGCTACGCCCGCTGCAAAGGCTGCGTCAACAGCGCTATCACCATGGCCAGCGATGAGCCCCGGAATACAATTGTCGCTTTTCAGGAAACAGAGCCAGAGCGGGATGCGGCCATAATCAGGGAGCTGGCCTCGCGCCTCGGCCGGCAGAAGATCACAGTCTGCTTTTATGGAGGCGAGCCTTTTCTCGCTGCCGACAAGATGGAAGAAGTCTGGAGAATCTTGCAGAATTTTGAGCAGGGGAACAGGTTCAGGTTTATGGTCTATACCAACGGCGAATTTTTGACCAAAGCTTTAGAGCTCTATCCTGAGTTCATGAATGGAATTTGGCTCTACTCGATTTCGATAGACGGCGACGAAGAGCAGCACGATCGAGTTAGACAGGGAACGCATCTGAACAAGATAAAAAGAAACCTCGAGAGGTTGTCAGAATCTTACAAAGGCCATGTCCTTCAATGGTCTACGTTGCGCGAGGAGCAATCCTTATTCAACTGCTTCAAGGAATTCTTGAGGCTTTACGAGTCAGGCTTGGTCAACCACTTTTTCTGGCACTGGGCCGAAGACCGCAAGCCGTTCGATAATTTTTCTTCTTATCTAAAGAGCTACGGCCAAGAGCTCGAGAGAATAATTGAGGTCTATATCCAGGAAATTTCAAAGGGCAGAATCCTGCCCATGGCCCATATCAATGAGCTTATTTTGTATCTTTTAACGGGCAGAGAGCGCGGCCATACGGCTTGCGGAGTTGAGCTGGCCAAAAACTATGATATAGTCTCAGGCAAAGTCTATTCTTGCGCTGACCTGCCATCGTCTCTTTCTATCGGCGAGCTGGACGAGGAGGGAAGGCTCAAACTCAGAGAATACGACCTGGATTCACTCGTCGCTTACAAAGACTGGCTGGGATGCTCCCGCTGTGGAGTCCAGGCTTACTGCGGCGGCCGCTGCCCTGTCCAGGTCGTTGCCGGCTCAAGAGAAAGAGTTTACCAGTATTGCCAGCTGATGAGGCTGCATGTGGGAATAGTCCAGAGGAGAATCCGGGAGATATTAAAAGGACTCGAGAAAAACAGAATATCTCTCCAGGAGGTTTACGACCGTTCTGCTTTCTTAGCCAAATACACGGATGTTGTTCCATAAAAAATAAAATAAAGCCGCTCATACTCAAAGGAGATTCTCATGAAAATTGCTCTCATTCAGCAGCATGCGACCAAGAATTATGAGGAGAACGTCAAACGGGGAGTTGAGTCTTTTCGTCGGGCTGCAGCAGCTGGCGCAGAGCTCATCGCCTTTGCCGAGCTGGCTTTCACTCCCTTTTATCCTCAAATCCCTGCAAAACCCGAATCGCTGGCAAAGGCCGAGCCCATTCCCGGTCCGACAACAGAGAAATTCTCTGCTTTAGCCAAGGAATTCGGCGTGGTGACTGTCTTAAATATATTCGAGAGAGAGGGAGGAATGACTTATGATTCATCCCCGGTGGTCGATTCTGATGGAAGGCTGCTGGGAGTGACTAGAATGGTCCATATCATGGAAGGTCCTGGATTTCATGAGAGTGGCTATTATGCTCCTGGAGACAACGTGAATCTTGTCTATGAAACAAGAATCGGCCGGGTCGGAGTCGCCATCTGCTATGACCGGCATTTTCCTGAGTATATGAGAGGCTTGAGTCTTAAAGGCGCCGAGATTGTGGTCGTCCCTCAGGCGGGAGCAGTCGGGGAGTGGACAGAGGGCATTTTTGAAGCAGAGCTTCAGGTCGCCGCTTTTCAGAACGGCTACTATGCTGCCCTTGTCAATCGCGTCGGCAAGGAAGAGGTGATTGATTTTGCCGGCGAGTCTTTTGTCGTCGACCCCCATGGCCGGATTATCGCCCAGGCCCCGAAGAAGAAAAATTTTATCCTTTATGCAGACTGTGATTTCGGCCAGATAGCCAAATCCCATGCCAAAAAGCATTTCCTCCTGGACAGGCGTCCTGATTTCTATAATCTTTTTGGCTTATTGAACGGATAAGTATGGATGTTTCCTATTTCAAAGGGCTCTTGACATGATTCGGAGAATCGGAATATTTTATTGCTGATGAATTGGAGATCATTGGAAGATTAAAATGGAACGCTGGTTTGTGCTTAACACCAAGCCTAAAAAGGAATTTCAAGTCGAAAAACTGTTCACTGAAGGGGGATTCACTATCTACAACCCCAAATATCTCCATGAAAACAGGATAAAGCCCTTTTTCCCTGGCTATGAATTCATCCATTTTGATTTTCCTGCCCACTACCAGCTTGTCCGCTACACCAGAGGAGTGAAAAGAGTTGTGGGAACGAGGGGGGTTCCAACTCCCATCCCGGACGAGGCAATCCTTGAGATAAAGTCAAGGGAAGCCAATGGCCTGATCGAGGTCAATAAATACGGACAAGAGCCAGCAGTCGGAGACGAGATTGAAGTCATGGCTGGCCCGTTGAAAGGCTTGAGAGGTATTTTCAAGAAGGAGCTGACGCCCAAAGAAAGAGTCCTCATCCTTCTCAGCTATGTTTCTTACCAGGCTCAACTGGTGATCGAGAAGGAAAAGCTGAAGAAGGTGGTTAAATAGATTCAGAGAATATGCTCATATTTTTGAAAGAATAAGCTTTAAGACTTTGATTTCTTAATGATTTTCTCCAAGGCTCTGCCGATTAGGTTTAGAGCTTCTGAAAAGTAATTCCTTTCCCCGCCATAGCCTATACGGATGTATCTATCCATTAGGAAGCAGTCTCCGGCAACGATGAAAACACTCTTTTCTTTGATGAACCTCATCATCAGCTCTGTCGAGTTGATTTTCATCGTGTAGCGCGGGAAAGCGACTGCTCCTGCATGAGGGGAAATTAACTTAAATAAGGCTTCATGTTTATTGGCCCAATTTTCTAGCAAGCCCAGATTTTCGTTCAGAATTTTTCTGTTGCGGCTTAAGATTTTTTTTCTCATCTCAGGCTGCAGGGCAAGCGTTGCCACCCGGTCGCCGAGGATTCCAGGAGAGATGGTTGTGTAATCGTGGGCTGCCCAGGCTTTCTCGACCATATGCTTTGATCCGATCAGCCAGCCGATTCTCAAGCCAGGAAGAGCATAGGCTTTTGAGAGTCCGCCGCAGGCTATCACTTTGTCATACATACCCAGAAAGGAAGGCGTTTCCTTGCCGTCCAATTCCGCACCTCTGTAAATTTCATCAGAATAAATCCAGGCATTAGCCCCAGCGGCCAGGCTGACAATCTCCTTCATCTCTTCCTGGCTCAATACAGCGCCAGTGGGGTTATTCGGGTTGCAGACGGCTATCATTTTTGTTTTGGGCGAGAGCTGCTTCTTCAGCTCGTCGAGGTCTGGGCCCCAGTTGAGCTCTTCCCTGAGAAAAAAAGGCTTAACCTTGACGCCGAAGGAACGGGCAGCTCCCCAGATTTGCATGTAATTGGGAAGCATCAAAGCGAGCTCATCTCCTGGCTCTAAATAAGTCCAGATGGCTATAAAATTCGCTTCAGCCGAGCCGCTTGTCACCAGGACATTTTCCAGGTCAGTTCCAGGATAGAGGTGGCTGATGGCTTCTCTCAATTCTGGTGAGCCGTTTGTTTGACCATAGCCCAGCCTCAAGGAAAGAAGCTTTTCAATTTCTTTGCGGCTGAGAAGCTCTTCAAGCTTGTAGGGATGAATTCCGCTTTCGGTTAAATTATATTTCACCCTGTTTTCCCAGAGTGATTGGATTCTTTCCAGCTCGAATGTTTCAATTTTCATCGCGACCTCTCTTATAATTTTTTATTCAGAGCAAAACCTCTCTCAGCTCTTTTAGGCCGATTCTCGCTCCGCTTATGAGCAGGACAACATTCTTGCCCTTGAATTTCTCCTTGAGCTTCAAATAAGAAGCCACTGAGAGGGCGCCTGAGCCCTCGACCAGCATCGAATGTTTTTCGATGAGAAGCTTTATGGCTGCTTTGATCTCTTCCTCTGCGACAAGAACAAAGTCATCGACATATCTCTTACAGATATCAAAGGTGATGGCGCCCTGCTCGATTCCGCCGGCTGTCCCATCAGAGATTGTCGGCTTTGATTCCATCTCCACGATCTTGCCTGCTTTGATTGATTCATACATGACAGCGGAATTTTTTGGCTGGCAGCCGATGATTTCAATCTCTTTCTTTATTGATTTGAGATATCCGGCCAAACCTGAGGCCAGTCCTCCTCCGCCCACAGGGACAAAAATAGCGTCAATTCCTTTAAGCTGCCTCCACAGCTCGACTCCAATTGTTCCCTGTCCGCCGATAATCTTAAGGTCATTGTAGGGTGAGATGTAAATGAGGTCATCATTTTTCTCTGCTGTTTTCCTGGCAAAAGCTTCTGCCTGGACACAGTCTGTTCCATGAAATTTCAACTCGACATCATAATAGCCGAGGGCTTCGATTTTTGCCGGAGAGGCATTCTCAGGAAGAAAAATGATTCCTTTCATTCCCAATTTTTGGAGAGCATAGGCAAAGGCTGCACCGTGGTTTCCAGTCGAGGCTGTGAGGATTTTTGATTTTCTTTGCCTTGGGCTCAATGAAAGAAGTTTGTTCGTTATCCCCCTCAGCTTGAAGGAGCCGGTGATTTGCATGTTTTCGAGTTTAAGATGAACGTTGCAGTTTCCTGAGCGGCTGAGAAATGGCGAGAATTCAAGCGGAGTTTCTCTGATATGTTTCCTTATTCTTTTCTCAGCTTCCAGGACTTCTTTTTTCAGGTTGATATCTTTAATCCCCATATATTCTGCATTTTTCTTTTTTTACTTGCAGCTGTTGCATGAAGTCGCAGAGCAGGAGGCGCAGCCGGACGAGGAAGCCTTGAGACGGCTCCTTCCCCCTCCTATTCCAAAGGAAGAGAAGATTTTTTGTATGTCCTTGCTTCCGCAGTCTGCGCAGGAGACGGTTCTTTCCTTTCCCATCGAGACAAGGCTCTCAAAATGCTTTCCGCACTTCTTGCAGATGAACTCGTAAATCGGCATAGCGACAATATTCTACATTATTTTTTCTGATGGAAAAAGAGGAAGCTCAGGCAGAGTGGTTCGTCAGCACGCAGCTTTTGCCCCAGCGACTACTCGGAGGGGGTCGAGCAGAGCTTTCCCCCTTCCGACGGTCGCTTCGCTCCCTGCCTCCCCTTCTCGGGCTTGCGCCCTGCGACCGAGGGGACACACCCCCTCGGCTCCCCCAACTGATTTGTGGAAGCCACAAACGAGCCAAAAGCGGCTCGATTCCAGGCTTCGCTCTCCTCTCCCTTTGGTCGAGGAACCATGCCCGCTCAGCCTTCCATACGGCTTCCTCACCACTCTGCCTTCGCTTAATTCTGCGAACAAAAAGAGACAGTCGTCTTTTTGTGTGCTATTGTTTGCACGCTGCTTGACTTTCCCATCTCTCTCGATATCATAGGCGAGAAAATGGAAAAAAGGGTAAAAGAATATTCCAGCCGATGGTCTATTCTGCTTGTCACCTCATTGAGCTCGTTTCTTACGCCATTCATGGCCTCCTCGATCAACATCGCCCTCCCTTCGATAAGCAGGGAATTCAAGATGAATGCTATTCTCCTGGGCTGGATAGCCACTTCCTATCTTTTAGCTGCGGCTATGTTTCTCGTTCCATTTGGAAGGCTGGCAGATATCCAGGGAAGGAAGAAAATTTTTTTGTATGGAATCTCTCTCTACGGTATTTCCTCCTTCCTTGTTGCTATTTCAACTTCAGCTGAGGGACTCATCATCTTTCGCGTTCTTCAGGGATTTGGCGGGGCAATGATTTTTGGCACATCGGTCGCAATACTAGTCTCAGTCTTTCCTGTCGCGGAGCGGGGAGCTGTCTTGGGAATAAATACAGCTTCAGTCTATTCTGGTCTCTCTCTCGGGCCATTCCTGGGAGGGCTCTTGACCCAGAACCTCGGCTGGCGCAGCATCTTCTATCTGAACGTTCCGATCTGCCTCATCATCATTTTTTTGGCTTTATGGAAATTGAAGGGAGAATGGGCTGGCGCAAGAGGGGAAAGGTTCGATTTCGCTGGCTCAATCATCTACAGCCTCGCCCTTGTTTCTCTCATCTATGGTTTTTCCTTGCTGCCTGCAACCAAAGGGTTTGTTCTGGTCACACTTGCCATTCTAGGGATATTTTCCTTTGTCGTCTTGGAGATGAAAGTCGAGTTTCCGGTTTTAAACATAAATCTTTTCAGAACCAATGCTGTCTTTGCCTTCTCCAATCTGGCCGCTCTTGTCAATTATAGCGCGACTTCGGCTGTGACCTTCCTTCTCAGCCTCTATTTGCAATACATAAAAGGGCTCAGCCCTCAGAACACGGGCTCAATTCTGGTCTTCCAGCCGATAGTCATGGCTATCTTCTCGCCCCTTTTTGGGAGACTCTCGGATAAAATCGAGCCTCGTTTTGTTGCCTCGACAGGAATGGGGCTGACAGTTGTCGGGCTTGTCTTGCTGACTTTGCTTGGAGGAAACTCAACTCTAATATTTATCATCGCTCTCTTGATCCTTCTTGGCCTAGGTTTTGCCTTTTTCTCCTCGCCCAACACCAATGCTGTCATGAGCTCGGTGGAGAAAAAGTATTATGGTGTCTCCTCCGCAACCTTAGCCACGATGCGGCTCACCGGTCAGATGCTAAGCATGGGAATGGTGATGATGATTTTCAGCATTTACCTCGGCCGGGTTCAGATTACTCCCCAGTCTTATCCGCTCTTTCTGAAGAGTATGAGGACCTCCTTTACGATCTTCGCAGTCCTCTGTTTCGGAGGCATCTTTGCCTCTCTGGCAAGGGGAAGGCTACGTCGTAATTAACATTTCTGTCTGAAAAATAACTTAATGCTGATATAATTGCTTTTATTCTGAAGTCTTTCAGGACATTCAGTTTTTGTGCTCTTTAATTCTTCTTTTGAATATATGATCTCGTAAAGCCTGGCTTATAGAGCTTATTTTTTCATTTCCTAAAACTCTTTGGAGTTAGCCTTGGACGGCTGTTTATTTTAGAGCCACAACCTCAATCTCGACCCTGACATCCTTCGGCAGGCGCGCCACCTGGACAGTGGCCCGGGCAGGGTAGGGAGGCTTGAAGAATTCAGAATAAACCGCATTCATTTTGCTGAAATCATTCATGTCTTGGAGGAAGACAGTGCATTTGATAGCTTTATCCAGGGAGCTTCCTCCGGCTTCTAGAACAGCCTTGAGATTGTTCAGCACAAGCCGGGTCTGTTCCTCTATGGTACCAGTGTTCAATTCTCCTGTTGAGGGATTGAGCGGGATTTGACCCGAAGCAAAGATGAAGCCGTTGGCTTCGATAGCCTGTGAATAAGGACCGATAGCCTTAGGGGCTTTTTCTGTTTTAATTTCTTTCTTCATTTTTTCAATCCTCCCTTCTTTTGAGAACAATTTTGGCCTTAATAAGACAAAACTGCCTAAGCTGAGAAGAGCCTCTCTTCTTTTCATCCCAAGCTCTCCTTTAAAAGGATTCATAAAGAGAGTCTATTTTATTCTCTTTTAAGCTTTCACGCCTGAGCGCGTTCATTCTATAATATCAGGACCCAAGTTTCCAGGAAAAAAGACTAATAATATTCCATACTAAAGGTTTGGGAAATAGCCTCGCTCCCAAACCTTCTTTGACTTCTTATTTTTCTCATGATATATGATTCGTTCAAGACATCATCTTTCGATTTAAGAATTTTTTTTGATGAAGATTTGGCAGTCAATCTTTCAATTTCAAAAAGCACAATATCAAAGGAGGTTTTCATGAAAAAATATTTTCGTTATCTTCCCTTAATTCTGGCCATGGCTATCGTTTTTCCTCTATTGCTTGAAGCAGAAGTGGATATCAAGGACACAAAGCTCTTGAGCCAGCCGGCGATGAGCAAAACCCATGTTGCCTTTGCCTATGCTGGCGACCTCTGGGTGGCTGACATCGACGGAAAAGAAGTGCGGCGTTTGACCACTGCCCCAGGAATGGAGTCCAGCCCTGTTTTTTCTCCGGACGGCAAGCTCTTGGCTTTCAGCGCCCAGTATGATGGAAACACAGATGTTTTTCTTGTTCCTGTCGAAGGAGGAGTTCCCAAGCGCCTGACCTGGCACCCTGGAGCGGATATAGTCCGCGGGTTCACGCCGGATGGCTCCTCAGTGCTCTTTATATCAGCCCGCAATGTTTTTTCCGGGCGCTACACCCAGCTTCTTACAGTTCCTGTCGAAGGTGGATTCCCCACCCCTTTAAAAATTCCCTATGCTTTCAAGGCGGCTTATTCACCCGATGGAAAGCGCATTGCCTACAATCCTCTTTCCGAGGCTTTCCGCCAGTGGAAGCATTATCGAGGAGGATTGGTCTCCACAATCTGGATTTATAATTTCAGCGACCAGTCCGTAGAGAAGATTCCTCAGCCACAAGGCCGTTCGAATGATATCGACCCGATGTGGATAGGGGAGAAGGTCTATTTTCTTTCAGACCGGAACGGAGAGTTCAACCTATTCTCCTACGATTTAAAATCCAAGGATGTCAAGCAGCTGACCTCTTATACGGATTTTCCCATCATCGATGCTTCTGCTGGCTCAGGGAAAATCATCTACGAACAAGCTGCTCATCTTCACATCTTCGACCCAGCCAAAGCTCGAAGCGAGAAGCTGACCATCGGTGTGGCCGCAGACTTGATCGAAGTTCGTGCTCGCTATGTCAAGGGCTCACGCTACATACGAAACGCTTCCATCTCCCCCTCA
>Ga0315306_10000752_pt1 | contig 15684 bp, 15 predicted proteins | sample TDP1_MG_FD_203803 | JGI IMG/M metagenome (GOLD analysis project Ga0315306, IMG submission 203803) | Freshwater sediment microbial communities from Lake Towuti, South Sulawesi, Indonesia - TDP1 | ecosystem: Environmental > Aquatic > Freshwater > Lake > Sediment | place: Indonesia: South Sulawesi... | reverse complement strand
CGTACCTACACCTGTGACGTAGAGCGTGTGAGCTTCCACGGAGGCACGCACCAACCGAGCTGATGCAGACCCGCAGGGCGGGGTACGGACGCAAGGTCGTACGCCGGAGACCGGGCTCTTCCTCGAAGGTGTCAATGCGGGGTTAATCTCCCAGCGAAATATCCGCTATATAGGGCCTCGAAGGTCTCCCTTTTGGGCGTGCATGCTTGGAGAAAGCTCGGGTGCCGACGGGTATCGCCGGGCTAGACGATATCATCGAGGGCGGTCTCCCGGTCGGCTACTGTCACACCGTCGTCGGCGGCCCAGGAGCTGGGAAAACCATCTTCGGCGTTCAGTTCGTTTACAAGGGCATCACTGATTTCCAGCAGAACGGCGTCTACGTCACCTTTGAGGAGCCGCCAGACTCGATCGTCGGAGCGATGAAGCGCTTCGGTTGGGATCTCCTTGGTGAGCAGGATGGAGGCCGGCTCGCGCTGATCGACGCGTCACCTATCAGCCCGCAGGAGAGGGTTCTGATGACCCTCACTCTCACGAGAGGAGGCTTTGGCACGCCTCTCGTCAAGGCAGGTCCCTTAGGAACTGAAACCTTTGATGTCAACGGCATCCTGAACGTAGTCAAAGATGCTGCTCAGAAGATCGACGCGAAACGTTGCGTCATCGACTCGCTCTCGGCGCTCATGCTACAGTACAAGGATAGCTTCGAACTTAGGCAGTCAATCCTAACCCTCATCAAGGGACTAACTGAAACAGGTTTGACCACACTCCTCCTGTCGGAGAGCCCCGGGGACCGAAGCGGCACATACAGGTTCGGCGTCGAAGCCTTTCTGTGTCAAGGGGTCATCGTTCTGAGGATGCATAACAGAGAGGAGAAGACTGTTAGAACGCTTCAGATCCAGAAGATGAGAGGCGTTAAGCACCTTGAGAAACCATGCCTCTTTAAGATCACGGATAGGGGCGTCGAGGTCTACCCAGAGGCACCGATCTTCGGCCAGACCAAGGGCCGCGAGGTAGAGGCTAGAGCATGGGGCGTACAAGTATAGCCTCAATCGCTGAGGTGGATCCACGCTCGATACCCGTGGCGCGACACAGGGCTGGGCCTAAGAAAGCCCTGGGTTGAGGATACTCCCGTTGGGAAGAGTGGAACCGGCTGTGTTGGTCGCCTCTGCGGTGCTAGTCTTAGTCTACGTTTTCGGTCAGGCTGACCACAAATTCATGCTGGCTTTCAGCAACGCCGCAGCTCCAACCTCTGCCTTCGCCGCCTTTCTAGCTGCGTGTCTAGCGGCGCGCAGGTTCCATAAGAGCAACCTGGGAACGATCTTCAGCACTCTCGCTGTGGGCTTGCTGTTCTGGTTCCTCGGCGAATCCGCTTGGTCCTTCTATGCGCTCGCCTTGAACGTGGAGACCCCGTACCCTTCGGTCGCGGATGCCTTCTGGCTTGTAGGCTACGTCCCGCTAGGGGCTGGGCTCTACATGGTCTTCAAAGCCTCAGGGTTTGCGCATAGGAAGCCTGTAAAGGCCCTGAGCATCCTAGCAGCCGCAGCGATCGGCCTTCTTGCCACCTACTCCTTGATCCTGCCGACCATGTGCTCGCCTTCTGAAGACCCGAAGGCTTTCTTCCTAGACTTGGCCTATCCGACGCTCGATACGGTCGTCTTCCTCTTCGCCTTCGGCCTCCTAGTAGCGCTCTCAGGGACGAGGCTGGGCTGGACCTGGTTTCCCATCCCGCTCGGCGTCTTCATGAACATCGTGGCAGACATGTCGTTCAGTTGGCTTACGTCCTTTGGCGGATATGAGGGTAGCAACCCTGTGGATGTTGTCTGGGTCCTCGGCGACATACTCTTCATCTACGGTTTTTACAGAATAAGCGTCAACGCCCTCGGGTTCCAACGGCTTTTCAAGCGGCTCATGGGCTCTGATGTGAAGCCTGAGCTGTTGACGCTCTTCCACGAAGCGCCCAGTCGACGGTTCAGGCTGGGGGAGATCGCCCGCGCCCTAGGCAAGCAGAGCAGCGAGATCGAGAAAGACCTAGAGGAGCTCGTGCAGATCGGGCTCTTGGCTGAAGACCGTGATGGGGAGGGCTTAGTCTTCTCGTTGAGAAGCGATAAGGATGCGGAGATCGGAGAGCTTAGCTTGTCCAAGTTGGGGAGAGGTGAGGCGCCCGAGGAGATGCTGCCTCGAACCCTAGAGGCGCCGAAGGTTACGGGCATCGATGTGTTAGATATGGTCCTGCCTTCAGGGATCCGACGCCCCTCCTCCGTGCTGGCTCTGGGAGACTCGGGGACCGGCAGACCTATGCTGTGCCGTCAACTGGCGGCGGAGGCCCTCAAGGCGAAGCAGCCCTTGGTCTATCTGACCACGGAAGATTTCCCCGAGAGGGTCAGGGAGGGCGTTGCAGCGCTTGCCCCTGGGCTCGGGAGCGAGATCCTCTTCGTAGACTGCTACTCGTCCTATGGACTGGTTGTCCGTGAGAGGTATCGCGAAGACCTCAGCGACCTATCAGGCGTCGTCGTCTCCCTTCTTAAGGCGATTGAGGAACAGGCGAAGCTCAAGCCGGGCGTGGTGATAATAGACTCCCTGTCAACGATCATCCACGAATGTGGGGTTAAGTCTTCCAGGGAATTCTTGCGGGCCGTCGTCGCTAAGACCCGTGAGTCAAGGTTCAACCTCTTCGCAACCTTGAACAGAACAGCTTTTCACCCAGCTATCATAGCTTCCTTCCAAGACATGGTCGATGGAGTCATCGAGATGAAGCTGGAGGACGAGGCGACGGGCCTCAACAGGTACATTCGGGTCTCAATGATGCAAGATACCAGACATGTGGCTAAGTGGGTCCGCTACGAGATAGAACCCGGTAGAGGTCTGTTCAAAGCGGCCGGCTAGAGCTCGTTAGACCTCAAGCCAGGGCTTAGGGCCCCGCAACTTGACGCATCGAGTCGAGCCTCAACCGAGCCGCGTGAGTGAACGATTCGAAGGAATCTATGGATACATTGGCCGGAAGGCGTTAACGGTTGCTCGAATAGGGTTGGTCCCTCTCGCCGCGAACTCCTTCTTCATCCTCATCTTAACCTCGCCTAGCAGGGAGCAGAATCTCTCTTCGCGTCTGCAGGTCGACGTAAGGCGTTCTCGTTTAGTAGTCGTTCAAGAAATGGTGAAATGGTAGCTGGGATCTGTCACAGCCTAGACGATCATGCTGGGCGGTCCTAGGGCTTGCAGCAGGTGCGTTAGGAAGAGGTCTTCAGGGTAGGCTCCTGTGAACTCGACGGTCTCGTTTATGACGACCTTCGGTACGCCCATCACCCTGTACTTGTAGACGAGTTGGGTGAACTCGATCGACTCTATCATGTCAGCCCTGATCTTCTCGTTCTCGATCGCGAACTGGTGGGCAAGCCTCACCGCTCTAGGGCAGTAAGGGCAGGTCGGCGTCGTGAAGACCTGTATGTGGACGGGCTTGTTGACAGCTTTCAGGCGTTCCTTGGTCATTGGGCTGAGCCTAGTGGAACCCGTGGAGACATCTATGATGTCTTCGACGACGGGCATGAACTCGTATCCTGAAGGGACACCGTAGAACCTTATGCCGTAGTCGCGCTTGCCTAAAACAGCTATAGCCGGGATCTTGTCAATGCCATACTTTCGGGTCTTCGCCTCATCCTTGATGAGGTCGTAGATTTCCACCTTGATCCGTTCAGATGTGGAGGCTAGCTCGTGAACGAGGCCCTTAGCCTCCTTGCAGAACTCGCATTCAGTCTCCTGAGTGAACACGGCAAGCTTCACGTCGTCGACGAGTCGCTGCTTGAACAGCTCGCTTAGACGCTCCTTGTCACTAGGGGATATGAGGCTCAAGAGCAGTACCTCACCAGCTTTCTATCCGCCTTGACGCTTTAACGGTTTCTTCTGAACGTCACAAGCCCGCGAACTACCCTGTGTATCGACGGGAAGCTGCAGGTCCTTACGCACAGCTTAAATGCGTGCAGCGGCGAGACCTATCTTGCATAAGCTCATCAACTCCTGCAAGGTAGATGGCGAATGGTTGTAAGCCCTGAAGACGCGAAGCGGAAGGAGCTTGAGATCCTCAGAGCCCTCAGCGAGTACGATAAAGCAGTGGGCTCGACGGTGCTCCGACGCGACCTGAGAAGACGAGGCTTCCTGCTGAGCGATAGAACGATCAGGTATCACCTTCAGCTTCTGGACGCGAAAGGTTTCACTCAGGGCCACGCCCGAAGCGGGAGGACGATCACTCGCGTGGGCTTGGAGGAGCTGGGCAGAGCGATGGCGTATCAACGCGTCGGCTTCGTGATGACGCGTTTCCTCTCGATGGCCTACGAGGTGACCTACAGGCCTGAGACCGACGGCGGAAAGGTCGTCGCAAACGTCTCAGTGCTGGACAAGAGCTTCCACGATAGGGCTGTTCAACTCGTCAAAGACCTGAGAGCGCACGAGCTGCTCCCGGCGCCGTACATCAAGATACTCGACGAGGAGGACACATACCAGGAGATAACGCCGCCGCGGGGCAAGATCGCTCTCTTTACGGTCTGCAACCTGACCATTGACGGCGTCCTCATGCATGCGGGCATCCCGATGCTCTACACCTACGGCGGCCTCGTCCAATACCTAGACCATAAACCGACGAGGTTTGTGGAGCTTATCTCCTACGAGGGCACGACCGTTCCACCCCTAGAGGTCTTCGTCTACCGCGGTATGACCTCGATAACGCGAATCCTCCGAACAGGCTCTGGGATGCTCCCAGCCAATCTGCGTGAGATACCTGCCCAGGCCCGAGAGCAGGCTGAGCAGATTCTGAGCAACTTAGGAAGCAAGGGTTGGGGCGGCGTCATAGCCTTCGGCCAACCTAACGAGCCGATCCTAGGCATACCCGTCGGCATGGATAGAGTGGGCATTTCGATGATTGGAGGCCTCAGTCCCATCGCCGCTCTACGAGAGATCGGGGCTAACGTGGACACGTTCGCACCGCACAGCCTCGTCCCACTTGAGGAGATGACGAGGATCTAGACTTTTCTCCGCCGTGCCTCCGACACCAGCAGCCCATCCTTCACCATGGCTACCAGGCCGTACGAGGGAGCAAGAGCTTATAGCGTACGATAGGATGAAGCCTCCAGGTTCTCTATGTCAATGAGAGTGGTTGACCCTGGCGAGGAACATTGGAGATACATCTCGCTATGCACTCATGTAGACGAAGTACGCCCTGATCACCTGCTTGCGGCGGAGATGCGACTTCGATGGCTTAAGAGTCAGTCCGAGTTCTGTGGGATGAGGACAAAGGTCGCCGTTGGTGAAGACGGGAGGATTCTTGGATTCATCCATATGATCCCGATAGGGTCGCCTCTCTCAGGCATGGTTGGGAAAGACCTCATGGCAATCCCGTGCCTGACGATCAACTATCAACTCGTGTATACACAGAAACGTGGAACTGGGGTAGGCAGAGCGCTTGTGCAAGCCTGTGAACAGGAGGCCATGAGAAGAGGGTTCAAAGGTCTTGCCGCATATGCTTATGGTGGCGATTTCTGGTTCATGCCCTCCGCGTTCTTCCAGAAGGTCGGCTTCGCTCGAGTCTCCGAGGGCTCGAATATCTGGGTGAAGAAGTGGGGGGACGCCAAAGACCCTGTCGAGCCGAAGGTACACTACCAGCATGAACCTATCTCGGGTAAGGTGGTGATCGACTACTTCTGGTCTCCCTTCTGTTTCACAGTCTGCAACGAGATCATCAACATCAGGGAGGCAGCCTCCGAGTTCGGAGACAGAGTCGAGTTGAGGGAGTATCGAGCTGATGACCCTGAATCCTTCGCCCGGTACGGGATGCTTCGCGCCCTCTTCATCAACGGTGAGCCCAAAGGGTGGGGGTACGAGGCGCCAAGAGAGAAGCTAAGAGAAGAGATAGCAAAGGCGATTCAGAACTTGCGACTAGCTAAAGTTGAGGACTAGCATTTGCTGCATATACGACAATACTGTGGCGGCGCCGGCTAGAAGGATACTATGAGGGTCTCGGTAGACTGTACGCTTGGAAGCTCTCTTATCTTGTCGATGACGGTGTTCGCGAGGTCGTTCATCGTCTCGGCTTCGACGAGCGCGATGATGTCGTATCTGCCGAAGACCCCGTAGACGTTCTTGACGCCTGGTATCTTCTGAATCTCGTCCTTGATGCCCCTTAGCTTCGCCTGCGGCTCACCGTAGAACCAGCCGATGCCCACCTTGATTCCCACAAACGCCTCGACCATCGGTGTTTTCCCCCCGACCGGTTGAGGCTAGGAGCCTAGGATCGCCTCTATGGCGTCCTGCTCCACGTTCTCGACGAGAGGGATACCCGTCACCCTGTAGGCTCTCTCGGTCAAAGATGCCAGGTTGCTGCGGCCTAGCAGGCTGAGCTTCCATATCCGGGCACCGGCCATAAGCTGCCTCAGGCCTGTCGCCAACCTGTCGCAGTAATATGTGTAGAGCCCTATCGCTCCAGCGGGCAGCTTCTTGAAGTCTTCTCCAAAACGGCTCCTCAACTCCGTCGTCGTGACGAAGAACTGCTCCGGCCTATCCCCATAACTCGCCTTGAACTCTGTTGGCAGGCCGCCCGTCTGCGCGAGCTCGGTGAAGTAGCTTGCCTTCATAGCCGCCGTTATCGGCGCCCGAGCCATGGCGATCGCCTTAACATACGGGCCGTTCCCAAGCTTGCTTAAAGCGATCGATTTGAATATCTGCGTCTCGCTTATGAAGCCCCCTGCCATGACGATGTCCGGTATGTAACGGCCACGCTTCTCAAGGAGCTCTACACATCGAAGGACCTGGGCCTCTAGGAAAACCGTCGGTGTGCTGCATTCCTGCATCATGGGAACGGGGCTCATGCCTGTGCCGCCGCCGGCGCCATCGAAGGTGACGGCGTCTATCTTGGCCTCTGAGGCAAGCTTCATCGTGAACGCGACGGCCTCTGGCCTATACGCGCCTGTCTTGAGGAAGACCCGTTTTGCTCCTTGGGCTCTCAGCCAGTCCACATCCGCGAGGAAGCCCTTCTCAGTAGCCATGCCTACGCGGCTGTGCCTCTCGAAGGACCGGAAGGTACCCATCTTGAACGCCTCTTGGATCGCTGGGTCCTCCGGGTCTGGGAAGACCACGTAGCCCCGCTTCTTCAACAGGATCGCTCGGTCGATGTCCTGAAGCCTCACCTCTCCGCCGATCGCCTTCGCGCCCTGGCCCCACTTCCGTTCAATGGTGTTCACCTCGAGCTTCGAGAGGGCGTATACATCCTGGCCTAGCCTCTGGTCCTCCACGTTCGTCTGAACCACGATGTCTCCGTACTTGCCATCCCAGAACTCCCTGTACGTCTTCACCCTGAAAGCCAGATCCTCGGTGTAAGAGACCTTCCCGTTCTCGAAGCGAGCCTGAGGGTCCATCCCCGTCACGTTCTCGCCTATCGTCTGTATCGTGCCTGAGATCGCTGCGCCGATCGCTAGTTCGCGCCAGAAGTTCTTCGCGACGGCCGTTGAGCCTAACGCAGCGGTGGTAACTGGCAGTTTCAGCGGGACGCCGCCCACAGAGGTCTCGATATCGACCGCGGGGAAGATCGCCTTGTCTGAGTCAGCCTCTATTCCTCGGGCGCCCGTCAGTTCAGTTAAGATCTGGAAATGAGACCAGTCTAATACGTAGTCCTTGTTCGAGGCCTGCGTGCTATACCCGTACTGCTCTGGAAGCGGGTATAGGACCTCCCTGCCTCTGAACGCGGATTTACCCACCTCGCATAGCGTCTGGCAGTCTCTTACACAGATGGGGCACATGCCGCTCTGAGGCGAGACATCCCAAACTCTCGTGTCAGTCCCGGTCGTAGACCTAGCATTCAAGTAGCTTTCAGGCAAGAACTCAGCCTCCGAAGACTACTCCATATACCGAGAACGGGCGCGGACCCAGGCGTGTCTCGCGTGGCCCCGGTCGTTCAGAACGACCCCGACGGCCCCTACGGGACATGCGCCAAAGCACTGCTTGCAGCCCTCGCACAGCCTGAGGTTGATCATCTGCACACAGCCGTCGACTAGGGCAAGGGCATGCCGTCGACAAACGGCCACGCAGTTCCCGCAGCCGAAGCAACCGTTCAGAGCCACCCGACTACCGTCCTTAGAGCTCGGAAAACGACTATGGAGGGGTATTCTTATATAAGGGACGCGAAAGTGAGATCAATAGTTCACATAGCGGAGAACGGAGACCTATGGCCGACAAGCCGAAGGCCGGCCCTTACTCACGCGAGGAGTTCAGAAAGCTACAGCTTACTGGACGTTCGTCTTACGTCGTCTCGGTTCCCAAGAAGTGGGCTACGAGCCTTGGCTTGAAGCCGGGGGACGCCGTCGCGATTAGAGTACAAGAGGACTCGTCGCTTCTGATCTCGCCTAGAGGAGGCACTCCGCCCGCCGCGGCGATGCAGCTCGGCGAGGTGAAGCTCGTCAGAGGAGTCGGCGACCCCCAAAGCCTCGCTAGGAAGATCATATCGCTCTACCTTGTCGGGCATAACCTGATCCACATCACGTCGGCAGAGGGCGCGCTCACCCCTCGGGAGCGAAGTTCGATCAAACACCTGGCTCAGAGGAAGCTCGTCGGTGCGGAGATCGTAGAGGAGTCGCCGAAGGTTGTCTCGCTGCGGGTCTTGGCAAGCTACCCGGGGCTCACGGTGGAAGATGCTCTTAGAAGGATGTTCTCTCTCGCGTTAGCTATGCAGAGGGATGTCATCTCCGCTCTCAAGGAGCTTGACAAGGAGCTTCTCGACTCGGTGGTGAGGACTGACGATGAGGTTGACCGTTTCTCACTCTACATCGTCAGGCAGTTGAAGCGAGCGGTCGAAGATGAGCCGTTGATCAAGGAGATCGGGTTGAGGAACGCAAAGGAATGCCTGGGGTACAGGTTAGCCGTTAAAGCGGTTGAGAGGGTTGCAGACCACGCTGTGAGAATGGCTGAGAACATGCTTCTGATGGAGAAGCCCCTCGACCCGGACCTGTACGGTAGGATTCAAAGGCTCGGCTCGATGGCGAATAAGCTCTTCGAAGACGCCGTCTACGCGCTTTTCAAGAGAGACTATGAGGCAGCTGATGAGACGATCTCGAAGGCAGCCATGTTTCCGTTGATGGAGAAGGAGGCCGTTGATATGCTTCTCAGCTCACGTCTCTCGGCGAAGGAAGCGTCCAACCTCCGCCTCATAATCGAGAGCACCAGGAGAATAGCCGAGTACAGCGAGGACATAGCCGAGGTCACGTTGAACAGAACCGTCGAAGAGACGCTTTGAAAACCGCGGCGCAAACACTTATATCCATGACGTGCCTAGACCTTCGTCCAGTCAGAACGCGCCGAGGTGTACATTTGAATGGACGACGTTGACATCAGGGTCTTGAAGGAACTAAGCGAGGACGCCAGGCTCTCGTATAGGGAGATCGCTCGGAGAACCGGTTTGGCCGTTGGAACCGTCGCTTCCCGCATAGCGAACCTCGAGAAGACAGGGGTTATCAAGGGCTACAGCCCGGTCCTAGACGCGGAGAAGCTCGGTTACGATATCGTCGCGATCATAGAGGTCGTCGTCGCAAAGGGGAAGCTCTTAGACGTTGAGGAGAAAGTGGCGGAGAACCCGAGCGTGTACGGCGTGTACGACGTGACAGGGCCGAGCGACGCGATAGTCATCGCGAGGTTCAAGACGCGAGGCGAGCTCAGCCAGTTCGTCAAATCCATCCTATCGATGGAGTACGTCGACAGGACGATAACTCACGTGGCTCTTGGAACGATGAAGGAAGACTTCAGGCTTCCCGTTGAATAGAGCCTCTTCTCGCGCAGAATGTAGTGTCGGTAGCCCATCGAGGCCCGCTTGACTACTTCCACTGTATCAGTTGAAGTATCAGGCCGCTGGGGTCCCTGAAGAAGGCGGCTTTGGGGAAGTCGGGGCCCTTAGGCTCTGACGTGAACTGAACGCCCTTCGCCTTCAGTTCCGCGATCTCCTTCGTGATGTCCTCAACCTCAAGCGCGACATGCTTCAGGCCTACAGCTGTGTTATCCATGGAGGGTAGAGGCGTAAGCATCGGCCTCTTCATCTCGATCAACTCGATCTTAGTCTCTCCTAGCTGCACGAAGGCTGCCTTCAGATCTGCTGTCTCAGACCGTCTCACGACGACGAAGCCCAGGACTTGGGTGTAGAAATCGATGGAGCCCTCTAGGTCTTTCACGACTGCTCCTATGTGGTCAATCGACTCAGCCATATTGTCGTAACCCGCCGGTGCGATGCGCAGGCTATCAGTGCTTCGATTAAAGCTTTCGCAGAAGATCGTGCTGAAGGCCATGCGGAGGAACCGCTTTTATACCTTTCAGCGGTATCTAGCTGGCTTCTAAGGGTTGGTGCGAGTGATGAGTGCTCACGAGACGATAGAGAGACGTAGGCTTGGGAGGACGGGGCTAAAGGTCTCGGTGCTCGGTTTCGGCGGCGCTCCCATAGGCGACCATGCGCCCTCTAAGACGCAGGGGGAGGCCGAGCGAACGGTACGTTACGCGTTCGACCGAGGCATCAACTACTTCGACACTGCTCGCGGCTATAACAACAGCGAGGAGACCATCGGCGTCGCGCTAGCGCCTGTAAGGGATAACTGTGTCATAGCAACGAAGGTCGGCGATAGGACGAAGCGGGGCGCCTGGGTTCAGCTCAGGCAGAGCCTCAGGAAGCTGAGGACCGATAGGATCGATGTGATCCAGCTGCATGGCGTGATGGCTGTCGACGACCTGAGGAAAGCCATGGGCCCCGACGGCGTCTTGGAAGCCCTGAAGGAGGCAAGGTCCCAGGGCCTCGTAGGCCACATCGGGCTTACAGGGCATCGTCCGCACGTGCTCATCGAAGCCATACGCACCGGAGAGTTCGACACAGTCCAAGTGCCGATCAACGTGATCACGAGACGGGCGCTCGAGGAACTCGTCCCCGTGGCGAAAGAGCTGGATGTGGGCGTGGTCGTTATGAAGCCTTTCGGCGGCCAACCCTACTTCTCGGGCTGCGTCGAGTTCAGGGCGCTCCTCGGCGACGACGTTTACACGGTCGCTAGGCGCGGCCTCAGCTTCTTGCTCCGCCGTGAGGTCTCAACGGTCATTCCCGGCTTCAACAACGTGGCGGAGGTTGAGGCCGCTGTGAAGGCGGTTAGAGGCTTCGACCCCGCGGCTGCGGAGGAACGGTTCGAGTTCTGGGACGAGGAGGGTGGCGTCTACTGTCGTGAAGGCGGAACCCTGCACACGTGCGAGATGTGCATGCCCTGCCCTGAGTTCGTGAACGTCCCCGCGATCCTGAGGTTTGACCGGTACTACGGCTACGGGGTTAGAGACTGGGCTCGGGAATACTACAGGAGGCTCTCGACGAAGGTTGAGGATTGCACGCAATGCCGGGAATGCGAGAAGAGATGCCCCTACAGGCTGCCTACTATAGATCTGCTACAAAGGGCAGCTCAGAGGCTAGGGTGACCAACCGGCTAGATTCGGGAGCCATGACTCCTAGCGTGAGTCTCTGCCCGCTTTCGTTTGTGTTACCAGTTTGGTAACGGTTTTGGTGACGAACGGCGGGCTCTTGTATGGGACGGCTCTGGCCGCTCGTGTCCTGTTGGAGAGTTTGCTAGGCTGCCTGTTTTTCTGTGGGTTGGGCACGGTGTCACGCGAGGCTTTGGCCTGAGGATATTAAGTTCTTAAGTGTCCACGTGGAGAGGTTGAGGCTGTGCGTCGTGCGGGGGTTGCCAAGCCCGGTCTAAGGCGTGGGGCTCAGAATCCCATGGCGCAGGCCTTCGAGGGTTCAAATCCCTCCCCCCGCACTTCCATTGAGGCTACGGGCAGAGGATAAGGCAATACGCAAACGTCAAACCCCCATCGCCTTTATATAGATTCGAGCGGGTTTGTTCCAATACCAGGGGTCGTGCAGATATTGCTGCCTAAGGAAGTAGTAAACATTGTCAGCATAGTCGGAACCCGTTCAATGTGGGTCGCAAACCCAAAGACGGTAGCCGATGTCCTTGCGGAAAGATTTCGCGAGGCTGGTTATCAGATCAACCTTCTGAGCGATCTTGATGATCTTGAAAGCTTGATCAGAAGTCAGCGGGAGAATGTCGTTCTCATCAATGCTCATGGAGAATCTTTTCCGATGCATGAGAAGTGGGGAAAAGACTGGCTAGGCTAGTTCAAGAGCCTAGGCCATCTTGTCAAGGATTTCGGCTGGACTGTAACATCCATAACGGGTTATCCTTTCTTCTATTATTCTCAAGGAGGTACGGCAACGCGGACAGAGCCGCTTGAGGGGGTCAATGGGCTGGGTGCCTTCATCTCTCCCGTACAAGGTCAGGTCAGAGGCGCCGTTTGGGCTCAGACTGACATATTGATGGAGGGAAGAACTGCTGCGTCATGGCTCCATGCGCTCCTCCCGGAAAGACTATGGATCAGTAGATGTTTCGTCTGGGACAACCCAACGCCCACGAAAACTTACTATTCAGCAGGCCCGTTCGTCGGCGCCGCTTCCATACCGATGGGAAGAGGCTTTCTGATATACAACGGGATGATGAGCACAGATTTCGGGACAAGTCCCAGCGAATACTCTGACACTCTACTCGCGCAATACGCTTCCATCTTTACGCTTGACACCGTTAGAAGGCTAGTAAGGGCAAAAGTCGTTGAATATCCGACGCAAGTCCTGAACGAGCTTAAAAGAGACCTCTCAGATGAGCTGCCAAAGCTAGTTGAAACAATACCTAAGCGCGAGAGAGAAGTTCAAAAGCACGTCAACACTGTCCTAGGACTTAGGTATAAAGACCTGGATTTCCGTTGGGAACAGTTTGAGTTTCCATACTCGATAAAGTCCTATAAGCCTGACTTTATCTCAGAGAGAGCAAGCATCGCGATAGACGTGAAGCTCTGCAAGAAGGGAGGCAAGAGCTAGAGGCCTGGTCGATGAGATAAACGCGGACATCACGGCCTACAAGACGCATTTCGGGTGGATACTGTTTCTCGTGTACGATACGGACAAGTGGATTGAGGACCCCATGTCTTTCACAGGGGATTTTGAAAGGCATAATGCCGGAGTCTTGGTATCGGTTGTCACGCATCGCCACAAGCAGAAATGACTGTGGAGACGTAGAGCGGTGGGGACATCGGAGGGGTGGGACCATAACCAAAGACCCCTTCTCTGGTACGGCGACAAGGGTTTCCATTGAGAACACGTCACCCACTCCCCAACCGTAGCGAAGATGGCTACGGACCCTAGCTGAAACTGCTACGATTACAGCCCATATCCGCTATGAAGGCGAGGGTGTGAACGAGGGTGTAGACCTATCCCCCCTCACATTCTAACGAATCATTTCGTCATCGACGAGACTATAGGGCTAGTCGCGAGTCTGTGCGCGACTCAAGGGAACGACTCATACTCCAGGCTGAATGGCCCACGGTAGGCAGGGATCATCTGACTCAATCCAATGTTAGGGACAAACCTACGATCTCATCTAGCTTCCAGACCCACGAAGCTAAGTACACGGGATCTCGTCTCTCCTCCATCTTGATGAAAGCATTCCCAACCCGCCTCTCGATGGTCGCCTCGGGCTCTCCTCTTAACTCCTCCTCTGCTTGAAGATCCTCGTCCAGGACCTTGGGCCGTAGAAGGGCTCTTTTAATCCCGTGATCCATAGAGAGCATCCTCCTTCGCCGCTCCGGAAGTTGAGTTAGCCCCTCTGGGTACAACAGTTGATTGCGTTCCCACTCGATTGTAGGTTGAGCGTAGAGATCATCTCTGAGAAGGTCTTGGGTCACGAAGAAATCGTGAAGACGCTCCACGTATTGAGAGACAAGTTGAAATGCCGTTGGAAGGCCATATACGCCTATGAGCTCACTGAAATATCGCTGTAAGGGCTCAGCTCTGTACCCAGCTTCCAGCCAGATGTCCCGCTCTGTCTCGGGGACAAAATGCGGGACTTTGTCTTCCGCAAACAAGTCATGTTGAAGATGAAGAACCTCGTGAGCCGTCGTGTGGTCAAGGAAGGGCACCATACTTTTCGGGTAAGGTCTTCGGAAGAATATGACTGGTGACTTCACAGAGGAGATCGGGCATAGACGAAAGGCGGGCAGATTTGCTGACTTTATCATCTGAAAGATGTGTTCGTACGCGAACTCTGTGTTCAAAGTCTTGCGGCCTAGGTCGACCGCATATCTGGCGATAGATGTAATGTGTGAATAGAATACGACCGCGTGGGGTACACGAAAGTGTGTTCTCGCTTTCGCCGTTTTGAACTCGATCAGGCTAAGCGTTACCCTCAACCCTCGCAGAGGTCCCAAACTGGAGCAGCTGCGCCGGGGCTTTGGCTGCTTTCGCTTTCTGCTTCACGAACTCTTGGAGATAACCAAAGATCTGCTCGTGCACTGTTTCAAAGGGCAGAGATGCATCGATACCTACAACCACACTGCCGTCAATATGCGCTGTCTTAGGGTGCGTGGACAACGCGGACGGCGGAAGGACAACGCTGAAGAGCCTATGGTACGCCTCACGAATCTTCTTCTGAGTATCAAGTTCCTGGAAGTATTCGTCGTCGCTCATCCTTTTCTGACCCTTCGGGGCCTCAAAATCAGCCAATTGAGACCACTTGCCTATCCGCCTCAGCCCTTCCTCAGGCGTTATATCAAGAAAGAAAACTATGTCGGGGTGCCGCGCGTATCGGTTGATCGCCTTGAGCCACTTCAAGTCGAAACGTCTTGCCATTCCCGCCCCTTGATAAGCGAGCGAGCTGTACACGTATCTATCACATATGACGATAGCCCCCCTTCTCAGCTGTGGCTCAATCACGTTACGCGTATGATCCATTCGATCCGCAGCGAACAATAGGGGGAGAGCTTCCTCTGCGACCTTGGTGTGGTTATGGAGAATGCGGTTAAGAAGGCTCCCGATGGGGGTCCCCTCCGTGGGCTCTCTTGTGCATACAGCCAAACGTCCAGCCTTCTCCAAGCGATCTCGGAGACGAAGTGCTTGGCTTGTCTTTCCAGCGCCCTCCGTCCCCTCAAGAACCACGAAGCAACCAGGTAGTTGTTCTCCTGCCTCTGACTGATCCCTCTTCAAGGCATCCCCCTACTTCAACTCTACGGCCTTATTTATATGAGATATGTCCCATCTGTCGAGGCGACTTGTCTCACAGATAGGGGGAAGGAAGACAGAGGTGATTTAGCGTGCGCTCGTCGCCAGGCCCGTCGCCGACATTGGCCGACCTCGCCCTTCCGGTGCAGGAACCTTAGCCGAGACAAATATGGAGGCTAGCCGAAACCGCTACGGTCCCAGCCGATAACCGCTATGAAGGCGAGGGTGTGAACGAGGGTGTAGACCTATCCCCCCGCACTCCTCGGCTCTTTGGGCGTCATGGAAAACGTTACGCGTTATCTGTGTGTTTCTGCTATTCCAGAGGCTGATCTGTCGCGGTTAGGAGACCTAGGGCGAAAGGTCTGGAGGGTCTGATCTCCTCCTTTACAGGGTCAACCTCTAACCCGAGAACTTGAAGCGTGAAGGCTCCTAGTAGCGGCATAGGCGCATCGATCAATAGAACCGGGACGGGGGCCTCCCTGTCCATGACCTTAACGTAAGCAGATGAGTAGTCAGCCTCCACCTCAGTCTTGTCGGCTAAGATAGCTTTAGCCTTCATGAGAGGCTCCAGGCCCAGATCTTTCGCGATGGCTGGG
>Ga0315306_10000751_pt1 | contig 15684 bp, 12 predicted proteins | sample TDP1_MG_FD_203803 | JGI IMG/M metagenome (GOLD analysis project Ga0315306, IMG submission 203803) | Freshwater sediment microbial communities from Lake Towuti, South Sulawesi, Indonesia - TDP1 | ecosystem: Environmental > Aquatic > Freshwater > Lake > Sediment | place: Indonesia: South Sulawesi... | reverse complement strand
ACATACTGAAGACGCTTACTTGTCAATGGGACAAGTTGAAGAGGCATACAGAATAATCTGTGAAGAGTATAGAAAAAACCCGCTTCGACACACACAAGTTTGGAAGTATTTGAAAGACTTATCGAATGCAGGTGTGTTAACAACAAAAGTTTCGGGTCAAGGTCAGCGAGGGAAAACTACGTTAATTGGCGGCGTTAGTGGAGTTTCTAACGATGTTTTAGAAAAAGAAATGGAACGCCTCTTGGAGGTACGTTAGGTAAGTCAACTACCCCACCCTAACGGATGGGGCTTGCAGGTGAATCACAATGGCTCATCCTGAAGTCGCCATTCATCCCTACATTAGGCCCGTTGACTGGGGCCCATCCCATTGGAGCCAGCTCCAAGCGGGAGAGGTTGAGAGAGGCAACATGGTCAGCGTTATGTTGAAATCCACATTTAACGCATCTGAAAAGGGCTTGAGACTTCCTATTGGCTTTATCAGTGCATCCACACCTTGGGCATGTTATGGATGTGTTCTTGGGTTTAACATAGACTACTGGAATCCCTCGTTCAAGGGCTTTATATTCAATGAAAGATTGAAGCCGTTTGAACGGCCAGCTGTGGAAGTCTCCGTTTTGGCTTCTACGATGCTTGGCTCTGTTGCGGATTCCAGTCAGCTTCTCCATTACAACTATGTCACCTCTCTTAAGACTATTCACGAAAGCTCTGCTCATTTGGTGAATAACGGTATTCACGAATCTCCTCTCCCTTCCGCTCAGCCGTTGCAGCTTCCTTTTTGCAGAGGAAGTGCCTTTGCATTGGAGAGGGGAGCGGAGCTTTCTAAAATGGTGCCGCCTCTTGAGGATACTTCCCCCTTTCACCCTGAAGCCATTAGAAGCGTAGAGGAGATTGCTCATGCCGATATCTACGCCGATTGGGTTGGTTCCTTTAGGCTCTGGAGCCTTTTTAGAAACGGTGACATGAAGAAAGAAAGTTCTGTCATTATAAGTCAAGACGGCATGCGTGGGCTTCGCATCTTCAAGAAGCTTCCTTTGATATTCACCCATATCAAGCAGAGGCTTCACTCTCTTCTGAACCGTGGAAATAGAAGCATAGATTCCATCAGGCTTATAAATAAGTCTGAAGAGTCTCTCATCCAAATCCATGGAAAGGTTGTTGAACTCAAGGAGTTTATCTCGCCTTTGCTTGTAGGCTTTGGCAACTCTGTCCCTCGCTCTTATGGCAAGATTTGCGGGAAGGTTGAACTTCTGCCTCGTTTCTCGGTAAACCATGTGGTGAAGAGCGACGGGATTAAACACCCTACGCTCAAAGGCTACCTTAGAGATGTAGTTGCAGGCATCTCTGAAGGCCCTAAGGGTGGAAAGCATCTTCTCCGAATCTTCAACGCTTGGCTTAAGCTTGCAAACGACTGTCTTAGAGAGCTCCACACAAAAAGCATATATGCTTTTAATGTATTTAAACTTCAGCCTCAATTCCTTCCCGCCCCTTCGGATATGGTCTCTTTGAGGTGATTAGATGAATCAGGAAAAAAGTGTAGGTCCAGTAAATCTTGAAGACATCTTGTCGTCGAAGGGACGGGTGAGAATTCTGAAAATTTTAGTTGGGGTCGGTGAATTGAATATCTCTGAGATTGCACGAAGGGCTGCATTAAACTATACTACTACTAACCAACACCTCAATGCCTTAGTGAAAGCTGGCCTCATTCAAGAAAAAGACTTCGGCAAGATCAGAATTTTTCGTTTCAGGGAAGAGAATCAACGAGCTCAAGCAATTAAACAACTTGTTAACTTTTGGGAAAGTAATAAGATCTGACGGTAAGCCTAAAGGCTGTCAATTGGTAGACTAGTAATTAGTATGTCGGGTGAGGGCTCAGCTCTCCAGCTTTAGGTGATGAGGATGTCGTCTTTGAAAAAAGCGCAACCATCTATGGTAGATGTCTCTAAGAAACCAGAAGTGTATCGTATGGCTTCGGCAACTGGCGTGATTAAGCTCAGGTCGAGTACAGTTAAGCGTATTAGAGGTGGTAGGGTTGAGAAAGGTGATCCAATTGTAACCGCGAAGATTGCTGGTATCTTAGCGGCAAAAAATACGAGCGTTTTGATTCCACTTTGTCACCCTATTCCAATTACAGATGTTGAAATCGAGGCAAAAGTTCTCAACGATTGTGTGGAAATTTATTCGACGGTTAAGGCGGTAGCTAAGACCGGAGTAGAAATGGAAGCTCTCGTAGCGACGGCGACCGCCCTTCTGACGATTTGGGATATGGTCAAGCCTTATGAAAAAGATGCGCAGGGACAATATCCGTTTACAACTATTCAGGATATAAGAGTCGTCAAGAAGGTCAAGGTGGAAACAAGTTGAGTGAAACGGCTGCAGAACATAAGATACAAGCACCTGCCAACTTGAACTTTGCAATCATTACATGTAGCACTTCACGCCACCAAAAGTTACGGCATAGGAAATCCGTCACCGACCCATCTGGTGATATGATAGTTAAGCTACTGGGTCAGGCAGGTCATAGGGTCACTTTTAGAAGGGTTGTCCCAGATGATCGAGCACTAATAGCTAAAGCAGTTAAGGACGCCCTATCCCAAAAAGAGATTGATGCGGTTATTACCTGCGGTGGCACAGGTGTTGCTCCAACAGATGTTACTATAGAGACAGTCCGAGAACTTTTGGAAAAGGAGCTGTCAGGATTTGGAGAAATCCTAAGAAGAATCAGCTACGATCAAATTGGTTCTCCAGCGGTTCTAACTCGAGCTATAGGTGGTACCATTGGAGGAAAAGCTGTCTTCTGTCTTCCTGGTTCGCCTCAAGCTGTAGAAACGGCATTAAAATATCTAATAATACCTGAGAGCGGGCACATTATCAAGCATGCTAGGGAGAAAGCCTAAAGCTGGGACCTAATTGATTTATGACCGGTGTGGGCGTCCGACTCTTAATTTCCGCATAATTGTTACCCAACGGTGCAACCTCAAATGCCCGTATTGCCACCGAGAGGGGCAGATGTCTACCTCTCCGATAGAAATGATACCGAAAGAAATCGGGCAGCTTGTTCGAATTGGGGCTAATCTCGGCATCACAGATATCAAGTTAACCGGGGGAGAACCACTTCTTCGTGATGATATTGCTGATATTATCAGGGAAGTAGCTGCGGTTCCAAGGATAACCGATGTTTCGATCACGACAAATGGAACTTTGTTAGCTGACAATGCTACCAAACTTAAAGAAGCAGGTCTTCGGCGCGTTAACGTTAACTTCCTCACCCTAAATAGCAGAACCTACAGAAACTTTACCGGCGGAAACCTAGATGATGTAATTAAGGGAGTAGAGGCAGCAAGTCGCGCAGGGTTAAACCCAATTAAACTCAACGTATTATTGCTTCGTGGTGTTAATGACGGCGAGCTTGACCAGATGTTAGACTACGCCAAGCAAGTTAAGGCAATACTTCAAATAATTGAATTAGAACCAGTCAATATCTCTCCAGACTATTATGCTCAATATCATCAGTCGCTTTCAAAATTTGAGGCGTCGATAAAGGGGCAAGCAGTTAGTGATGAACTAAGACATTACATGCAAAACAGGAGGATATATCATCTCCCAAACGTTGATGTTGAGTTTGTTCGCCCAATCGAGAATACAGAGTTCTGCGCTCACTGTACTAGACTCCGCTTAACCAGCGATGGAAAATTGAAGCCTTGTTTAATGAGGAATGACAACCTTATTGATGTTTTAACCCCTCTACGGCAAGGTGCAGGTGACGAGAGATTAACTGAAATTTTTAACGAGGCGATTAACAAAAGGGAACCATATTTCAAATCTAGCGTTCAGAACAATAGATAATTAGATCGCTTGTTATCTCTAAGATGTATCCCAATACCTAGGAGAGGAATTCTCACGAGCGAAGAGAACGCGGTTATGTGGGTTGAGAAATATCGTCCCAAACAATTAGAAGAGGTTGTAAACCAGAAAGAAGTCATACTGCGCGTGAAACAATTCCTAAAAAGCCCTGCCACGATGCCACACCTAATATTTGCCGGGCCACCAGGCACAGGAAAAACAACAGTTGCTCTTTGTATGGCTAATGAACTCTTCGGGAACCGCTGGAGGGAACTTATGTTAGGGCTCAATGCTTCAGATGAAAGAGGTTTACCGATGGTTCGTGGAAGAATAAAAACTTTTGCGCGTCTCGGAACCTTTGGGGATTTCCCATTCCGTTTAGTAGTACTGGACGAATGCGATCAAATCACCGCCGATGCCCAGACAGCGTTAAGGCGAATAATGGAGGAAAACTCCAGAACATGTCGCTTCATTTTGATCTGCAACTACTCGTCAAAGATCATTGAGCCTATCCAGAGCCGATGTGCAATATTCAGATTCTCGAATCTAGATAAGGGCAACGTAGCTAATTATCTTCGCTTTATTGGAGAGAAGGAAGGGCTTGAACTTTCTGATGACGGCTTCGATGTTCTTTGGGAATTCTGCGGAGGAGATCTAAGACGGGCAATAAACACATTGCAAGCATCCGCGGTGCTTGGCAATACCGTCACCGAAGAATCTGTATTAAAAGTAGTTGGAAGAGCAAGCCCGAAAGATGTAATGTCAATGCTTAATCTAGCCCTGTCAGGGAGCTTCGTTGAAGCTAGAGAGAAGTTATATGAACTTATGATTAAATACGGACTGTCTGGAACGGATATTATCCGCCAAATTCACCGAGAAATTTTGGGGATTAACCTTCCTGAAGAAGAAAAGATGAGGCTAGTCAATCTCGTAGGTGAATTCGACTTCCGCTTAGCTGAGGGAGCAAACGAAGATATTCAATTAAGTGCGCTGCTCGCTCAACTCGCCATGTCTAAAAAGAGGGGCAGCAGAGAGCAAGATGTCTAAAGTCATGTGGGTTGAGAAATATCGGCCGAAATCGGTATCTGAAGTTATTGGAAATGAGAAGGCAAAAAGTCAGTTTCTAAATTGGCTAAAGAATTGGAGAATCGGAACTAAACCTGTGCTTCTATATGGGCCTCCAGGTGTGGGCAAAACTACGTTAGTTCGGGTTGCCGCAAGGGAGTTCGGATATGCAATTGTTGAGATGAATGCAAGTGACTTCCGGACAGAGGAGAAAGTGATGCGCATCGCAGGCCGAGCTGCAACAGAAAGCTCTCTAGACCGATTCCTTACGGATGTAAAAGGCTCTCTGGTTTTCATGGATGAAGTAGACGGTATTTTTGGAAAGGAAGATGAAGGTGGAATAAGCGCTATCTTAAGGCTTAGTAAAGTAGCTCGTGCACCAGTCGTTTTGGTTGCCAATAATCCTTGGGATCCGAAACTGCGCTATCTACGGGGCTCATGCCAAATGACTCGCTTTTACGGGATTCGTATCCCCACACTTGTGTCATTTCTGAGGCGAATCTGCCAAGCTGAGGGAGTACTAGCAGAGAAAACTGCCCTACGTGGCATCGTAGAGAAAGTCGAAGGAGATGTGAGATCAGCTGTTAACGACCTTCAAGCCTTCGCTGAGGGACGAAAAGTCCTAAGATTAAGTGACATTGAACGTTTAGCGACGAGGGATAGACAGTACAACATTTTTGACACTTTGAAAGCATTGTTCTCCGCGAAAACTTACTGGCAAGCTGAAAAGGCGCTCAGAGGCTCGGAGATTGATCATGATTTACTTTTCCAAACCATTCATGATAATCTGCCCCTTCAATTCATGAATTCAGAGGAATTAGCTAAGGCGTATAATGCTTTATCTTGGGCAGACATCTTCTTCGGAAGAGTTAATCGAACACAAAATTGGGGGCTTCTAAGCTATGGCTTGGAACAGATGACGGCTGGGGTTGCCCTAGCAACAAAAGGCGAGTATCATTACGCACAGTACCGATTTCCGCCAAGCAAAATCACTTTTATGGGTCAAACCACCTCGGGGCGCAAGTTAAGAGAGAGAATATGTGCGCGTATCGGATCCAAATGCCATGTTTCACGCAGAGTTGCTAACACTGACTTTCTCCCATTTATCAACTTCATTTTTGAGAATAACACGAAGTTAGCCTCCAAGATTGCATGCTGGCTTAACCTAGAAGAGGACCTTATCGAATACTTGACACAAGCGAAAGCATAAACTTAAGCTTAAATCAAAACGCTAGAACTTCTGTCTTTATAAAATTGTAAGATTATCTAATAAAGCACAGATTTGTTACTAGTCATCTATAAATCCAAACTAGATCGAATATAACCGAAGGAGGAGGTAATCCAAGATATGTTGACCGCTGACAAGTTGAAGGGTATTGTACCAGCTATGGTGACTCCCTTCACTAAGGATGATAAGGTGGACGTAGAAGGGCTTAGAACTTTAACTAACTTCGTGATTGAAAATGGTGTCCACGCGATTATGACGACTGGTGGCAATGGAGAATTTCCACATCTACTGCCTGACGAGCGGAAGCAGGTTTTAGAGGTCGTGGTTGACGAGGCGAATGGGCGGATTCCAATAATTGCTTGCACAACGGCGTGCAGTACCAAAGAAACTATTCTCAATACAAAACACGCGAAGGATGCTGGTGCCGATGCAGCTATAATCGTACAACCATACTACTACAAGTTACCGAGCCAACAACTTTTCCTATACTACCAAAAAATTGCCGAAGAAACCGATTTTCCAATAGTCGTCTATAATAATCCCGAGTATACAGGCAACAATATCGACCCCAAATTAATGGTGCAGATTTCAGCCATCGAGGGCGTTATCGGTCTAAAACAAAGCAATTATGACATCAGCCAAACATTGGAGATAATTCGTCAAGTGGGCAATAAAACCTCGGTTTTAACTGGGATCGACAGCCAACTCTTTCCAGTTTTGTGCATTGGAGGGCACGGAGTTTTTTCCACAGCTGGCTGCGTGATTCCTCGTCAAATGGTTGAACTGTATGAAGCCTTCGAAAAAGGTAACGCTAAGAAGGCTTACGAAACACACATGAAATTACAGGTTTTGAACAAATTCTTTGAGTACGATCCAGGGTACGTCGCCCCATGCAAGGAAGCCTTAATGATGTTAGGATTGCCAGCTGGGCATGTTAGGTCACCACTGCCAGCGCTTACCAAACCAGAAAAAGAGCAGATAAGGAAGGCATTAGTGAAACTAGGTTTCCCCGTCAAGAAGTAATTTTAGACAATTTCAATAATTTTCTCTCAATTTGTTACCGGTTTCAAAGTAGCATAACATAGAAATTCAATCTGTTTTACGTGCTCGGCATTTGTATCGTCTACATCCCATTTCTACATTATTTTTGTGATAAATTCCGCCAATTTTTTAGATCGACACTTTTATTTCATCCCGCAACACTTTTCCCATTAGCTCAAAGCCGGGATCCTCCATTGGAAGAAAATTTGCTAAGCATCGAGGACATCGATTTTGAGTTCGAGAATACTCTAGTGAAAGTTGTGGCAATTCGTAGTCATCCTGAAGTTAAGGTTGCCGGAGAAACAATTGGTCCATTGGAGGAAGGAAGAGAATTTCAAGTGAAATACTGGATTGCCCGTGAATTGGTAAAAAGCGGGATAGCCCGCTTCCATGATGAAGACCGAATGGATTTAATCGGGCTGCACAAGCTCTATTGGAGGGAAACCGTCCAAACCGGCAGGCAACTTTCACCGTTACCCGATAACTTCTATCCTAAACTTCGCCGATTCATCATGGAATTAAAGGAGAAAAGTACGTCTGACCAGGCTAAGGCTCAAGAATATGATAAGGTCTTAAGACTTGCGCAGGATATTGTAAGTTGTAGGTTAAAAAAGATCATCAGTCTTGCCGCTGGTCCGGCTCAAACTGACAATGTACTTGGCAGTTTGTCGCAAGAGGAGAGGCTGGTATACAATTATGTCTATAACTTCGCCTCTAAATGGAGGTCCAAAGTTCTCAAATTTGAAGGTGTTTCCAAATGACCGGATTCGAAATTGGTGGGCCAGAAGAAAGATTCCAGAATTTCTTGAAGGTATTCCAAACCGAGTTAGGTGAATATAAATATCGGCAACGGATCGCTCAGATGGCAGTTACGGGGAGCCGTTCGCTAATCGTAGATTTTGAAGACACCCTAACCTTTGATCCCGCGCTTGCTAAAAGTCTAATTGAGAAGCCTGATGAATATTTTCAACATGCAAACAAAGCGGTTTGGGCTCAACTTAAGATCGAAGACCCTGAATATGCAGATGAGGTTAAAACTGTCTATGTCCGGTTTCGGGGTCTTCCCGATAAGGTTCCTTTAAGAGCTATCGGTGCCGAGCGAATCGGAAAACTCGCTATGACTGATGGTATTCTCGTGAGAGCTACCCCGGTTAAACCGCTTTTGGTGAAAGCGGCTTTCCGCTGTAGAAAGTGTCAGACGATCCAATACATTGAGCAGAGTGGAATGCTAATTAAACCTCCACTTGAATGCGCAGAACCATCTTGTAGAAGGAAAGGGCAATTTGAGTTCGTGGAGGAGGAGTCCTCATTCATTAACTCCCAAGAAATCCGTGTTCAAGAACGCCCAGAAGATTTACCACCTGGTCAACTTCCCCGATCCATGGATGTAAAACTCCTCGAAGACCTTGTTGACATCGCTCGACCAGGCGACCGAATCTCAATCATCGGGATTGTCCGGGCTGCGCAAGAAGTTTTGCCGAGGAGAGGGAGACTAAGAACATTTGATCTATACTTCGACGCGAACTACATCGACGTCGCGGGTAAGGAAGTAGAGGTTATCCAAATCACGGCTGAAGAAGAAAGACAAATACTTGAATCGGCGAAAGATCCGTGGATCCACCGTAAAATAACTCGGTCGATAGCGCCCTCCATCTATGGATACGAAGAAGTCAAGGAAGCCATAATGCTCCTCTTGTTTAGCGGTATTCCCAAAATCCTCCCAGATGGAGTTTCAATTCGAGGCGACATAAACCTCCTCCTAATAGGCGACCCCGGCACCGCAAAAAGCCAACTCCTCCAATACGTTTCAAGAATAGCCCCCAGAGGGCTCTACACGAGCGGCAGAGGAACGAGCATCGATTATTCTGAGCCAATTATGATTCGAGAGAATGGTATTGCTAAAATGGTGAGCATAGGTGAATTCGTTGACTCATACTATCCTAATGGAAAATCGGGTTACATGGTTCCGGTTTCTGGAATCAAAACCTTATCGTTTGATCCCAATACGTTTGAGGTGAAGTGGTCTCCACTTCAATACGTGTACAGACATAAAGCCCCCGCGAAACTTTACAAACTTAGACTGGAGACTGGTAGAGAAGTTGCGCTAACTTCAGATCACTGCGTGTTTATTTTTGAAAACGGCGAAATAAAAACAAAGGAAACTTCTCAGATTAAAGTTGGTAACTTCCTAGCAATTCCATCAAGAATCCCAAAGGCTACTCCAACAGTAGCGGAAGTGACGCTACCTGACGGAACTATCATCCCACTCAACGCCGCCTTAATGCGTCTGCTTGGATACTATATTGCTGAGGGATACCTGCACTATACTGAAGAATCGCCCAAGCAAAGCTATCGTATACATTTCGAGTTCAGTTCTGAGGATCAGCAGCTTATCTATGACACTTGCAGAATTTCGGAAGAACTGTTCCACGTGACACCTTCTATTCAGAAGCATAGAAATGGGGACTCCATGGTTGTAACAATAAGCAACAAAAAAGCATTGATGTTATTCAGAGACGTCTTAAAGGTAAAACAAGGTGCGCACAATAAAGAAATTCCACCTATAGTATTTAACATCTCCAAGGAGCTCCAAGAGGAATTTCTAAGTGCTTACATTCAAGGAGATAGGGGAGTTAGTGTAAGCAAACGGTTGATTTCCGACATCTTGTACCTACTCTTACAAATTAGGGGTCAGACAGGCAAGATAACGAGAAGAAAAGTGGGTGAACACATTATCGCTGGTCGTAGAGTCGTTGGAAAACCAGCCTTCCAATTAAAAGCTCCGGATCCTTACCAAATGAATAACCCAACCATAAAACTCTATCCACCATTAAGGGAATGCCTCCCACTATTAGAAGAATTGCTAGCATCTCCTAAACATGGAATAAGCTTTCACGCAAACGGATACAAACGTTGCACGAGGCGCGTTCTAAACGTCCTTTTGAGAGGTCGACGTCTTAAGAGATTGAACCGTCTAAAACTCCTACTGAACATGGGGTGGCAACCAATCTCTATTTTTCAAAAAGAATGGAATTTAACACCAAGAGCTGTCAGAGGCCTCTTCCAAAGATGTAATGACAATGGCCTAGTTGAGAGGAAAGTAGAGAATCGCACCACCTATGTACAATTAACTAAGAGAGGAAAAAACACTATTGCGCGTATTTTGGGGCTTCGTAGATTAATTGAAGAGGGGCACCTAGCCTTTGCAGAAGTTCGCGAAATAGAAATCGTAAATCCCACCTCTCCTTACGTATATGACGTTTCAACGCCAAACTACGAAAATTTCATCGCCGGTTTGGGCGGGTTTATCTGCCATAACACTGCCGCAGGATTAACCGCAGCAGTTCTAAGGGAGAAAGCAGGGGGTATGATCCTAGAAGCTGGGGCATTAGTCCTGGCCGATAAGGGAATATGCTCCATAGATGAGTTTGACAAAATGAAGCCCGAAGACCGTGTCGCTATACATGAGGTGATGGAGCAGCAGACAGTATCGGTGGCGAAGGGTGGAATTGTCGCAACTCTAAATGCTCGATCTTCAATTTTGGCGGCGGCGAATCCTGCTCTTGGAAGGTATGATCCGTATCGTACTGTTACTGAAAACATCAATTTGCCCGTGACAGTCTTGTCAAGATTCGATTTAATTTTTGTACTTAAAGATGTGCCGCAGCGAGAAGCCGATACAAAAATGTCTGAGCACATTCTAGGGCTTCATAAAACTGGTGTAACGCCAGTTGAACCGCCGATTTTGCCGCAGCTCCTTCGGAAGTATATTGCTTATGCAAAGCGGGTGAAGCCTGTGATTTCGGACGAGGCGATGAAACGTTTTGAGGAGTTTTACTTGCGTATGCGGGCGGCGTCAGAGTCGCGGGATTCACCGGTTGCTATTACTCCGAGGCAATTGGAGTCGTTGGTTCGGTTATCTGAAGCTCGAGCGCGAGCCGCTTTACGTTCCGAAGTTACCGCTGAAGATGCAGAGGCGGTTATTACCTTGGTGAAAAAATCTCTTGAACAAGTTGGAATCGATGTGACAACAGGGAAGTATGATATTGACATTATTATGACTGGAAAGCCTAAAACGCTTAGAGATAGGTTGACGGAAGTGCTTACTACAATTGTCAGTATGGAGAAAGAGACGGGGATGGTAAAACTTGAGGATCTCTATGACCGTCTCATGAAAGACTATGAAATCGATAAGACCGAAGCCGATCGTCTCATAAGCCAACTGACGCGGGAAGGCACTATTTACTCGCCTAAACTTGGGTACCTAAAAAAGACCTAGTTTCCTTCTCGGGGAAATAAGTTGAAAGTCGAAGACGTACAAATTCCAGAGTCAGCCAAGAAGCTTCTAATTGAAACAGGCTTCGGCGAGCTATATCCTCCTCAAGAAGAAGCTGTTAAAACAGGGGCGCTTGATGGTAAAAACCTAGTGCTTGCAAGTCCAACTGCAAGCGGTAAAACGTTAGTCGCTGAATTTTCCGCGCTTAAACATGTCATTGAGAAAGGCGGAAAAGTTCTTTATTTAACTCCCTTGAGGGCGTTAGCCTCTGAAAAATATGAGGAATTTCAAAAATACGCTCGGCTTGAGAAGAAATCTGGTGAACGGATCAAAATTGCGATCTCAACTGGTGATTACGACAGCGCGGATCCGCGCTTAGCGAGGTACGATATCGTTATCTGCACAAATGAAAAGACCGATTCTCTCCTGAGGCATCGCGCGCATTGGATGAGCGATATTTCTCTTGTAGTCGCTGATGAAGTTCACCTTTTGAACGATATGGATAGAGGTCCAACATTAGAAGTTGTCCTCGCAAGGCTTCTTCAAATTAACCCGGACGCTCAACTTCTTGCCTTAAGTGCAACTATTCGGAATGCAGAGGAAATAGCTGAATGGTTGAAAGCTAGGTCTATAACGACTGAATGGCGGCCGGTGAAGCTTAAAGAAGGCGTCTACCTGCATGGAGAAGTGGAATTCAAGGATGGAAGTTCCTACAAAGTTGAGGAAGCCTATAAAAATCCTGCAATAAATATGGCGGTGCGTATTTTAAAGCAAGGTGGGCAAGCCCTAATTTTTGCAGAAACACGAAAAGCCTCTGTAGAGCTAGCTAATAAAGCCTCACTTGTAGTCAAGAATTTCTTATCGAGACCTGAAGAACGAGCTCTCAAAGAAGCCTCAAGTAAAATTCTAGAAACTGGCGAACGAACGCGAATAAGTAAACTCCTCGCTGAATTGATTACGCGTGGCACAGCTTTCCACCACGCTGGTCTTTATGGACCCCACCGTAAAATCATAGAGGATTCCTTCAGAACTGGTAAAATCAAAGTTGTTGTGGCGACGCCTACGCTTGCTGCCGGGGTAAATTTGCCAGCGAGGCTGGTTGTCGTAAATAGTTATGAGCGATTTGAGCCCGGGTATGGACGCTATCCGATTCCGGTTCTTGAATACAAGCAAATGGCTGGGCGAGCTGGTAGACCAAAATACGACAAGATTGGAGAAGCAATTCTTATCGCTAGAACTCCAGACGAACAGGAATACTTAATGGAAAGTTACATCTGTGCTGAACCGGAAAGAATTTGGTCAAGGCTAGCTGTGGAACGTGTCCTCAGGTCTCACGTCTTAGCAACAGTCGCTTCTGGCTTTGCCCACACAGAGCAGGGGCTATACGATTTCTTCGATAAGACATTCTACGCCTTCCAATATAATCCGAAACATATCCGGGGAATAGTTGGAAGAGCTCTAAAGTTTTTAGCAGAAGAAGAAATGGTTCGCCTCGACCGCGAGAGAATTGTTGCAACTGATTTTGGAAGACGCGTATCTGAATTGTACATAGATCCCGAGTCAGCAGTCATCCTGCGAGACGGATTATATAACCGCGCTGAAATATTAACTGATACCAGCTTTCTGCACCTGATTTGCCATACCCCTGACATGGCGCCAAAATTTTACCCCAGACGGAAGGAGCTGAAAGAGTTAGAACTGTATCTCGACGAGCATCGAGAAGAACTCATGTTTCCTGTTCCAGATGAGTGGACGGATCGAATTGCGTTTGAGGAATATGTGGCTGAATTGAAAGGAGCTAGAGTCTTAGAATGCTGGATCAATGAGATGTCAGAGGACGATATTATTGAACGATACGCCGTCGAGCCGGGTGACCTCTTCCGCTTCGTCGAGAATGCTAATTGGCTCTTATATGCTTCTCACGAGCTCGCTCAACTTTTCCGCCATAAAGACATGCTTCAAACGATCAATATCCTGCGTGAAAGAGTAATCGATGGAATCAAGTCGGAACTTCTTCCTTTAGTTAGGCTCGAGGGAATTGGTAGGGTTCGCGCCCGTCTCCTTTACAACGCAGGTTTCCACACAATAGACGACCTAAAGAAAGCTTCCATCAGTCAACTAACAAGAGTGCCCTTAATTGGACTGCAAATGGCTAAAAAAATCAAGGATCAAGTCGGCGGATTAATTAAGCTTGAAGATTATAAGAAACTGAAAACCGGAAGAGGCGAAGAGCAGACAAGCCTAACTGACTACAAATAGCAGTACTTTTCAAGCCTATTTCTCTGGGGAATAAGTGAATAAAGAATAAACGAAATAGAATGAGCAAAATAAAATCTACTTTGGCTAGGTGAAGAAAATGGACTTCTATGAAGTAATATCCACGAGAAGAAGTATTCGTTCCTACAAACCTGACCCCATCCCTGAGGAAGCTTTGAATAGGGTGTTGGATGCAGCGCGAATAGCTCCCTCTGGCTCAAATCGTCAGCCATGGAAATTCATCTTGGTGAAAGATGATCAGCTCAAAAAGAACTTGGTTCCGCTATGTGGTAATCAAAGCTTCATCGCTGAAACTCCTATTGTGATAGTGGCGTGTGGACGTAACATCCACTACGATAGGGGTAAGTACATGGGTGACATGAGTATGCTTGTAGACGTGGCTATCGCGGTTACCCATCTAACCTTAGCCGCGAGAGCTGAGGGGCTTGGCACTTGTTGGATCGGTATGTTTGATAATAAAGCCCTCAAGGAGCTGCTGCAAATACCAGAGGACGTCAATGTTGTGGCACTTACCCCGCTAGGATATCCAAAGGGGAAAGCTTTCACTGAACCTGGCGCACGTAAACCCCTAAGCGAGATAGTTTACGTAGATAGGTACGAGGGCAAGAGTTTTTCCTAAATTACTTGAGTCCGCCTCTCGCTTCCTCTTCTTTCCTTGTCGTTTCAATTGCTAACTTTATCTGCTTGGTTGTCGTTCCGAGATAGTTGTACGGGTTGAGAACAGTGTCAACTTCTTTTGGTTTTAGAATTTTGCTAACAACGGGGTCGCTTAGAAGGATTTCTTTAAGCGGGCGCTTCTCAACTTCACTCTTAAACACCAATTTTCTAACAAGGTCATAAGCCTCTTGTCTATCCATACCTTTTCGGGCCAACGTTAGCATTACCGCTTCGGACATCGCCCGTCCTTGAGTTAAATTGAGATTTTTCAACATTTGTTTCTTGTTTACTTGTAATTTGGACAAGACGTTCTTCATCAAGACCAGCATGTAATCTAGAAGAATGCATGTTTCAGGGATGATGAATCTCTCAGAAGAGGACTGAGTAAGATCCCGCTCATGCCATGTCGGGACGTTCTCCAGCGCTGGTACAACAAGGCTTCGCATCACTTTAGCCAGTCCACATATGCGTTCACAAGTCATTGGGTTTCGCTTATGAGGCATAGTTGAACTTCCGATCTGCCTAGGTTCGAAGGTTTCGGCTACCTCTTCGATTTCTGGTCGTTGTAGCTCTCGAATCTCAGTTGCAAACTTGTCTAAGGAGGAAGCAATAACTGCAAAGAGGCAGACCATCTCAGCATGGCGATCCCTCTGAACAATTTGAGTTGAGACCTCAACCGGTTTCAATCCTAACCTTTCCATAACCAACTTTTGAATTTCGGATGCCCGTGGTCCGAATCCAGCTTGCGTTCCAACTGCCCCAGTCATTTTTCCAACCAAAATCCGCTCGCGACACTGACGGAGGCGCTCAATATGCCTTGAAACCTCTCGCATCCAAACGGCAAACTTCAAGCCAAGGGTGATCGGAAGGGCGTGCTGCCCATGAGTCCTCCCAATCATTATGGTTTCCCTATGTTTTTCAGCTAGTTTCATCAAAGTGTGTTCAAGATCGTTAAGTCGTCCTTCGATGATAGCGAACGCTTCTTTAAGTTGCAACGCCCACGCTGTATCCTCAACGTCATAACTAGTCGCTCCAAGATGGACATAAGCGCCGCTAGGTCCACAAACTTCCGCTAAGGCTTGGATGACCGCCATGAAATCATGCTGAATCTCATGTTCGATCTCTTTCACGCGTTCAATTTTGATATATTTAGTCGATGTCATTCTCACAATTCGGTCCGCATCTTTCTTTTGAATCTCTCCTACTTGAGCCTGAGCCCAAGCGAGCGCTGCCTCAACATCAAGTAATCGCTGAAGCCTACTTTGCTCTTCGAAGACTTTACGCATCTTCAGTGTCCCAT
>Ga0315306_10000750_pt1 | contig 15687 bp, 16 predicted proteins | sample TDP1_MG_FD_203803 | JGI IMG/M metagenome (GOLD analysis project Ga0315306, IMG submission 203803) | Freshwater sediment microbial communities from Lake Towuti, South Sulawesi, Indonesia - TDP1 | ecosystem: Environmental > Aquatic > Freshwater > Lake > Sediment | place: Indonesia: South Sulawesi... | reverse complement strand
ATTTCGTAGGCTGGCAAGAACTCATTTACACTGAGTAGAGGCGGTGGAGCGAAGTATCCAAGTTCGACGCTGTTGATTGTGATTTTCTGTATTTTGTGCGGGTCTCTTCCCACTAAGCTATTGTTTCCCATGTTTTGTATGGCTTGCTCTGGCGAAACCGTTACGGGCATGGCCTCAGCAAATTCTACATTTCTCCAGAAACACCTGAATTCCAGAATCTTGCCGTTATCTCCTATTATTACACCTATGCCACCTTTGAAAATAAGCGGTATGCCATTATACAGAGTCTTATAACCTACTCCTATTTCTGTGGGCACGGTAGACCGTGGCGGTATCCCATACCAACACACATAGTCCACTTTGGAGAAGTCTATCGATGGAAAACTCGGCATGAGGCCGTGGCTTTTGGCTTTCTTAACGAATATTTCAACGAATTGGTCGGCTACTTCTTTGGCTTGAGAAAGCTCGGGCAGTTTAACATCGTATCCCTCTTCTTGAGAGTTAGGCCTGTAGCATAGAGCCCCGTCAACATACAACTCCAGTGCTTGGGTGCCATTAACTACCAAGACTGGTCCATACGCGGTCCAGTTGAACCGAGTTATGTTGAGTTTTCCCTTCATGTCGAAAACTTCCATAGCTATTGCTTTGGCTTCAGCATCCGTGTAGTTGTGACCAACAACTTTTAGGGCAGACAATGTATTGGGCACTTCGGAAAGACTACAGTTAAGGATTGCTGTTACATATTCGTCTCCGCTCGTTCCGCGGCCCAAAGACGACATGCGAACCTTATACTCCTTTATCCCTGGAGGCAAAGTGAAATTAACATATATTAACCCAATCGCCATCATCATGAGCAATGCAGATAAGGCTATCACAAAAAACTTTTTCATTGTCATCACCTTTTATGGCGGCCAGCACTGCCACTTAATATACTCTATGTAGATGGATACTCCACCAGGAGCAGGCGGGTCAGGATACATTCCGCCTCCTATGCCCGGAAGGTGTTCATCCCGATAATGTATGGTGGGCTGAGGTGGAGGATATATTACATAAACTGAGTACATAGCTCCATAATACTGGGCAGGCTGCCAATACATGGTGGAGTCTCTCCACGCCTCATATATGGACTTGCCGCCTTCTGTGGCATACAGTACAAAATACTCCCCTGTATGAGAAGCTTCCCAAGTATCGTCTGGTCCATGGTGGAACCCTGTTATGCCGTGTAGGGTTATGGGACTGTGGAAAGCAGAATTCCATTCATAAGGATATTGCTCGAGGCTATGGGATGCGGAGATGAATATCCACTCCATGTCTTGGTCGCCCCAGTCTACCTCTGAACAGTGCACTTCATAGGGGTATGCGCCGTTTGGTCCTTGGCCGTCGTTGTTTGTTCCGAAGGCGAAATGGTCTGTCCAGCCGTGGCCTGCGAAGTAGACGAAGTCGCAGGCATCCGCGTTGGAGGCATCGGTGCCTCCAACGGACGGTTTCTCAAAGTGCTTCTCCAATGCTGAGCCGTCATAAAGCTGCCTCAAACCAGTGAAGCCTTTTTCCACCATTTTGTTGTAAAATCCCATGGCTTCTTCTCGGGCCCAGTTGAGGTTTCCATAGTAAGGCTCTTGGCTGTAGTCTTCAACGCCCCAGACGCCGATTTCTTTTTTGTTTGAGTCGTCGTTTCCAGCCGCGTACACTCTTGTCACGCTAAACTGCAAAGCAGCAACAAAGACAATGAGCGATATGCACAACAACTGGTTTTTAAAAACGTCGCATAAGTCTTGCACCTTGTTTATAGTTATCCTACTGTATCTTAAAAGTCTAACGCAAAAATTAACTCCCTGTTCTCTTCAAAGGGAAAACGCACGCTATGATGCATTGCTCGCTCAGATAAAAAGAAAACCTAGGCACTAGGATAGTTATATTTGGTTAAACGCCCAATTATCAAGTTAGCGGTCACAAACATCCACCATATTCGCCTAATCACGTATGTCAGTGTTCGTCCCCCAATCATTTCGCCCTTTCAAGTTTTAACTGAATCTCCGAATATTTTTCACACAGCCACGTTCCATCTTCTGATACGCAATCGTCGATCTTGGCGTCGAAAATAGTCGGATTCAGAGTGGATAAGACAGTTGACGACGTAGAAACTGTTGAGAAATCTAGCAAGTTATAGAAACTACAGTACGAAAGATACCCTGCCCAAACCATCTAATATATAGAAAAGCGCCTAGGCTGAACGCGCTGTCCGAGGAAAAATATGTTTCCAGTTGTTTTGTATTGCTCTCTGAGGATACCTAAAGCAATTTCTACAAACTCTTTCAAGGTTTGATTTGTGAACTCCCATGAAGGAACACCATACTTGAGCCCGCGGCACATAGGATCTGCGTAAACAAACAACTTATTTCCACCATAATTAAACTCAGCCTCATTCTTGCTTCCATGTCTTGGTTCGACGAGGACTTTAAAAGGCCAGAGCTGGCAGGCCCTAGGTTTCATATATTGAAGATTACACAAATACGCGTTTGAATAGCTGCATAAAAAGGCGCAGGAACCGTCAGCTCTTCTTTTAATGTACAATTTGTCTATGCTTGAAACAGTCTGTTCCACGCCAAAAGTCTTAACAATTTTGAGCCACTCAGAAAAGTTCAAGACTACACTGTAGAGTTTGCAACAATCACCGCACACGATGCACTTCCAGTCTGCGACGCGTCGCCATGGAACCAACTGCATCTTGGTCACTCTAAAATTCCAAAATTGTGTCTCACTAATAAAACCTATTTTCGCCAGAGTAAAAATTAAACCTTCCTGTAGAGATAAATTGTGTGTGAAGGATAACCTAACTGTTGATTCTCACAGAAATTATCAACCCTGAGGGGTCTCCATCCGACAACTTCGTAATCATGGGAAATCACACGAACGCCGGATTTAAGTTCAGCCTCCAGTTTAGGTTTGATCTTCTCGTTTGCGCTTGTTGTTAAGTACAGGAAAACCACGTCTGCCGATGTTAAGTCTACTTTGAACATGTCGCCATTCACTATTGTTACTCTATCAGTAAGTCCATTCTCGTGAACGGAACTTAATGCCTTTTTCGCCAGATCTTCTCTTAATTCAACGCCGACCGCTCTCGCGCCGAAATCTTTTGCAGCCATAATTACGGCTCTCCCGTCTCCTGCACCTAGATCAAATAGGACCTCTCCAGGTTTCAATCCAGCCAGAATTAGCATCTGGCGAATCACGGGAAATGGACTTGGAACGTAGGGCGCTATGAACGTGTTTTAAGCCTCCAGCATAGACTCTGTTCGTTGAATAAGTCTAACCAATAATTCTGCTCTTTAAAGATTTTATGCACAGTTTTAGGCAACATAAGTTTCCTTTTTAGGCGTCGGTCTTTTTGCTTCCCCGCATTTCATACAGCTCTGAGCGCACAATTCTAGATATCTTGCCTCATCCTCAGAACTGACGGCCTCGGTGGCTTTTTGACAAAGCTCGCTAGGCTCAGCACATCCTTCTTCCTTACAGAGGTTTGATATATGAAGGCAAATGTCTTGTACGTCCTTAGGCTCCAAAACGGCTCTGTTGGTGCGAACCAAAAGGCATAATTCTCTAGCCATGACGCATGTTTTGACGTATTTTATTCTTCCAAGGACCTCTTCTCGAAGTCTCTTTCGGCTTATTTCCAAACTGTTTAGTCTCCTTATGCAAACAAACTTACGCTTACGCAGAATAAGGCAGTCTTTCATTTAAAGTTGTTGTAACTCTTAGTGGGTTACCAAAATCTTTTGCTTATTGCTTGGCGTTCAGCTTCAAGGATAAGTTCATAAAACCTATCGTTCAGTTTGTGTTCCTTCTCAAGAACTTCAGCCACGTCTGAGGGCTGAACTTTTCTGGCGCACAAAGCTACAGCTGCCGCTTTTCCATACTTTGCCACTAAAAGTGCTGTCTTTACTGCTTGCCTCTGCAGCTTTTCCTCAGCTTTATTCAATTTTCCGCCCTTCTTCTCAATTAAAGGAAGCGCTTTTTCTTCCTCTACTTTTAGTAATCCTATGGCCGCGGAACCGCATCTTGGACACTTTGGTTTTTCTGGCAAATCTTTGACCCGAATCATTTCCATGTAGTTCCAGCAGTTTGTGCATAAGAAGTTGCCCGTTTCATTCAGTAATCTTGCTTTGGCTGACTCCACGAGTACAGCCCGCATTCTTTCTGGAGGAATCAAATCAGTTTTCATGCTTACCCTTTCAATACCGACACGAGCAACAGGTGTTGCGTTGCCCCGTGTTTCAACCGTTTCTATCTGAATTTCGCCTTCACGAACTTTTCTTAAAACATAAACAAGTCTTTCCAAATCCAGGTCTTTTGTGAAAACTTCCTTTAAAGCCTCTTCGTAAATTGGAGTTTCCTCAAAACTTTTTATCAACTTTTGAAGGCTCACATTGCTAAAGTCGGCCCATTTCTGCAAAGCTCCGAACCGCCTCGCTACATGGATGATTCTTCTTTTGAAGAGTCCTGTTTTCACAGTTGATCTGGTCAACGTATCCCGTATTGTTTCGTCTGACATTCTGCGCAATTCATCAAACACTGTGAGTATGTGGTCTGCGTTTGCAGCGCCAACCGTCTGTACGAAGATACGGTATGGATCGTGTTGAACTATGATGCTATATCCGATTTTTTCGGAGAGGATTTGACCTAACAGCTGGGCTAGGGCTCTGTTCGCTAGGGAACCAAAGTTGGCATGGACGATGACAAATTCTTCCCAGTCCTCGACTATAATTCGTCTGTCTGTGGGAACAGGAAAACCAGCGTTGACTTGCTCTATTGTTTCAACTAAGGCCCGCAAAATAGTATCTTTGTCTGATGGGCCTTGTTCGCAGAGAAGTTGTCCTATTTCTTCTGGCGCGAGCCCGTTTCGCATTTTTTCTTCAGCAAAACTTCTGATTGCACCTACGTCTTGCGCTACTTCAAACGGTACCGGGATTTCTTCACCGATCCAACTTGGTATGGCTCCCGTAGGGTCGTCGACCGGTTTCACGTAGACTCTTTCCTCTGTGGCATGCAGTATCTGCCATGGGCTTCCTCTTATGATGAATTTTGTTCCAGGTCTGCCATATTCAGCCATGAAAGCTTCGTCTAAAACTCCTATTGACGAGTCGCTTGACTCATCAACCACTAGGAATTGTTTCTCTTCAGGTATCATTGACAGGTTGTCGAAATAATATTCAAAGAGAGCTTTTGTTCTCTGTGGTTTTAAAACAACTTTGTCCTCGAAGGAAGCCCATGCCAAGCGGGGAAAACGTTGATGCATGTACTTGAGGATTTTTTCAACGTCTTCAATTGTCAGATCTTGATATGGATAAGCTTTTTGGAAAACTTCCAAAATCTCCTCAAAAGTGAGTCTTTTGTTCTTAAGCAGCACCCCCGCTATTTGATGGGCCAAGGCGTCGTAGGGTTTAGGCGGAATTTCCACCGGTTCCAGATCTTCTTTTAGAGCTCGGCGGGCTATGGCTAAAGCCTCAAGGGTGTCGTCCGAATCCATTCCAACTATTATCCCCTCGGCTATGCGCCCAACTCTGTGACCACTTCTGCCCACCCTCTGGATGAGCCTTGTCACCTGCCTTGGGCTCATATACTGTATTACCAGATCTATTCGGCCTACATCTATGCCAAGCTCGAGGCTGCTCGTGCAGACAAGCCCTTTTAACTCGCCGTTTTTCAAGCCTCTTTCCGCAGCTATGCGAGATGGTTTGGCAAGGGATCCATGGTGTATTGAGACTGGAAAGTCCATATCCCAAACTTTGAACCTGCTTGCCAAAACCTCTGAAACCGCTCTGGTGTTAGTGAATAAAAGAACAGATTTATGCCTACTTATATAATCGCGGATTATTCGCAGTCTAGCGGCAACTTCAGGGTGCGTATAAAGCTGTCCGGCAAGCCTGAAATCTTCTTCTTCGGGCTTTGGAAAAACTACCCTTAACTGCATCATTCTTGCAACTGGGACACGGACGATTTCAACATCACGGTCATTTCCCACAAGGAAATGAGCTACTTTCTCAGGGCTACCGATAGTAGCTGACAAGCCTATCATTTGAAAGCCCCTGCCAATCATGTCCCTAACCCGTTCTAGGGCTAAACTCAGTTGGCTTCCACGTTTACTATCAGCCATCTCGTGTACTTCATCTATTATTACCCATTTGACGCTCTGCAAATGCTGACGCATTATCCAGCCAGACAATATAGCCTGCAGTGTTTCTGGCGTCGTGATTAGAATGTCCGGTGGACTTCTGGCTTGTCTAGTTCTCTCTTTAGTGTCTGTGTCGCCATGCCTTACAGCCAATTTTATGTCGAGATTGTTACACCACCACTCGAGCCTCTCAAGCATATCCCTGTTCAAGGCCCGCAAAGGCGTAATGTACAGAACCTTTATTCCAGGAGCTTTTTGCGGCTCCTGAAGAAGCATGCTTAAAACTGGAAGAAACGCAGCCTCAGTTTTGCCCGTAGCCGTCGGCGAAATGAGAAGAACATTTTTACCTTCAAGAATTCTTGGAATTATCTTTTCTTGGGGATCAGTCGGCCTTGAGAAGCCCCTCTGCTCAACGAGCCTTCGAACAGGCTTAACAAGCAAATCGAAAGAGCCCTTAGAAGATCCTTTCAACCCTGGTTAAACCTCGAGTACCAGAAAGATTAAGCGGAAAATCGGATGTAAAAGGGTTTTGGAAACTTTTTCAAAGAATTTGTATCATCATTCTCTGAATTAAGACAATGAAAGAAATGTTGCTGACTAAAAAGGAAAAGAGACATCGTAAACACGTTGTGAAGAAGAAAATGCAAATTAAAATTAGAGCGCTTAGCGCGCGCGCCACGTTTAGAATCGTCAATTTAATGGAGTTCGCACCATCGTGGAGCATATAAATCGCGAATAAAGCCAAATTTTCCTTCATAGCCCGTTAACTTTGGTTGCTAAGGCCTTTTTGAACACGAGCTCAGAATTTTTTACTCGTTTTCCTTAAACCTTTTACAAAAACATGTTTAATTCCAATGTTCAAAGGCAGATTTTCTATCCAAACACAATGGAAAATTATTTATTTGCCATCATTAGAACCATAAATATTGAACATCATGGAGGAAAATTAAATGGCTAAATGTCCGAAATGTGGAACCGACGTTTCGAAACCAAAGAAAACATGGACCATGGCAGGGCGGCCAGACAAATCAGGAAAAAGGATGCAACTGGAAATCGGACTTTTTGACTGTCCGAAATGTCATAAACCGTTCCGAGAAGTATTGAGCAAGAAGAAAGTTTAAGAGTCTACAGTTGCTAGCAATTCTGCTTGCCAAAAACAAAGGAAAGCGCCTGCGCAGAATGCGGGCCCGATAAAATAAACATAAAAACTTGAGATATTCTGGTCCACTTCTGACCAGAAGATTAGGGTTGCATCGAACATATTCGGCATGTAAGAATGCTAAGGATGCAGCGAAGAGTTCAAAAGGATCGTAAACAAGCCGAACTGGCCGCAGATGACATTGAAGTTAAAACTTACTCATATTTCCCCCTTTTATTTCCCTTATTTTTAAGCGTTAAGTTTTAAAATGTCGAAGAGTACATCAAAAAGAACGCTTCAGAGCCTGACGGAAGGAAAAACGTTGACAGCTACATTCAAAAAATTCTGGAAGAACGAGTACATACAAACTGCAATCATGCTTGCGTTAATGGTAGCAATTGTCTTTGGGTTTTGGTATGCTTCACAATTGGCTCTGGGCACACAGAATCCAATGTTGGCAGTGGTAACGGGCAGCATGTGCACTGTACAAGGTGGTCAATGTGATGGATGGACTCATCCATTTGAACACACACTGCATATTGGAGACTTGATAGTAATTCAAGGAGTAAACTCAGCGAAAATCAATGATGACTACCCTGACAGCGACATAATCGTTTTTCACAAACCAATAAACCCAGAGGAATTAATCGTGCACAGAGTAGTAGCCAAGGAAGAACGGGATGGAAAAATATACTTTAGAACAAAAGGCGACGGAAATGGGATCAATAAATGGCCTGAAGAGCCAGAGACCGCAGAATATGATCCGTGGGTGGTTCCGGAAGAACTTGTGGTTGGCAGAGTTGTTTTTCGAATTCCTTGGGTAGGACATATTACACTTTTTATGCACAATTCTATAGGATTGCCCATAATACTCCTTCTGATAATTCTGATTATAATTGTTGAATTTGTTGTTCCTGTGCTTAAAGGCAAAGGAAACGTTTGAACGGGAAAGCCGTAGAAGAAACATCTGAACTCCAATGAATTTATAAAGAGCATTTATAAACAGTATTTGAACATTATCAATAAGAAGGGATTTCATGCCAAAAGTTAAAGCTATGGTAAACATAGAAAATGTTGTTGCTTCTGCAACGCTGAATCAGAAGGTTGACTTGAACGCTGTTGTGAAGGGCTATCCAGGCGTGGAATATCGCCCAGAACAGTTTCCGGGGCTTGTGTTTAGGCTGAAGAGGCCAAAAACAGCCACGTTGATTTTTAATTCTGGAAAAATGGTTTGTACTGGTGCAAAGTCGGAGAAGGAAGCACGTAGAGCAGTTATGAAAGTGATTAAGGAATTGAAAAAGGGCGGGATAATAATCATCAGCAAGCCTGAGCTAAAGATACAAAATATCGTTGCCTCTGCAAGCTTATGGGGAATGATAGATTTGGAAAAGGCAGCTTTCTCCCTTGGAAGAACGATGTATGAGCCGGAACAGTTTCCAGGTCTAATCTATAGGATGGACGAGCCAAAAGTAGTCATACTGTTATTTGCAAGCGGGAAGTTGGTTTGCACAGGAGCCAAAAAAGAAGAAGACGTTTACAATGCAGTGCAGAAACTTCACAACATACTAGAGGAACAAGAGCTTATATTCTATGAGTAGCACCGCGTGAGTTTCATTACTCTTTTTTCACTTTTTTTATCCCTTTTAATTTGTTTCAAAACGATTTTCAGCTGCTCTTCATCTATTGCACCTATTTCGTATAGGCTATTGGCTATTTCGCTAACTTTAATCAGGGCGTGAAGCCTTATTCCTTTTCTTTCAAGTTCTTCTTTTCCGCCTTCTTCTCTATCCAGAAGCACAACTGCTTCGTTAACTACTCCACCTTCATATGTTATGGCCGTTGCTGCTTTTCTTAAAGTCAAGCCCGTTGTGATTAGGTCGTCAATGATCAAAACTCTCTCTCCAGATACGAGAATACCCTCAACCCTTCTTTGCCTTCCATGGAGTCTAACAGCTTCAGGTACGTATAGAAACGGTTTTTTCAAACTATGGGCAATTTGAGAAGCAAAGGGTATGCCAGCAACTGTAATTCCAGCTATTCTCTCAAAACTTTTCAGTCCTATATTGTCTTTTATGAAATTGCTGTAGAAATCGCAGATTTTCTGGAAAGCGTCTGGGAAACTCGGAACTATTCTTAGATCTACGTAATAAGGACTTGTTCTCCCGTTTGCCAACTTAAAGACTCCGAACTGGAGAGCGCCTATTTTATTTATGATTTTACAGATTTCATTTTTCATGGTTTCACTGGGTTTTTCCAATGGCAAGTTTTCACGTCCGTTTAAAAACTTGGTAAATTCTCCCGATTTCTGGAATCAAGCAAGTCACTTTCGGCATCTCCTTCTGAAGAAGTTCGGAGAATCTTTTCAAGTCTGATGTCGAGCCAGTGTGATAGGGGACAGCCACGTTAGGCTTTGTTAACCTGGCAATTTCAACTCCAGTTTCAGGTGATGCACCAGGCGCAATCATCCCAACGGTGCAGAAAACCAGATCAAGCTTTTCCTTTTCGCCTATCGTTACCATCTCTGGAAATGGTAGGCTATCTGTCGTGTGGAAGACTTTGACGCCGCCCTCGCTTGTAACTATAAAAGATACCGGTGTGGCTGCAGGATGATTACATTTTTCAGCCTTGACAGAGACTTCCCCAATCTTCATCTCTGAACCTTGTTGAATCGCGAACAATTTTTCAGATGGAATTACGTTTTGCAATCGGCTTGCAGACGTTAAGTCGGCCACAACCATGCATTGTGTTAGTTTATGGATTTCTGAAACAAGTGATTGGTCTAAATGGTCATAATGCTCATGCGTAATCAGAACGGCATCAACATTTTTGAAGTTTCGGGGTTTAACATCCACAGGATCTATAACCAATGTTTTTGTAGGGGTCTTTATGGTTACTCCGGCATAGTGGTTAAACCAAACAAACATTATTTCATTCTTTGTAGGGGTATTATCGATTGCCACGATTGGTTCCTCCACAATTAAATAATAATGCTAAAGTTTTTAAAGAACTTGTGCCGCCACATATTTGAAACAATAGCATGAATTTCTTTTCTCTTTGATAAAGGCTTAATAATTGCTTTTTGCGTGTTTTCAATGTTCAAGTGATGTAGCATGGTTGATGTTTGGCTTCCTTATGGAAAGACCGAAGTTTGCGCTAGGATCCCTGCTAGAAATTTTTTGGGGTCAATTGAACCTAAAGAAAAGCCTGGAGTTTCAAATACTAAGGTTGAAATTGAGAGAGCTCTGAATGAGCCAATTGGCACTAAAAGGCTGAGCGAAATCGTTGAGGTTGAAAACAAAGTAGCCATAGTGGTTGACGATGCCACCAGACCCACGCCAAGCCACCTTATGATTCAACCTCTGCTTGAAGAACTAAATGCAGCGGGTGTAAAGAACGAAAATGTGACGGTTATTTTTGCTTGTGGCACTCATAGAGCTGTCTTACCTGAAGAAGCCGCGAGGCTGTTAGGTCAAGAAGTTTCTAACCGCGTGAAAACCGTAAGCCACTACTGTAAAGCGCAAGATCTGGTCTACATTGGCACAACTCAGAAACATGGAAACAAGGTCTATTTAAACAGCATTTTTGCTGAAGCAGACGTAAAGATTCTCACTGGGGATGTTTGTTTTCACTACTATGCAGGTTACGGAGGCGGAAGAAAAAGCGTTTTGCCTGGGGTTTCAGGCGAAGAGACGATAAAGCACAATCATGCCATGCTTCTGCATCCGAGCGCCAAAACAGGCGTTCTTGAAGGGAACCCCGTGCACGAGGACATGACAGAGGCTGCGAGGCTCGCAAAGGTAGATTTTGTCTTGAACGTTGTAACCAACAGCAAAGGAGAAATTGTCAAAGCTTTTGCCGGTGATTTGGAACAAACACTTTATGAAGGAGTTAAGGTTGTTGACGAAATGTACCGTGCGACAGCGGACCGTAAAGCAGACATTGTTCTAGTTAGCCCAGGAGGACATCCGGCGGACGTGAATCTTTTCCAATCCTACAAAGGTGTTGACAGCGCCCTTGAAGTTGTTAAACGAGGTGGCGTGATAGTATTGGTAGCTGAATGTTCCGAAGGCCTTGGAAACCAAATTTTTTATGATTGGATGGTTAAATTCAGCGATTTGAAAGCTGTTGAAAGAGAGATCAAACGCAACTTTGTTTTGGGCGGCCATAAAGCCTATTACTTGCTAAGGGCTCTGCAGAATCATCAGATCATTCTGGTTTCTTCAATGCCAGATTACTATGCCACAAGTGTATTCAAACTAAAAACTGCAAGGGCGGTAAACGAGGCGTTAAACGAAGCCTTCAACATTGTTGGAAAGAATGCTAAAGTTTGGACAATGCCTTATGGAAACTTTACGTTGCCTGAAGTCAAAGCGGCTGAAGAAGCAAAAGTTGCAGAAGCGTCGTAGCATATTTAATCATGAAAGTTATTTTTCGAAAAGTAGTTAAGTATGGAGGAAAAATTAACATAAACTCAAATCTAGTCTGAAAGTTTGTTCAAAGAGGCGAAAAGATGCAGCAAACGTTTAAACTGCGGAAATTCGCGGCGAATGACCTGCAGGCGGTCATGTACATCAACCGTATTTGTTTGCCAGAAAACTATACAGACTTCTTCTTCATGGACCTGCAGCAGAGATTTCCAGAAACCTTCCATGTGGCAGAAGAAAACGGAGAAGTTGTCGGCTACATAATGTGTCGCATTGAAATTGGATTTTCAAATTTTGGATTTAGCGGCTTAATTAAGAAAGGACACATTGTCTCTGTTGCTGTTTTGCCACAGTACAGGCATAAAGGTGTAGGACAAGCCTTGATTAACGCCGCTGTAGAGGGCATGCGGCTGTACAAGGCAAAACAGGCCTACTTGGAGGTTAGGATAACCAACACCTCAGCCATTACTCTCTACAAAAAATTGGGTTTTGATATTAACCGCACAATTCACGGGTATTACTCAGATGGCGAAGATGCTTATGTAATGAGCAAAAAACTTTGAATGGGCCGTCTTTTCAGTCGTACTGTACGTGAGCTCGCGCGCGCTAATTTTCCTTGCGAGCTTTAGAAGATGTAGATAGAGCCCTCAGCGACACGCCTAGAACGCGTCCAAAAACTAGGGCATTCATGATCAACTTAAATAAGCAGGCCCCAATTGATAATTCAAGGTTAAGGCGTAAAGAGAGGCTTTTACTTTGAAGCTTCTGCTGGATGAAATGTATGCAGGCTTAAAAGAATATTTTGAAACCCTAGGATGGGAAGCATTGACGGTTCAAGAAGTGGGACTGCAGGGAGCCAAAGACAAGGATGTAGTCGAGTATGCACGCAAGAACGGCTTGTTGTTGGTAACCCAAGATCAAAAACCCGCTGATCTCGCTGAGCTTACGGGAGCCAAATATGTGCTGATCTCCAATGCCATGATTGCCAAAATAGCAGCTGCAAAGATAGGAGAAAAGTACCCAAACATAAAACCAAAGTTAACTGAACAGGCTTTCTAGTTCACACTAATGTTGTTTGTTTCTCCGTTGAAATGAAACCTGAGACTCTGACGCCTATAAGTCTGACTTTTCTGTCAGACTTGAGATAAGCCTGCAAAAGTTCTTTAGCATTCTTTTCTAGATCTTGTAAGCGGTTTGTTATGAAAGGCAAAGTTTTGCTGCGTGTATGTGTTTCGAAATTTTCATAACGCACTTTAATGATAACCGTTTTGAAGCAGAGGTTCTGCCTCAGAACATCCTTGTAGACTTCTTCCGAAAGCTTGTTCAGGGAGTCTAGGACAATTGCAAAATCAGCCGTGTCGTCCTCAAACGTAACTTCGCGGCTCATAGACTTTATTTCGCCTTTTTCCTCAACCTCGCTCCTGTCAATTCCATGGGACATTAAAGAAAGCTGCCTGCCCACAATCCCAAAAGCTTCAGCCAAAATAGTGGGGTCACAACGAGCCAAATCGCCTATGGTAGTTATTCCCATAGTTTTAAGCTTCTCTTCTGTTTTGCGTCCAACCCAGAGGAGCTTGCGTACTGGCAACGGAGCCAGAAACTTTTCAGATTCTTCCGCTTTGACGATTGTCAGTCCATCTGGTTTTTGGAAGTCGCTGGCTATTTTGGCCACAAGTTTGTTCGAGCCTATGCCAATGGAGCAAGTAAGTTTTTCTTTCTCGAGGATCTCCTTCTTTATTTGCCTTGCTATAGCTTCAGCGTCTCCGAAATTCTTCACCTTAGAAGTCACATCCAAAAAAGCTTCGTCGATGCCCCACTGCTCAAACTTGGCCGCGTGGGTCCGTAATATCTCCATAATCTTGTTGGAAGCTTCAGTGTAGAGCGCGTAATTAACCGGTAAGTAAATGGCTTCAGGACATAGCTTCCAAGCTCTCGAAATTGGCATTCCAGACTTGACGCCAGCCTTTCTAGCCTCATAATTACTTGTGCTCACAACCCCTCTTCCCTTTCCACCTTTCGGATCTGCCCCAACAATTACTGGTTTGCCTTTATACTGCGGGTGCTCCCTCTCCTCAACAGCCGTGAAAAAATGATCCATGTCCAAATGAATAATTATCCTTCCTTTCTCGCTCATAGTCACTCAATTAAGACTGGCTACTCTATTGATTTGAACCTATCGAAAGTACATATGCAAAACTCGTACACTGCTTAACTTCAATAACGATTTTCTATTCATAACGCTTAAGCCCGCCTCCCCTTCTAAAATAATGAAGACATTGTTGGAGGAAAATCTGATGACTCAAATGTCAAAGGAAGCTGCCAATCAAATAGCCGTCGAATTTCTCAAAAGAAGAAAGAACACTGAAAAAATTGACGTTTCCACCGTTGAGGAAAAAGGCGAACTTTGGGTAGTCAGAGGTACATGTCCCATAGACATGGAAGGGCACCCGTGGGCAGAGAGATTTGAAGTCATCGTGGACAATAAGGGAAAGATCGTATTCCTAGACTTCGCGTTACTTTAAATACTTTTCTAACCTGGTAACAATTTGTCATTATTTTTTGCAAATGTGTGATTTTAAATCGTCATTGTAAATTTTGCCCATATTTTGTTCTGTGGTTTTAGGTTTTTAACATATGTAAGTATAGAAAGTTATTTCTTTTAAAGTTTGTAAATATGAACGTTCTGAGCGTGATTTTTGATGCAGAGGAGAGACTTTCTGCAAAATCCAGTGCAACACATAAAAATAGATGGAAAACTGACAGTTGATCAGATGATTCAGCAATTCAAGAATTCAGGCTCTTTCGGGGCGGGAAGGCTTTCAGAGGCATGCGACATTTACGAACGGATGATCCGCGACGAGGAATGTACGATATTTTTGCCTTTGGCCGGGGCGATGGTTCCAGCTGGGATGCGTTCAATAATTGCAGATTTGATCCGAAGAAGACTCATCGATGTCGTTGTGAGCACCGGGGCCAACATGGTTCATGATGCAATAGAAGCTCTAGGTGGACACCACTATAAAGGAAACTGTTTAGTAAGTGACCATGAACTTTACAGGCATCATATATACCGTATTTATGACGTCTTTGTGCCGGAAGAAGACTTCACAAGGGCAGATTATAAGCTCGCAGAGATGTACAGCGAAATAGCTGCGGAAAAGAATGGAAAGAAGCTTTCCTCAAACGAGTTTGCATCGGAACTGGGTAAAAGACTTAATGATTCAAACTCTATTTTACGAGCAGCCTATGAGGAAGAAGTGCCGATTTTTATTCCTGCAGTCCGTGACTCGGAATTCGGCTTTATCCACTGGCTTCACGCTTCACAGGAAAACTGCAAGAACCCATTGGTGCTAGATGCCTTTAAGGATGTGCCAAAAATAGTTAACATCTGCAAAAGTTCTCCGACAAATGGTATGATAGTCATTGGCGGTGGAGTGCCGAGAAATACTGTGCAATCTGCCGCCCTTGCATCCAAGAAAGGAATGGACTATGCTATAATCATAACCATGGATCGCCCCGAAACTGGAGGCTTATCAGGCTCAACACTAGAGGAGACAGTAAGCTGGGGAAAAGTGAAAGGCAAAGCAGACAAAACCACCGTGATTGGTGATGCTACGATAATTTTTCCAATAATCGTCGCCTCAATCCTTGAAAGGCTCGGCGAAGATTTCAAACGCGTGCCATATCTAAGACGCAGAAAAAACGAAGCGTTGGAGGAATGGTAAATGAAAGAAAAAATCAAAACTGAAAGAAAGTTCTGCGGAAACTGCGGTAACCATAACGCATACGATTACCCTAGCAGAATTTTCTGTTCGATGCAGTTTTCCCAAAACAAAAACCCCATAGTGGAAACGTTATGGTGTTGCAGCTTATGGAATGCAAGCAGTCAAGAATGCTACTGCGTTAAAGATGCCCTTAAAAAACAAAAGAATAGATAGCAATTTCTTGCCTTTTTT
>Ga0315306_10000749_pt1 | contig 15692 bp, 33 predicted proteins | sample TDP1_MG_FD_203803 | JGI IMG/M metagenome (GOLD analysis project Ga0315306, IMG submission 203803) | Freshwater sediment microbial communities from Lake Towuti, South Sulawesi, Indonesia - TDP1 | ecosystem: Environmental > Aquatic > Freshwater > Lake > Sediment | place: Indonesia: South Sulawesi... | reverse complement strand
AGAGAAGAGGCATGGAATTGGATAAAATCAGAGATTCCTCTCTTGAAACTTAGAAATAAACTGGAGGGACGTGAATGACAGTACAATACAAGCGTAAGTTCCTAGTTCCAGGAGATACAATCAAGACATGCTGGGACTTCAGGAAACAATGCCAGAAACAGTTTGGCAGTTCCCTTCCTTGTCGAAAAGGTTACTCCAGAGATGAAAGCAAATGTCCATTTCCTATCAATAAGCCCAATGACTATATAGTCTCAGAGACTGTCGAAGGAGAATGGCAATGCAGTTGCAAGGCATGGACAGCTCATATGCCAAGACAGGATTGCAAGCACATTGATAAGGCTAGAGCTAATCCTGAGAAGTATGAGATTTCAGTAGATTTTACTGAGAAATTGGTTAAGGTGACTCAGAAGATTTGTGGGTGAGAATATTATGAATAAGCAAGAGAAGGAAGTCTGGATGAAGATATTAGGAAACAAAATGCGAAGCTTTACTGACAATTCTAAAGAATACATAATCTTTGCTGATGAAAAAGGATTGACATGCACTTGCATGGACTTCCAAGTGCGTGGTGGTTCACATAGATATGAGTTCATGGAAGGCAATGAGAGACATGAAATCCAAGCATGCAAGCATATAGGACAACACATAGCTAACCAAGGAGCTGAAGTTATTGAACTCCATCCATGGGGCAGAAAGAAAATTGAGCCACAGAAAACGACATAAGTGTTTTGGACACTATGTCTGTGGCAATCCTAATTGCGAAGATTAGGAAGACTGTAGAATCATGATGAAACTCAGAGCTATTGGAGACTCCTGGGTATGTTAATGAGTTCAGAGTTTATCGAGATTAGTCAAGGTTGCAAGACCAAGATCCCTAGTGCAAGGAAGGTTAGAGCACAAAGTAAATAAGAAGGGAATGGTATGAAATACAACCAAACCCAGAAGGATAGAGACCGACATGGTACCTTTTTTCCGCTGTACCTTATTGAACAAAGAAGGAGTGATGTAACATGGTAGGTAAAGCAGAAGCAGTAGCAGCAGCCGTTGAGATTAACCACAATGAGCTAAAGGCTCTTGTGAAATTGTACTTCAAGGCTAAGCGAGCACTCTTTGTTTGGGGAGCAACTGGGATAGGAAAGTCTCAGACCATCAAACAAGCAGGGCAAGAAATCGCTGCAGAACTCAAGCTTGAATACACAGAGGACATCACACACATCAATGATGAGAAGTACTTTGTGGTTATAGACATCAGGCTTGCTCAGTGTGACCCTTCAGACTTGAGAGGCATCCCAATCTATGACAAGGAGAAGATGGCAACCGTATGGCTACCTCCAGAAATGTTTCCGAGGAAAGGTCATGGTATCATCTTCTACGATGAACTCAACTTGAGCCCTCCATTAGTCCAAGCTAGTGCATACCAAATGATTCTTGATCGCAGATTAGGAACTTACGTTGTACCAGATGGGTTCCTGCTCATAGCGGCTGGTAATCGTCTTGAGGATAGAGCCAGCGTCTTTGAGATGTCTGCACCATTGAAGAATAGATTTGGTCACTGCCAGCTAAAGGAGCCATCTGTAGAGGCATGGACCAGATGGGCAGTTGATAAGGGAATCGATATGAGGATAATCGGTTTCATCAACTTCCGAAGGACAGCAATCTATGGCTTTGATCCCAAGCTGAAGGAGAACGCGTTTCCAACACCGAGAGCATGGCAACATCTGTCAGAACTGGTCATTAGTATCAAGAGTGACCAATTGAGCTTAATCCAGCAGATAGCATCTACTCAGGTAGGTGTAGGCATGGCTGGAGAACTAGCTACCTTCATACGTGTGAAGGACAAGCTTAAGCCAATGGATTACTACTTGAAAGATCCTGATGGATGTGACTTGCCTGATGAGAACACTCAGCCAGACTTGATCTGGGCACTGATTACCTCATTCGCTGAGCACTACAAAGACCACAGCGATACAGCTACATTGACCAAGATACTAGCAGTCCTCAAACGCATGAATGAGGAATATGCAGTATTTACTCTGAAGTTAATGGTCACTGTAGACAAACAACTCACTCAGAAGATAATCAAGATTCCTGCTGCTAGCAAACTAGCAAGGAAACTGATTGACTTCTTTGAGTAAGCTGAGGAATCAATATGCCAAAGCAGAACTTAACTCCAAGAGAAATGATTGCCAAGGCAAGGATAAATCTTCTCACAGATTTTCCCTTCTTTGGCAACATTGCAATGAAGCTAGTGCCTAGAGAGGTATCTGATGCAGAAGCTAAAGCCTTTGGAATCAAGACGATGGCTGTGGATCAATATGGAAACTTGATCTACAACCCACATTGGGTGTCAGATCAGACAGACACAGTCATGAAGTGTGGAGTCTCACATGAAGTCATGCATGTGGTTCTGAAGCATCTAGTAAGGATAGGCACAAGAGATCCTAATATCTGGAACATAGCAGTTGATGCTGCTGTGAATGAGGTGTTGAGTCACACCTTCCACATACCAGATCAATGGGTGCGTATCCAACAGATGGCACAGAAATGTGCAGAAGAGATATACGACTGGATAATCAAGAATGCCAAGACCTACAAGATGCCAGCTTCAGGAGGATTTGACTCACACATCTTTGGTCAAGATGAAGGTGAAGCTGGTGGCGACAGTGACAAAGGCAATCAACAAGGTCAGGGCGGAGGTCAAGGGAACAAGAACTCACCATTCTACCAGCAAGGTCAACAGCCATTCGATACTGCAAGAGCTGTCAGAGAGGCTTACAACTTTGCCAAGTCTCAAGGTAAGTTGCCAGCGGGTATTGACAGACTATTCGCAGACATCCTGAATCCACAACTTGACTGGAAAGATGTACTGAGGAAGTTCATCGTCCAAGTGATACCTCATGACTTCTCATACACTCGACCAAGCAAGAAGTCATATTCAGCAGGCTTCTATATGCCAATGGTCAAACGAGAGTCAATTGAACTAGTCATCGGTGTAGACTCTTCAGGCTCAATCTTAGAGGAAGAGTATGCTGAGTTCCTCTCAGAGATATATTCTATGTGTAAGCAATTTGAGAGTCTGAAGGCAACAGTGATAGTGTGTGACGCAGCAGTTCAAGAAGTCATGGAGATAGACGAGAACTTCGATCCATATTGTGTCAAAGGCAGAGGCTATGGTGGCACTGACTCAAGACCAGTCTACAAGTACATCGAAGAGAACATGAGTCCACAGAATGTGAAACTGTTAGTCTACTTCACAGATGGATACATCAACATCCCTGATGGTGAGTATCCGTTCCAGACTCTGTGGATAGTGACTAAGAATGGCAAGACTGATGAGGTTGACAAGATGAAGGGCGCTGTCGTCATACAGATACCGAAGAATGGAGCAGGAGAGAGGGACAATGATAGCTACTAGAAGCATCCTTCCTCCTATCCAGAATACACCACATGTGCCTCATGTCTACTTGCCAGAGCCTCCTCAACGTATTCCAGAGGGATACATCCTTGAGCGTCCAATTCCCTCCTCCCTCTAGGGAAGAGAAGATTGCTCTAGTCAAACTACTTCTTAAGATAAAAGAACTCACACCCATCCACTGTATCTTCAAGTGTGATTATGCTGGAGTTCTTGATGATGCCAATGTCTGCTTCAATCCAGAGATATACTCTAAAGAACCTCAAGCTCTCATTGTTGACTTCTTAACATTGAGATGCCGACATATAGAGCAAATGAATCGTATTCAGGTGGTTGAGAAGAATGAAAGATAGAGAATTCATTGGAAAATGGAGATATGCCATAACCAAGAAGCTAAGGGAACGAATCAACAAGGCTGCTATTCGTATGCTGGCTCTGAAGATAGATGAGGAGACAGCTGACCAATGGGAGAATAGTATGTGTGGAACTAGTCCTCTAAATGAGGATTGTCCATTCTTTGCCTCTACCAAAATTGGGCACTGCCTTGCTCCTGACTTTGCCAAGGAGTGGCATCAGGCTATGAAGAAGGGGAAGCAGTTCATCTCACCCACCTATGAACACAAGAACTACATGGTCTATGGATGCTACATTTCTATATTTGCAGAGATCGGCTATCAGAATTATCAAAGATTAAAATGCTGGGATGTTCGCTTTCGTAAGTGGCAATTGGCGCAGAGGAGTTCCAAGTTATGAGCTTCTGCTTCAATTCTGATTTGCTCTCTACTCATGTTGTTGACTGTCTTCTTAAAGATAGAATCTGCTTTTCCAGCAATATGGTGGACTTCAAGAACTATAGGGTTTGTTTCTCCACATACAACACATTTATTTCCAAAGTAGTTCAGAATCCAAGTCCTACGCTTCAGATTACATCTCCTAACTATTTCCCTAGCTCTTTCAGGATGTCGTTTCTCCCAACTTTCTCTGGCTTTAGTGAGTATCTCTGGGTGAGTTCTATTGTATCTCAAAATACATTCCCTTTGTCGAATCTTATCTCTCCGATTCTTATTATAATCTTTGAAATATGCCAACTGTTTACGTCTATCTTTGTAAGGCATTTAAATCATCAAGTTAATACAAGGATGCTACATTATTTATAGATAATGGAGGTATAAGTTTGAAAGAACTCGGTCGTTTGAAATGGCAGTTCCTGAAGCATCTAGTCCCAAACTCAAAGACGGCTGTAACTATAGCCAAGAAGAATCTATCCAAGATTAACTCCTTTACCTATAAGAAGTTCTTTGTTATTCCAAAGGTCAAGGTAGAATGGAAGCAAGGAACATGGTCTGGTGGTAGAGGAAGAAACTATGGAGGTCTCTACTTCACCATTAATGGGAAACCTGTGCGAGGTTGGATAATGTTTGACCATGCATTCTTCTTCTCAACTAAGGCTGAGACTCAGAAATGGTTAGACTCATGGTTGAGTGAGAGACTGACTGCAACTATCAACTCAATAGAACCAGATGCTTCCAAAGATAGAGCTGCAGCAAAGTATGTGGTGGAGAAGACCTATGGGGTCCGAATCAAATAAGCCACCTATCTCAAAGAAGAGATACACTAAACAGGAAGCAGCAGTGATAGTCACTTCAAGTTGTTTTGGTACTCTACGCTGTGCTGGTAGTAGACCCACTGAGACTGCTTATGATCACTTCTATCTATGTCCTGCAGCAATCAAATGCTTTGAGAAGACATTAGGAGAATTCTGTGAAATGTTAGATGCCTCAGGTGAAGCTAAGAAAGGCATGAGATTGAAGTCAAACTTTGTCAAGAAGTTGAGAGAGAACCTAGTGAAGGAACGGAGGAAGCATAGATGCCAAGTGAAGAGTTGAAGAAACTCATTACTGCTCTCAGACCTTTCCCACAACAGGGAGACAAGATTCACTTCAAACATGGCAAGGTTCTCTGGGAAGTATTCTTTGTAGGAGAAAGAAGAACTTACGTCAAACTGAAGAGAGATGTGAAGTCCAAATTAGGTTGGACCACAAGGACCCATTACAAGACTCTATATCCACATTCGAGTCCAGAGTGGGAGATGTTTGAGATTGTTACATGACAGGCAAGATTGGCGGAAGTGGTTTGAAGTCTACCGCCTCAAGTTCATGAGAGAGCTGAAGAAGGAATTGGGAGAACTGCGTTGCTGGGAATGCAACAAGTCCTTATCTCCTGAAGATGCTACTTTCCTGCTTGACCATGGAGGCATCATTGTTTGGTGTTGCAACTGTGCAATTGGAAACATTAGTCATGCAGAGATGTGGAGGAAGATACTTGGAAAGCCAAGACAATACAAGTAAGTTCTGGCATAGAGTCTTGGGTACTAAGCCTAATTGCTTCGGAGACTATAATGAGAAGAGACACAAATGTGGAACTTTTAGCTACCATGAATGTCATGTGATTGATGAATGTATGTTACGGAAGTGGAAGAAAGATAAGGAGGGATAGCATGTTTGGAATACCAGACATCCTTGCAATCTACTTCGCTGCCAAGGTAATCTCTTTAGTAATCCTTGCAGTTAGAGTAGAGTTGAAAGTCAGAAGAATTAAGAGAGAATGTAAGGAGGTGTAGAGATGGACAAAGCATTTGAGGGAGAGCTGAAGCATAACAAGTTCCAAGCATGGTTTGGCTATATCAGGAGATTCAGTCTCAACTGCTACTTTGTCTTCAAACATATAGTCAAGGGTCAACATACTGTCAGATGTAAAGAGTGTAGAACTAAGATACCTAAGGATGTTCCAAGAATATTCATCTCAGGAAGCTGGTATTACCACACAGGACATTACTGTCTGAAGTGTGCTCTACGAAGAATCCATGAAGACATTGATGAGAAGGAAGAACTAGTTGAATTCCTCAAGAACAACCTAGCTGACCTATACAAGCTAGTAGAGATTCTCTCCAACACTAAGGAGAAAGAGAAGTATAAGGAACTGATGACTCTCGGCTACCTTATAGCTAAGATTGAACCAAGGAAGGAATACTAGATGTTCTTATTGGTTAGACTGCGGAATAAATCCTACTATAGAACCTCTAATGTGCTACTTGATTTCACCTTAACTAAGGACTTGGCAGAACCAGCTTCTCAAGGGATAAGCACTGATGGGTCAATTGAATGTGGCTATAGGACAATCTCTGCTGAAGGACTATGGTATCTCTTCATAACTACACATCAAATAGTAGCTGGATTACCACAGAAGTTCTGGGTTCAGATATCACCACAGGAAGCAAGAATCTTCAAGATGATATCTCAGACAGGCTTCTGGAGAAAGAGAAGTTATTGGGGTCCTATGGTGGAGAAAGGACGAAGCAGGAATCGAATCTTGAAGGAATTGGAGGAGATGTTACCCATATGGGTTCTAAGGTCAAAGTTGTTAGTAGAGAAGAAGTGCAGATGATAGTTGTCCCTTGTCCTAGATGTGGAAGCTGGTATACAGACCCTATGGACAAGAAGAAACAATGGTGGGCTTGTGGACATTTCAATTGTCAGACTCCATTTGCTCTGAAGAACCATCATGCACTCATAATCTTGAAGAATGGTGAGGTGATTAGAGTTGACAAAGAACATCAGTGTAAGGTCAAATGATGAACTCAAGAAGATGGTCAAGAAGGCAACTGAAGCACGCAAGATAGTCAGGAAGGAGATGTATGCTCTCTTCTCTAAAGGATGGGAGCTGAAGAGTGGTAAGAATAAGCTCGACTGGCTAATCTGGGAATCTAAGAAGGAACTTGGTAAGAGAAGAGCTGACAAATGTGGTGCTTTGATTACTATTAAGGGTGACTGGAATGGAACTTTCTTCTCCTGTGGTGCAAGAGAATTGTCCTTCAATAAATTTGGAACTGACTGTGACCTCTATCGCAAGCACTGCTACACTTGTAGATGGAAGCCATCTCAGGCTAAAACCAGAGCCTTAATCTTAAGGATTAAGAATGGAAGTGGAAGAAATGAGAGACCCTAAGAAGCACCTAATAACTAATAGAAGGTGGTGTAAGAGACATCCAGAAAGAGTCAAAATGGTTCGAAGGAAGTCTTACCTAAAGACTACTTATGGATTATCTCTAGAACAATTTCAACAGATGCTCCATGAGCAAAACAATGTTTGCAAGTTGTGTAGAAAGAAGGTTGCTTGGAAGAAACGAAATGGTTCTTTCGTAATTGACCATGAACATAAAAGCGGAAGAATCAGAGGATTGTTGTGTAATAGCTGTAATGTAATGATAGGTCAACTTGAGAAGATAGGGCTTGAAAAGATATCCAAGTATTTGAAGGATGGGAAGAAGAGATGAAACCAATACCATTGAAAGATGAAACAGATGAAGCACTGAGAAAGATCATCAAGGAGAGGCTTGCTAAAAAGAAGAGGCGGGAGACAGAAATTCAGACAACCTCAGACCTGCTAAGAAAGCTAAAGAGCCAATACTATCAGCTCTGGGATGTTATGCTAGAAGCTAAGGAGACTCTTGGTGGAAGAAAGGCTAAGCACTGTCCTGCTTTCAGATTCAAGAAGGGACAATATGGTAGTGGAGAAACAACCTGTCAGGCAAAGAGATACAAGCATCATTGTTGGTCTCCAGAAGAGATGTGGCGGGAACATTGCTTCTGTTGCAAGCTAACTCCTGAAGGAGCGAGGACAGCCATGCTCTATGATAGAATCTTAAATGGAAGGCGAGAAGATGAATGATGAACTTGTTGAGAGATTCAAGAGAATTGAAACACAAGACTTGGAACAAGGTCCACAGGACCCTTGGTATCTCTCTCGTGATAGAGTCTTAGGATTAATAAAGCAACCAGACTACTCTCGATTCACATCTCTAGGTAGATTCAAACTGAAGAGTCCAAGACCACACAAAGTTCCTGTTCACATCTTAGGAATGCACTTCAATGCTGACCTACTATACAGGGCAATGCATATCTTTCATCGAAGGAAGAAGTTTGAGTTCGGACTCTATCAAATGAGTAAGCAAATCTTTGCCATGCGAGAAGGAGAAGACATTATTCTGATTGCTCCTGCTATCTTTGACTCTGACCCAGAGAAACAAATTGAGTTCAAGGACTTTGTAGAGAGGATAAACAAATCATTCTTTGAGAAGTGGAAGATATGGTCAAGAATTCTTCAAGGCAAACGATACTAGCACTAGAATATCTCAAAGAGGGATGGGAACAATGGCAAAGGACAGAAGGTATAGTTTCAAACACGGGAAAAGAATAGTCATTTCTTGGATACAAAGAAGATGTATTGTCTGTCAAAGATACTTGTCTAAACGCCAAGAGAAGTTGTTCTCTCCATGCTAAATTAAAAGCACACGAGAGAAAAATCAAGTATGCCAAGGAATAGGCAAGAAAGGCATCCAGAAAGGTATAGAGAAACCCTTCGAGTCTGGCGTTTAAAGACTGGCAGACATGGAGAAAGAGATAGAGTAAAGAGAAGGAATCATAGTCACAATATGTGACGTAGTGAGGTGAGAAAGATGGGATATGGAAATGAGGTTACCCTATTAGAACTACAGAATGACGAGACAAGGAACAAGCTGAGGCTAAGTCTAAAACTCTATGGCTTTGACTTGACTCTAGAGACTCTGGAGAAACTATTGACTGTAGATGAAGAGCCAATAGTCTATGACAACCATCAAACACAGAATAGCCATTCTCGTGAGCAAGTATACCTGATTGCCTGTAAGAAGATATTCTGTAACCATAGAGGAACACTGAATCTAGTCATCTGGAAGAATGGCAAGTTCTCCATCTTCAACAGAGATGCCAAGCCAGTTAGCATGCCAAAGATCAACATAGGTTATGACTACAAGGGTAACACTATCTGGGATGATCTAAAGGAGGGAATGTATGTTGCATTCTCCTATGCCCGTTGGGACCATGAGCTCCAAATAGGAGCTCTCACTGACTGCATGACTAGAACAAATGCTGAGAAGTGGGCAACCTTCTATGCAACTTGTCTCAAGAAGATAGATGACCACAATAGCTTCGAAGAGATAAGAGGTATCTCATCTCTTGAAGGCAAAGGGTTTGTGAAGGTGCAGGAACTAATAGACTGGGAGTCCCAGATCAATGCTAAGATCATTGAGATTCAGAAGCTGGAAAATCAAGAACAAGTGGACAAGGCTAATGCACTGAAGACTCAGATAGCAATCTCAAGAGCAAAGATAGCAATCAGAGGGCTAGATGGACATACCTATACAATCCAAGTTCCAAACAGCATTACTTGGTCAGCAGAGGATTGGTCAGGCTTTGTCTACAAGCACAGATATTTGTGGAAGACTCATGACCAGCAAGTCTGCAAGGAGCAGACACTCTTCAATCAGGTAATGCAGAAGCTGGTACACACTCCACTCGATTGGTTCAAGCTGTCAGTGGATTCAAAGAAAGCAGTGAAGATAACTATCAAGAACATCAAGAACAAGAGGGAACAGGAAGTAACTATTGCCTACTTGAATGACAAGAGAGTAGCTTATGATGCAATGTTCCAAGCTGTTCGTAAGTACTTCATGGAAGGACAAACACTGCAGAATCCAGCAGAACCTGAAGATGTAGGTGAGGCAGAGAAGCAGAAGGCTCTTGAGGTCAGGAAACAACGAGACGATGCAATAGTAACTTCAGGCATTACAGGAGTCATCCAAGACTTGGAAGGAGAAACTCCTATCACAATAGGCTTTGAGAAGATAGGAGTCAAGTGGAATCTTGTCATAGGTGAGAAGAGGATATATCTGAAAGGTGGAATAGAGATGATAAAGTCTCTGGAGAGAGTTCTCAAAGGAACTGCTCAGGGCTATGCAAGGCATTCAATTGAGCAATTGTATCAGAGACTCTGTAAGATATTAGACCCTGAACAAGCCATTGAAGTTATCAGCACAGCTAAAGAGATGGGTAAGCTTCTCAAGGCTCTGGAAGTCAAGAACAAGCAATAAGGAGGTGAATCGTATGGATCACCTGACAGTGAAGATAGACAGAGAAAGAAAACTCATTGCCTTTTATTTAAATGGCAAGAGACTGTTTTGGATGAGGCTGGAACGCTGGGAACGTCTGAAGAAAGACGTGGATAGAAAGGTTATTTCAAGCCATAGGTTCTAAGGAGGGAGGGAAAGTTGAACAGTTTAGAGGATATCTACAAAGCAGTCAGAGAAATGATTTATCTGATAAGCACTGCATATACTGCTGGAATGTACGAGTGTATCAGAGAAGTCCAGAAAGGAAACATACTTGCTGAACGTTGGCGTATAGAAAAAGACAGTAACATGAGATTCTCTTTACTCTCAAACAGTAGACGAATCTATCTTGACTTGAGTGACTTTGGAACAATAGCTAAAGAGTTGGACATAATCTACTTTGTAGCGTGCAAGTCTGCTGAGCATCTAAACAAGAAGCTTGAAGATTTCCAGACTGTAAAGGAGACATTGTCACCATTTATCCTTCAAGAGAAGCTGAGTTAATGTACCATGCGGGAGTGACAGGCATGACGTTATGTTGTCAACGCCGTTGACACTATGCCCCTGTTCAACTGTGGGTAGGCCGGACAGTTCTTCGAAATCCTTATAGGACACGGGAGGCTCTGTATCTGTGACCATATATGAGAAACGCTATTGCAAGAACACACGATGCAGAATCAAGCTATGCTGTGTTGAATGTCTTAAGAACTTCTGTGATTACAGATGTATGCTACCTTCTTCTACATGCAAATGGAAGTGCAACTTGTGGGAACTCCTTCTGGACACTTAGTAGGGAAATTAGCTATGACACAGACTAACCACATTATAGGAGACAATCTATCATGGAACAGACTATTCTAACTATAAATTGGACACTATTAAGTGGGAAGTGTCTTTATGGTGAGCATTGAACCAAGATGTAAGGTTTACACTTCACGTTTCAACCACGAGGAGTTGCTCGTTGAGGGAATGCGACTATCTGACTTACAGAGATTAGCTGAGGAGCTGGATGAGTTTATCTCCTACAAATCATTTGAGAGACACCTCAAGAGACATCTCTCAGAAAAAGATTCAAGGAAACGAGACAAGAAACTAAGAAAGAAACCTAAATGGAAACTTGTCTTTAGAAAACTGGGTGAAATCTTTGAGATACTTGCTCAGTGATTACTTGGAGGTATACCAGATATGCTACATGTAATAATCTGGACAATTATTGTGGGAATAGTAGTCATAGTTATCTGGACAGTGAATGGTGGCATTCCACTTATACTGCATATCTTTGAGAGAATCTTTGATGGTAAGGAAGAGACACCTGTTCCTGTAACCAGAGATGAATCACAGAAGGAAAACAAGAATGACACTGAGGAAACTGACAGTGAAACTTCAGAGACTAAAGGAAAGGAATCCTCAGCAGTTCAAGATTCAGAAGATGAAGATGAAGAATGATGAAATCAAACAGAAATATTCGAAAGAAACCAAAGACTGACTTCTATCTTACACATGGGAATCGTAAGTTATCTTCTAAGATTATCATTTTTACTTTACCTTCGGGGATAACTTGTCGTGGTGCTGGTGAATGTGCTAAATGGTGTTATTCTAAGAAAGCAGAGAAGTCTTATCCTAATTGCTTGAAGGCACGTATGAGAAACTTCGAAGCTTCTAAGAGGACAGATTTTGAAAAGAAGATGATAGAGGCTTTAAGATGGGAAATGTCAAAAGGAAGAAACATTTTACGTCTTCATGAAGATGGTGATGCTTATAATCAGGAATATCTCAACAAATGGAAACGAATTGCTAAATTTCTTCCAGATTTGACTATCTTCGCCTTCACCAAATCACATGATTTGGATTTATGGACAGACTTGCCAAACAACTTTATACTAATTCAAAGTCTCGGTTCACGTTTTGATGATAAGGTTGATTGGTTCAGGAACACTGCTCGTGTAATTGACAAGATAACTGAAATGAGAATTGTAGAGTATCTATGTCCATATCATGATAAGGAACACTTCACTAAGTGTGGTGAATGCTGTGATTACTGTATGCGGAGAGATGGTAAGGTGAAACACGTAAGTTTCTTAAAGCATTGAGGGTATTTCTAATGGATAAAGACTTGGTTTATTTTGCTGGGTTGTTTGATGGAGAAGGAAGCATCTACATTAATAAACAGAAAGGTAAGCATGTAGCACGGACTGGCTATAATTATGCTCTTAGAGTATGCTTGAGAATGACTAATGAACAAATTGTTAAGGACTTCGCCACTTATTTCTCGCTGAAGGCTAAGCCAATTCCCAATTCTAAAGTGGAATGGAAACCTCTCTGGAGAGCAGAAACAACTTCAAATAAAGCTCTCTTCATCTTGAAGAAACTGAAACCATATCTTAGAATTAAGAAAGCACAAACAGTCTTAGCTATTCATTTCCAAGAGAACAGACCTAAAGGAAATCGTTTTCATGGCAGAACGAATCCAGAGTTATTAAGATTGGAGAGATGTTATCAACAAATGAAAGAATTGAATAAACGAGGGAAATAAATGCCTTCCTTAAGCACTAAGATATGGGTTAAGATTCTAGGATACACAGGACTGAAAGTAAGGTTGAAAGTAGGATACATTGTTCCTCCAATTAAAGAAGGGGAAATAGGCGTTGTGGTTTCCTCAGACTACTATAACAACTATCTACAATACTTCTTAGAGATTAAGTTCTCACGAAATAGAACCCTTCATACATTCTCAGACGAGGTGGAGTTGTTAGAATGAGAATTAAGGAACTGTGGAGGTGGAATAAGATATGAGATTGACTAAGGAAGAATTGACTGCTCTGCAAGAGTTTATTAAAGACTTAGCCAGTCCACAATCAACAAGAGAATTCCTTGAAGGATACTGTGACGACTTGGAATACTCTGAAGGTATCAAGCCACATCCACTAAGAAAGGCACTTCAGAAGTTAGGGATGATGTAACTTGCGAAGCTCTGATGTATGGAGAAAGATATTAGGCTACTCTATAGGAGAAAGGTTAAGGCTAACGAAGACTTATGTTCATCCTAAGGTAGAGAAAGGAGAGATAGGAAGGATTGTCTCCTTTTGGTTTGCTCATGACTACTTGGGTTATTGCTTTACACTCAAGTTCTCACATAATCGAGAGTTAGTAGTATTTAGTGATGAGGTAGAGGAAATATGAGTTGCTTACTTAGAAGATTGAGAGGAAAAGAAAAGGCATTTGAAGATAAAAAGAATTGGAATAAAATCTTAGGTCTAAGGCAAGAATGCAATCTCCCATGTTGTCAAGGAACAAAGATAGGTAATCATTGTACTTTCAGGGAATACTATGAGCAACTTGAGGTTAGCGGAGTAGTCGTAGCTTGTTGCTTTAGAGGAGATGGACACATACTCAATGTCACGAAGAAGATTAATGGAGTAGAGATAGTTGAACACAGAAGAGAACCACTCCCAAATGGAATCAGAGACTAGCTTCAAAGCTTGGAAGAAAATCTTAGGATTTCAAATCGGAGACAGGTTTGAAATGAAGTTTGGTTATCATAGTGAATGGCATCAGGTTGAAATCGTAACTAAGGAAGAGAACGGATACTATTTACTAAGGATTCTGAAAGCCAAAGGTAATCCTACTTTTCACATTAGACTTGAGGTATTCATAGCTCAACATCCAGAACTTTTCAGAGGGCTTGCAAATGAAAGAGTTTCTAAGTAATCTCTTCTGGAAGATAGTCATGCCTTCCGAGGGACTAAGAAATTGAACAAACTATCTGTCGCATCTTGCCTACCTTTCGCTTTGCATGACAGTTTGGACAGAGCAAAATTAGGTAAGGCACTAGGACTTATAGGTGTGACAAATCCAAGAAATGCAAGCACTATATGTATGACCCTATCAAAGGTGGTTGCTATGGGTAAGCATTTAGAGTATGACATATCAGAGGATGAATGGGTAGTTATTAAATTAATGCACGAGCTAGGCAACACGTTTGAGTTCAAAGAAGGCATGAAAGTCCGAGCAATGTATATGGAAGTGAAAGTCTGGTTCTATGGGAGGGTTCGGAGTATAACACACGAGAAGTTTATCAGTCTCAAGGTTGAAAGGTCTAAACCTTACATGCTGAGAGCATTCAGGACATGCCCTCCCACTTTCTTAACTAAAGGAAGCCCTGAAGCATGGGTTGAGCCTTATGACTACTAGAGAAGAAAGATTAAAGGAATGGTCTAAAATCTTAGGTGTCAAGCCCTTCAACATAGGAGACCCAGTGAAGTTCATCTGGACTGACTTACGCAGAAGAGATAGAGACCCTAGAGACCGAAAGACCTATTCCTATGGATATGTTACTGGCTTCAACAAGCCAACTGGTTGCTTACTTGTGAAGGTAGTGAAAGGTGGAATAGTTCGAGATGGAGTTAATGTTTCTCTAAGGCGGGCAAAGATATGGTTACCAAGAAAGCAGTAATGTGGAGAAAGATACTTCACTAACTTCAGCCCTGTAAGTGTAAATGTCCTATGAACAAGAAGGGCTACTGTCACTGTGAGACTCTTTATACTCAATGGAATGACTTTGAGGTTAAAGGAACAGTTATCTTCTGTCACTTAGAGATAACTGATGAAGGAATCATGGCGGTGGATGTTCAGTTTGCCATGCCCTAAAGTCACTTCACAGGAAGTAGCTAAAGCAATGAAACAGTTAGATGGATACACAAGGCAACTAAGAATTAAGCATATTCAGGAATTGAAAACCACAAGAGATAACAGGAAAGGATAGGAGAGGAAAGAAAGATACACTCTGCCCCCAACGAGGTCGAACAGACTGTAACAGATGTTTCTTGTTCTGTGGAACCCCTTGTGGAGACCGAAAGTGTTGGGATATTGGAACACTCCACTGTCAATGGAGAACAACTCCTAAGGAGTTTTTAGCTAGTAGACTTGACCCAAAGTTCAAGTCCAAGGCTATGAAAAGATATTTGAGGAAGAGAAGAGGATTAGGATATGACTATTCTTGATTTAGCCTTGATAGATAATCTTCCATTTCCTTCCGAATCTCCGAGAGGCATCATGAGCAGAGTTACAAACCTTACAGAGAATATTCAAGTCTTTAGTCGTTCTATCTCCTCGAATAATGGCTCGATAGAAAGTGGTATTATTCAGAATCTTGCGTTCTTGACAACCATTTCCATTAACATGATTAATCTCAAGAAGATTAAAATCATCACAACCACAAGGGCATCTCAGAGGAATTCTCCTATCCTCTGCAATCTTCTTCATCGCTTGGATTCTAAGTTTTCGAGGAATGCTTCG
>Ga0315306_10000748_pt1 | contig 15694 bp, 11 predicted proteins | sample TDP1_MG_FD_203803 | JGI IMG/M metagenome (GOLD analysis project Ga0315306, IMG submission 203803) | Freshwater sediment microbial communities from Lake Towuti, South Sulawesi, Indonesia - TDP1 | ecosystem: Environmental > Aquatic > Freshwater > Lake > Sediment | place: Indonesia: South Sulawesi... | reverse complement strand
AAAGACCCTGAGATCATCGCCAGAGCAAGAAAATGGCTTGACGCTGCTCTTTCCAGCCAGCAGCCTGACGGCTACTTCGGCCCTCCGGAGAACAAGGATAACCATGACCTCTGGCCGAACATGGTCATGCTCTTTGCCCTGCAGAGCCTTTATGAAGCGACAGGCGATGAGCGTGTCATCCCTTTCATGGCCCGCTATTTCCGCTATGAGCTCAGCCTTCCCGACGCGCATCTGCTTCCAGGAAGCTGGCAGAAGCTTCGCGGCGGCGATAACCTGGAGAGCGTCTACTGGCTCTACAACAGGACCGGCGAAAAATTTCTGCTCGACCTAGGCCAACGGCTTTTTGAGCGGACTTCTGACTGGACGAGCGACATCCTCTCTCCAGAAAGAGATAAACAGAAGGAGCCAAGCTCTTTCTACCATGGAGTCAACATCGCCATGGGAATTCGTGAGCCAGGAGTTTATTACCAGCAGTCAAAGAACAAGAAGTATATCGAGGCTGTCGAGAAAAATTACAGGATGATCATGGATGAATACGGGCAGCAGCCGGGCGGGATGTTCGGCGCTGACGAGAACATCCGTCCCGAATATGGCGACCCGCGGCAGGCTGCAGAGACATGCTCGATGGTCGAGTTCATGTACTCCAATGAATCGCTGCTGAAAATCACAGGAGAGATGCGTTATGCTGAAAGATGCGAGGAGATTGCCTTCAATTCCCTTCCGGCAGCCATGACTCCTGATTTGAAAGCCCTCCATTATTTGACCGCGCCCAATCTTATCTCCTGCGACAGCTCTGGAGAGCATGACTTCCAGAACGAGGGCACTCTGCTTTCCTATGACCCATGGAGCTACCGCTGCTGCCAGCATAATGTGGCTTTTGGCTGGCCCTATTTTGCCGAGCACCTCTGGCTGGCGACATTGGACAACGGCCTGGCTGCTGTGATTTATGCGCCGTCTCAGGTGAAGGCTAAAGTTGCTGATGGGGCAGAAGTTCGAATTGTGGAGGATACCTGGTATCCGTTCGGGGATTATATCGATTTTAAGCTCTGGGTTGACAAGCCCGTTGAATTCCCGCTCTATCTAAGAATCCCTGAATGGTGTGAAAAAGCAAAAATAATCATAAACGGAAAATCCCTGGATGCTGCACTTCAGCCCGGGCAATACGCGATGATCAAGCGACAGTGGAAGAACTCCGACCAGGTCAAGCTCGAGCTTCCGATGAGAATCGAAATAAAAACATGGAAGAAGATTGGAAATGCCGTCTCGGTGAAAAGAGGCCCGCTGTGGTATTCGCTCAAGATTGGTGAGGAATGGAAGCGATATGGAGGGACGGATGAATGGCCGGCCTGGGAGATTCTTCCGACGACTGCTTGGAATTATGGCCTGGTGCTAGACCCTGCAAAGCCTGAAGCATCGATTGTCCTTCAAAGTCAGAAAGCGCCTGCCTTTCAACCTTTCGAACCGGAAGCAGCGCCGATAACTCTCAAGGCCAAGGCAAAACGAATTCCTAAGTGGCAAGCAGAGGGTAAAATGGTTGGCAATGTCCCGGCGAGCCCTGTTGAATCCAGCGAGCCAATCGAAGAGATTACATTAATTCCCATGGCCTGCGCCCGATTGCGCCTCTCGGTTTTCCCCCTGCTCAAATAAAAAAGTTAACCTTTCACGACTCCAAGCTTTTGGATGCATCTCGAAAAAAGAGAAGGCTACTTTTTCAAAAAAACCGCCTCAGCCTTTTTCTTATGAAGCGAGTTTAATCAGCCTTGCTTTCTTATTCTTTTCGGGAAAAATGAAGGTAGAGATAGTACGTCAAGCCAAAGGAAATGATGAGAATGACTGCAGGAAACAAAATACCCCACATGGCTATTCCTTTTTGCCCTTATGTTTTGCCCGGTAAGAAAAATATGCGAGCAGCAGGCCCAGAAATGAAAATAAATAAGCAATCGACATACCTATGACCACGGATAAACTTTGGCTCATTTATTCCTCCCACCTGACGATTTTTTCTAAATCCTCAAGGTATTTTTTCTGCTTCGCTTCATAATCCTCTGAGATTGCCTTAAGCTTAGGGTCGATGATTCTGAACATCACTATAAATAACACGACACACGCTCCCAAAATGACCCAGCCATACCAGAGCAAGAGCAGGCTGAGCGCTACTCCTAAAGCCAACAGGATATAGATCAGTGGAGAAATGATGAAGCTCAGATAATCTTCTTTGCTCCACCGGTCCGCTTCCTGAGTCGTCCATTTTCTTTTTATCCAACTCATTTTAGTTTCCTCCTCCAATCTTTTTCTCTTCTCTCTGCAATAAACCTCTCCTCTCAGCTTCCTCACGCACCGGCCTCCACCAGCCCAGCGGCCTGGACATGACATAATACTTAACCAGGCGGTCCATATCCTCAGGTTTGGTGAGGAAAGTCAGCGGCAAGTAAATCAAAGCTCCGAGGACCATCATAATCCAGAACTGGAGATAATCGGGCAGTGAGGGGATGACATGAAACTCTGGCAACACCCAGACAACGAGCCAGCTCAATCCAAGATTGGCAATCCATGATGACAGATATCCCCAGGAATTGAAGCGCCACCAGACGACCTGAAGAATGGAAGGAAGCCAGATACCTGCGGCCATAATCCACAAAGCAAAAATGAGCCACTGGGTTATCTCCTTCATCATCGAGCCGTAGAGAAAAGAGCCGAGAAGAAGAATGAAAGTCGAGATTCTTCCCACCCAGATAAGCTCCTTCTCACCCGCCTTAGGCCTAAAGTAGTGATGGTAGAGGTCGCGCGTGGCATAGGAAGCGCCGAGGTTAAGATGGGTGGCGATTGTCGAGATGTGGATGGCGACGATAGCAGCAAAGAAAAAGCCGATCAGACCGACAGGCAAGATTTCAAAGCCCAATCGATACCAGGCCATCTCGTATTCAGCCGTGGACTGAATTTGAGGGTAGAGTGAAAAAAAGGCAAGGATGGCGACAGCCCAGATAGAGTTGCGCATTACGATCAAAGCCGAGCCAGCCCAGATGCAGTAGCTTGAGTCACGCACGGTTTTGGCAGACTGAATGCGCTGAGCTTCAGGATACCAGTCGATAGAAGTCCCCATGCCAAAACCGCCGATGACCGCAATAACCAGCATGGTTAGAAACCAGACAAGGGGAAAATCTCCTGAGGTGAGGCCTGTAAAAGCAAAAGGATTCAACCGCCAGCTTTGATCCAAGGAGCTAAGTTTTGCGGTGATGACTTGAGGTCCGCCTGCAGCCACGATTCCCCATATGGAAACAAGGGCGATGGCAAAAAAGGCGATCACGCCCTGCTGGAAGTCGGCCATGACAACTCCCCAGTAGCCGGCAGCTAAAACATAGATGGCGCAGAGTGAGGAAAAGAGGACGAGCCCTATCCAATCCGGCCAGCCAAAAATATAATGGCAGAGCTTGCCCATGGCGATTCCCACCCAGCCAAGGACGAACATGTTGTTGAATACCTGCCAGCCGCTAATCCATCCGCGGAGAAGCTCTGCACCCAGGCCGGAGAAGCGAAGAGTCTGCCATTCGGCCTGGGTATAGGCCAGCGAGCGGCGGAAGATTCTGGTCGAGGCGAAAGCAGAAATCGCGCACCAGGCAGAGAAAAAAGTATACCAGATGCCCCTCAGGCCATGCCTATAAATGACTCCGCTGACCCATATCGGCGTATCTGTTGCCGTGTGGGTGGCATAGACTGAGGAAGCAGGCAGCCACCAGGGAAGCCCGCGGCCGGCCAGGAAGAAATCGGCCATCGACCTCTTTCCGAGGCGGTAGAAGAGGATGCCGCAGAAAACCATGATGACAACATAGACGACAAGCCAGAACCAATCGAGGAATTTAAAAACGACCATACCCAACCTCTCTTAAGATAAACATAAAAGACAAGACAGTTATATATACCAATTGCCCTATTTTTTCCAGATTTTAAAAAAAAATTTTATAGGATTATATTTAAATAGAAAAAAATGAAGTCGTTATGAAATAGCTGAATTCAATATAAGCAGCTAACGCTTTTTAAAGCTCTTCGGGGAAATAAGAATAGCCTCTACTCCGCATACTGCTGGCGGATGCGGAGGCGGTTGTTGATGTATTTTCTTAAGAACTGGACAGCGATGTCAGCTCGCCTGAAGGTCGGGACCCCTGCCCTTTCCAGGCATTCCTCTATCGGGTTAAAGATATCGCCGGCATCGATGTTGACCACAAAAGGCTTTTCGGTCTTGTGGAAGATATCGATGAGGCGCATGACAATGCTCTGGGGATTATAGAGGTTTTCTTCGTGGAATCGACCCGGCACCAAGGTTTGCATCGCCGGCGACATGGGAACAGGTGAGATGACAGCGCAATCCACCTTTTCATCCTCGAGCATGGCTGAAACACATTCGGCAAAGACAGCGTCATCAGCCACAGGAGTTGTATCCAGCGGGTTATTGACATCCTGAAGGCGATGAATCCCAAGGGACTTCAGAGCATTGGTGATTCTCTTTATTGTTTTTGGAGTAAGGTCAGCCAAAACAAACTCCTGGTCGCCCTTCAAGTTATCAGCCATAGTCACGCACTCAAAGCCGGCATTGCTGATCAGGGCGATTCGATTGCCCCTGATGACTTTGTGCGCCAGGAAAGAGAGGTTCTTGACATAGTTTTCGAATTCAAAGATAGTCTCAGCGACAATCACCCCGACTTCCTCCAAAATTGAGCGAGCAACGATATAATCTCCGGCGACAGATGCTGTATGGCTGGCTGTGGCTGCCCTACCTTCAGGCGTTCTCCCCGCCTTGTAAAGGACAATCATCTTCCCTTCTTGTTTTACAATCTCACGCGCTGCTTCTGCAAGAGCCAGGCCATCAGCAGGAAGGAAGCCTTCCATGTAGATACCGAAAACTTTCGCCTCGTCATCATCCTTGAAATAATTCATATAATCGGAGGCGGTCAAATCAATCTGGTTTCCAATTGAAATGGCATAGAGAGGCTCGATGTTGGGCAGCTTGCTCATCCGGGAAATCATGAAAGCACCGCTCTGGCTCAGATAGACAAGGTTTGTCTTGCGGCCCATTATGCGCGGAAGCTTGTATTCAGGAACAAACATCGTGTTGTATTTGCCGGGCATGGAGTAGATGCCGAGGCAGTTTCCACCGTTGACCAAAGGTGTGAGCTTGCCTGATTTTCTGCTCTTTTCGATGAATCTCTTTACTTTCTCTTCAAGCTCCTGTGTTCCCTTCTTCTCCCCGATTCCGCCGGCGATGATGATCGCCGAACGAGCCTTTTCCTTCTCGATAAGCTCTTTCATCACATCATAAATTTGTTCGGCGCCGACAGAAACAACAAACATGTCCACAGTCCTGGGCAAATCAGAGATTGTCGGCACACAGGCACAGCCTTCTATCTCTTTAAGCCCGGGCTTGACGACATAGACATTCCAGTTGGGAAAGCCCTCCTTGAGAATGTTGTTCAAGATGATATGGCCGACGTTCATCTTTTCTGAAACGCCGATGATGCCGATGGTGTGAGGCTTGAGAAGGCAGCGGATGTTCGAGAACTGGCGCATCGCGACTTCCTGGTGACTCTGAGAGAAGCGGCACATGCCGTCAAGAGCGATGAGCTTTTTCGAGCGAACGACAAAGGGATTAACCTCCAGCTCTTCGATGACATAGGGATGTCCAACCTCATAAGGAGAGTAATGAGCGCCGAGCTCCTGGAAACGATGGTAAGTTTCTACCAGCTCCTCCTTTGTGATCAGAGGCTTTTTGCCACGAACCTTTCCCACCAATTTGTCATAGACAGCAAGAGGCTCGAGGACGCGGGGGATATCTTTTTTGTGAAGAAGCAAAGCCGAGCCGATTGAAACGGCGCGGCCTTCCCTTATCCTTTCATTCAGGTACTCAATCTCCACCCCTCCCACGCCCATGGTTACGATCGGGCCAAACTCCCTTGTATTCCTCAACCCCATGAGCAGCTCTGTTCCGAATCCGGTTTTATCGTAATCGACCATCTCACAGATAAGGAAGCCTTTAATCTCTTTCTTGATCTGCTCGAGGGAGAGAGATTTTTTGCCTCCAGATTTAGGGAACTTCTTCAGCCATTCATGAAACTTCTCAGGCACTGTCGCCCACATTCTCTGGCAGACTTGGTTGACCTCAGCCTTGCTCCGTCTTACAAACTGAACTCCTCCGACATCTGTCTTGTGGACGATGATGGGAGCGATGACTTTGACCGCAAGAAATTTGCTCTGGAAAAGGGCTAAATCCTTTTCGCTCAGCTTCTGACCCTTTTTGACGAAAAGGCAGCACGGCGTTTTTATACCAGCTTCTCTGAGCACTTGATAGACTTCGTGCTCAAGAAGAAAATTCCTTCCTTCAAGCTCTGCTTGGCAGAAGACTTTATCTATTCCTTCGAAGTTAATCGGCATTCTTTCCTCCAGACAAAAGTTTGATTGACCTATCCTTTCTCGAATCTAATACAAGGACAACCAGTGTTTTTATTCTGCCATTGTGAGCTATATAATGGGGTAGCAATCTTATTATCCAATTTCATGAGATTGCCGCGGCGCTGCGCGCCTCGCAATGACACCTTATTATAACTTTTTTGCGGCATCGGAGCCGAGTTCAAAGGCTCTCAAATTAATCTCGACAATCTTTTCGCCTCTCGGCTGAAAAAGAACGCGGATGAATTCTATAAGATTTTCTCTCTTCAGCATGAGAAATGGGGAAGCTGCGCCGAGCATGACCATATTCTGCGCCCTTGAAGAGCCTGCTTCTTTGGCCAGCTTCTCTGAATCAACGATCACGCACTTCTCAACGCTTCGTATCTTTTTCAGAACCGCGTCGAGTTCAGGATAATCCTGGATATTCATATAAGGAGTGCTGCTCGTCACCACGATTCCTTGCGGCGAAAGATAATCAAAATAGCGCAGAGTCTCGAGCGGCTCGACGCTCAAAAGCATATCTGCCTCTCCGCGCGGAATGAGGTCGCTGTAAATTTGGCGGCTCGAAAGCCGCAGATGAGACTGGACAGCTCCGCCCCGCTGGGACATGCCGTGGACTTCAGCCTGCTTAAAGCTCAGGCCTTCTTTTAGAGCTGCGTTGTCGATGACAAAGGCGATGGAAAGAATCCCCTGGCCTCCGACGCCGGCGAGAATAATGTCCTGCTTCAATCTAACTCCTCTTTCTTTTTTCTTTTGCGCACTTCCTGGATGCATTCCCTGGAAGCGATGACCACCGAAAGCCCTTTATGCTCGAGCTCCTCTTTGATAACCTGCACGTTTTTCTCAAAATTTTTTGGAAGAGGTTCGATGATCCTGATATGTTCTCTGGCTACTCCCAGCCCCTCGACCATCCTCACCAACTTCTCTCCTGTAGCAAAAGTCGGCTGCCCGCCAGTCATGGCCACCACCGCGTTATCAAGGATGATGACTGTCATGTTTGTATTGGCCTCGGCAGCGTCGAGAAGAGGAGTCAGGCCTGAATGGGCAAAGGTCGAATCTCCGATAACAGCAACTGAAGGATAGACTCCGGCTTCTGCGCCCCCCTTGGCCATTCCGATGCTTGCTCCCATGCAGACGCAGCTGGCGATGGCATTGTAAGGCGGAAAGGCGCCGAGCGTGTAGCAGCCGATGTCGCTGAAGACATTGGCCTGGGGATAGGATTCAAGGGCTTTGTTCAAGGCTTCATAAGTATCAGCGTGGGGGCAGCCGCTGCAGAGCTGAGGCGGCCTGGAAGCGAGCTTGAAATCCTCAAGCTGGCGTTTGGGAAGCGCCTTCATCCCAAGGCCCTGGCGGACGACCTCAGGAGAAAGCTCTCCGGTCAAGGGAAGATGTCCGCTCAGCTTTCCTCTGATTTCTTTCCCCTTGACTCCGAAAACCCCTTTCAGGCTTTGTTCGATGAATGGGTAGCCTTCCTCCACCACCAGAATCGTCTCAACATGATTAATAAGCCTGGCGATCAAGGCTTCAGGAAGAGGGTAGGTAGTGATTTTTAGCAGCGAGAGCCGGCTTGGCTCACTCTTGTAATTCTCGAGAACATAATTGTAGGCGATTCCGGAAGAAATAATTCCCAGCGACTGGTCGCTGTCATTGAGCTCGAGAGAATTAAATTCTGATTCATTCGAGAGCCTAAGCAACTCAGCCTGTTTCTCAGTCAGGACTTTAAAGCGGCGCCTGGCATTCACCGGAAGAAGAGTCCAGTCTTTTCCCAGCCCATAGCTGAGTGGGTTTTGCTTACGCGGCGGCCGAGCCTTGATTCTGGAGCGGCTATGAGAGAGACGGGTGACAAGCCTGACCATGACCGGAATTCCGAGGTTCTCGGAGACATCGAAGGCAGCCCTTGTCATCTCATAGGCTTCCTGATGATGGGAAGGCTCAAAGCAGAAGATCTGGGCAAACTGGGCATAGAAGCGGCTGTCCTGTTCGTTCTGGGAGGAATGCATGCTTGGATCATCGGCGACAACCACCACCAGGCCGCCGTTGGCTCCGGTGATGGCAGAATTCATGAACGGGTCGGCAGCCACGTTCAAGCCGACATGTTTCATTGAAACCAGTGCCCGCTTTCCGGCAAAGGAGACGCCGAGAGCTTCCTCGTAAGCAACTTTCTCGTTGACAGACCAGGAGGCTTTGAAGCTTCTTTCTCGCTTTGAGGCTTTTATCAAAAATTCCATTATCTCCGAGGCAGGGGTTCCTGGATAGGAATAGGCTGCAGAAAGGCCGGCGTGCACTGCTCCCAGTGCCACAGCTTCATCGCCGAGCAAGATTTCGTATTTCATCAAAGATTCCTTTTAATAAAACGACAAGTCTTTTCAAAGGAATATTTTAGTGAGTGACTTAGCTTATAAAATACAGGCTCATGGAAAAAGTGTCAAGAACGAGAGGAAAAGTGTTATTTAAAACTGAAAAGTGGACTCCATCAGCTGCCTTTCTATTTGCATTCAATAAATACTTTTTTTATAATAGCCGCACAAAAATGATAAGCCACAAGCGGAAAGGGACAAGGAATGGCCAAGAATAATATTGGAATCATCGGCGCTGGACCTGTAGGAAGCATCATGGCTGCTTACCTTGCCCGGCACGGCGAAAACATCTATCTGGTCGATATCAAGAAAGAGCTCATCTCAGCCGTAGAGAAGAAAGGAATCACAGTCACCGGAGTCGGCGACAATTTCACTATTCCGGTTAAAGGCACAGGTTACTTAACAGCCAGCCTCAGCCGTTTTGACGTTGATTTGATTTTTGTTGCCGTCAAATTCAATTATCTTGAGACGCTGCTCGATGAGCTAAAGCTGGTTTTCAAGCCCGGCCAGAAAATCGTTCTTCTCCAGAACGGAATAGACAATGAGGAGAGAGCCGCCGAAAAATTCGGCAAGAAAGATGTCTTAAGGTTTGTCATCAACTATGCCGGGATGCTCGTCGAGCCAGGAAAGGTCAGGATGTCTTTTTTTAACCCGCCGAATTACATCGGAGTCATCTCTCCCAAGAATAAAACTCTTGCCCGCAATATCGCTGAATTCATAACAGAAGCCGGCCTCAAGACTGCCTACACGCCCGAGATAAAAAAATTCGAATGGAAAAAAACCATCCTCAACGCTGCGCTCATGCCTGTCTGCGCCTCCACCGGACTGACCATGAGGCAAGCCATGTGCTGTGAGGACACCCGTTTCCTCTGTGAGCAGATTCTCCATGAATGCATCCATGTGGCAAAGAAAGTCGGTTTTGAATACGAAGACAATTTTTTTGAAAGCTGCCTTGCCTATCTTTCCAACGCCGGAAACCACAAGCCATCGACCTCGATAGATTTGGAAGCAGGAAACCCTATCGAGTATATCTTCCAGCCGATCATCGATTACGGGAAAAAAACCAACTCCCCCACTCCCTATCTTGAATCACTGACCAAGGTTGTCCGCACCCTGGAGATGCAGAAAAGAAAAATTCTAAAATAAGGAATAGGCTGCTTTTCTGATTAAATTCTTTTTTAATGAGATTGCCATGCCCTTCAGGCTCGCAATGAGATCGTTGGATTGCCATGCCCCTTCGCTCGCTTGCAATAACAATGCAAAGACATTTGTTGCGTTTTTATTAATACGAAAGCATTAAGTAAAATGTCATTGCGAGGAACGAAGTGACGAAGCAATCTTACATAATAAGTTAAGATTGCTACACCCTTCGATTGATGGCAATGACAATGCAAGAGCATGTGCTGCGTTGTGCCAATTCTTAAGGAGGGACAATGATGACATTGCTTAATCTCGGGAATATCTCAAAGAGAAACGGATTGAGATTATTGCTTCTTCTTTTATTTTCAGCCGCTTCAATTTCAATGCTATCCGCTGCTCAATACGGATACTTGATCTCTGACGACTCCTTATGCAGCATCTGGTGGGCAGAGGGAGCATACAAGATCATGAAAGATAATCCTCTGCCAGATGTGAAAACAGAGCGAGTCACTCTCTTCTGCGCCATCAACGAATACGAGCCTTTTCAACTGGTTCTTCTGCCCAAAAAAAGGATGGAAAAAGTCAGGATAGAGAGCAGCGCTTTATACAACGTCTCCGGATATAAAATCGTTCCTGAAAACATATCGATATCTCATGTGGAATACGTGACCATCATCACTCCCACCGACGAGTACGGAGCTGCGGGTGAATGGCCAGACCCTCTTCCTCCTTATGACGGGCCGTTCACCGCCTTCGCCGGAGAAAATCATCCGCTCTGGATCACCATCCATGTGTCTGATGATGCGAATCCTGGGATTTATGACGGAATGGTCATTATCACCTCAGGAACATGGAAGAAAGAAATCCCGATTCGTTTGAATGTCTGGAACTTCGCTCTGCCCGAGGAGACTCACATCCGCTCCGCCTTCGGTCTCAACACGAGTTTCATAAAAGCCTACCATAACCTCGAAACAAGAGAAGAGCTGGAGAAAGTCTATGATTCTTACGCACAGAATTTAAAAGAACACCGTATCTGCCCGACCTCGCCCTTTGATCTCTATCCGCTGAAAGTCAGCGTTTCAGGCGTTAACTGGGAAGGCGGCGAGTTTATATCGGATGCCGTCCATGCGGGTCAGAAGGCCTTAAAAATCATAGACGACAATGTCTCAGCCAATGTTCAGGCAAGATACAAGGAAAAAATCCCGGTGCAGGCCGATGTCTCCTACAGGCTCACCTGGTTTGCCAGAACCGAAGAAGAGAATCAGGAATACAGCGTCCTGGTCTCAGCCTACAATGCCGAAGGCGAATTTCTTCCAGCACAGAACAAGCTGAGAGTCTACAAAGGGACAAAGGAATGGAAACAGGAAGCCATGGAGATTGGCGGCTTCTCTTCCGAGGTCAAGGAAGTCAGCCTGCATCTTTTCCCGACATTTCGAGATGAAATCGGAAGCCAAAAAGGCACAGCCTATTTCGACGATGTCGTCTTCAGCCCTTCTACGATCGAAGAGAACCTGCTTCAGGGAGGTGACTTCGAGATGGATATCGATTCTATGTCAGTTGAGGTTGATTTCAGTGAATTCGACAGAGGGGCAAAAAGATATCTGGACGAATTCGGATTCAACTCCTTCAACCTCCCGCTTCAAGGCCTGGGCAGCGGCTCTTTCTACAGCAGCCAGGAGGCAATCTTTGCCGGCTTCAGGCAGGGCACAGCAGAATACGACAAGCTGCTGAGTGAGTATTTGGGCCAGGTCGAGGAGCACCTTAAAGAAAATGGATGGCTGGGAAAGGAATACATCTACTGGTTTGATGAGCCAGACGCCAAGGACTATCCCTTTGTCAGGAAAGGGATGGAGAACATCCGCAAGGCTGCGCCAAGTCTGACCCGCTTCATCACCGAGCACAAGCCTGGGCCGGACATCATGGACGTCACCGAAATCAGCTGCACAATATTTCACCGCGTCGACCCCAAAATCGTGGCTGACCTGGTCAAAAAAGGAAGGGAGTTCTGGTCTTATCTCTGCACAGGGCCGAAGGGTCCTTGGGTGACTCTCTTCATCGACCATCCGGCTGTAAACCTCCGCATCTGGCTCTGGATGTCCTACAAGTATCAATTGAAGGGGATTCTTGTCTGGGAGGCAAATTACTGGACGAGCGGCACAGTCTTCCATTCTGGCACGCTCCAGAATCCATGGCAAGACCCGATGTCTTATACGGTGGGATACGGCACGCCATACGGCCAGGTGAATCACTGGGGGAATGGAGACGGACGTTTTCTCTATCCTCCAAACCGTGACCCGAACAAAGACAAGAAAAAATATTTAGCTGGTCCAATCAATTCCATCCGCTGGGAAATCCTGCGCGAAGGCATCGAGGACTACGAATACCTCTGGCTTCTTGAAAACAAAATAAAAAAAGCCAAGGGCAAAAAAGAGCTGGTGGACAAGGGCCGCCAGCTGCTGAACCTTCCTGAATCGCTCTTCAAGACCGGGCAGGATTACACCAAAGACCCAAAAATCTTGTTGGAATACAGGGCAAAGATAGCAGAGCTCCTGGAAAAGCTATGAAAAGGGAAAGCGTCATCCTTCTCCATGGCCTTGGCCGGACGAGCCGCTCGATGAGGAAGCTTGAAAAAAACCTCTCCTTCGATGGCTACAGCGTCATCAACCTGAATTATCCCTCGACCAAGTATCCCATCGAATTTTTATCAGAGAAAATCTTGTCCGCAGCTGTCGAGCGCTGCCAAAAGACATCTCCCCCCAAAATCCATTTCGTCACTCATTCGTTGGGAGGAATCATCGTCCGCTATTATTTGAAGCATTGCCAGCTGCCCAATCTCGGCCGGGTTGTCATGTTGAGCCCGCCAAATCAGGGAAGCGAATTGGCCGACCATTTGAAAGGCAGTTTTATCTTCAAAAAAATCAAGAGCCCGGCTGGCCAGCAGTTGGGCACCGATAAGCATAGCCTTACATCGAATCTGGGGCCTGTCGATTTTGAGCTTGGTGTGATAGCCGGCCGGAGAAGCTTGAACCTAGTGAACTCGATAATCATCCCCGGCCAAGATGACGGTATGGTCTCAGTTGAAAGGACAAAGGTGGAGGGAATGAAAGATTTTCTTGTCCTGGCCCACAGCCATACCTTCATCATGAGAAGCAAGAAGGTCATCGAGCAGGTGATTCATTTCCTGAAGCACGGGGCATTCAGGCATGAAAATAAGGAGACCAAGGGCTCTGTATTTGATTAAAGATAGGTTTTAAGGCAAAAGATATGACAAAAACAGTCAGCCTCCCCTTATGGCTGCTCTTCATCATCATCGTTTTTGCTGCCTGGGCTTTTCTCGACCGCCTGCTCATTCCGGGCATAAGATTATTTTTCAGAAGGCGTCTCAATCTTTTCATTAACGAGCTGAACAAACATCTCGACCTCGAACTCCCTGCCTTCAAGCTTACCAGCCGGCGGATACTTATCGACCGGCTGGTCTACGATCCGCAGGTTCTGGAAGCGGCAAAGGCTTACTGCCAGGAGCAAGGCATATCCAAGGAAGAGGCCATGGAAAAAGTGAAGCGCTACGCCAGAGAGATCGTTCCCTCCTTCAACGCCTATATCTACTTCAGGCCCTTGAGCTGGATGAATCGGTCCCTTTCGCGTCTTCTCTACCGCGTCCGAATTGGCTTCGTCGATGAAGAGAGTCTGGGAAAGGTTGACCGTCAATCGAGCGTTGTTTTCATCATGAATCACCGCAGCAACATAGATTACATTTTGCTGTCCTATCTCGCCATAAACAGAGTAGCTCTGAGCTTTGCCGCGGGCGAATGGGCTCGAATCTTTCCGGTCAAACAGCTGGCCCGCGCCATGGGTGCTTTCTTCGTCAGACGCGGCTCGAAAAATCCTCTCTACCGCTGCGTCCTGGCGCGGTATGTCCAGATGGCGACAGAAGCTGGAGTTGTGCAGGTTGTCTACCCTGAGGGAAAGCTGCCCAGGGATGGCAAACTCTGCGAGCCGAAGGTCGGCTTGCTGGACTACATGCTTCGCTCCTTCGACCCAAAGGGAAGGCGCGACCTCGTCTTCATTCCTGTCGGGATAAACTATGACCGAGTCCTCGAGGACCGAACACTGCTTCTAAGCGCTGACCCCGGTGCAAAAAAGAAACCTCTGGCCGCTGCCATCAGAATAACCCTGCTCTTCATCCTGCACAACCTGTGGCTGATGGCACGCGGCGGCTGGCATCGGTTCGGCTACGCCGTCGTAAACTTCGGGACACCGCTCTCGATGCGGGAATATGTGAAGTCCCACAGGGTCGACTTCAGCAAGATGGGCAAAGAAACTCGAATCAAAAAGGTAAAAAATCTGGCATCTGAGCTGATGGAAGAAGTCGCTAAGCTCATCCCGGTTGTCCCTGTATCAGTGGTCTCCTATGTCTTTGCCAAAAATCCGGACAAAAGCCTTTCTCAAATCGAAATCAAGGCCATGGTCCAAAGCCTGATTGACCGGCTGGAAAAGAGCGGGGCCCATGTCTATATCCCTCGAAGTGACCGTGACTATGCAGTCGAGGTCGGGTTGCGGATGCTAACCTTGAGGCATCTTGTCTTGGAAGAAAATAATCTTTACTGCGCTTCGCCAGAGGAAGTTAAGCTGCTTAATTATTATGCCAATTCAATCGAGCATCTTGTAGTTGCAAACACTTAATGAACTCTGTCCTGGCAGCGGCATTATCCTTAAGGCAAAAGTGAACCTTCTTGATAATTTATACGTATTAAAAATAAAATATAGGATTCATGAAATATATACATGGATAAAACAGGAGGTGCGAAATTGAGGAAAAAATGGGCTTTGGTCTTAACCATGACTCTGACGCTGTTTTTCCTTGTTGAGGGGCTGGCTCTCTCTCAAGAGAAACAGCAAAAGGAGCCGCCAAAGGCGCAAGCAGTACAGGAAAATCCTGTAGCCATGATCGCTAAGGCGATGGCTGAGCGATTGACCAATAATCTCCAGGTCAAGAATGTCGTCGGCGACCCGATCAAAGTGGGCAACGTGACAGTCATTCCGATCATCATGATCGACATCGGCTATGGCGGAGGCGGAGGAGGCGGTCCAGTCATGCAAACAGGTGCTGGCCCTCAAATGCAGATGGGCGGAAGCGGCTTCGGCATGAAAGGGGAAGCAAAGGTATTGGGGTTCATTGTCTTGAGCAAGGCAGGAGTAAAATTCATAGCCGCTGAAAAGGCTCCGAGGAAGTAAGGAGGAAGAAATGAGGCTGAAAAATTTTGTGATAGCTTTATCGGCATTGTTTTTAGTCTTCTCGGCAAATGCCTGGGCACAGCAGAAATCTCCGCTTGACGATTCTTTAAAGAGCTTCGACGCCTTGATTGCCAGTTTAAAAATAAGCTCGCTGGTCAGTCAGCCTATCCGCTCTGGAAACGTTACCGTCATCCCCTTTGCCAGGATCTCTTTTGGATTAGGCGCAGGAGGAGCGATGATGGGCTATGGAGGAGGAATGGGTGGAAAGGCTGTCCCGGCCGGCTTGTTAATCATTGAGGGAGAAGAGGCGAGAGTCGAGCTTTTCCCGCTCGAAGAAAAAAAGCCTTCCTTGCTCCAGGAAATGCTGCCTGTTCTGCTGCAGATGCTACCCAAGATGATGGGCGAAAAATCTCCCTTGGGCGCCAAACCTCCTCAGGCCAAGGTTGAAACGCCGGCAAAGCCTGGAAAACCCGCTGAGGGAAAATCCCTGGACGATGTAAAAAAGCTGTTCGAAGAGAAAAAATATT